>Ga0210399_10001483_pt1 | contig 18296 bp, 18 predicted proteins | sample IncBWC14MmetaG_FD_150865 | JGI IMG/M metagenome (GOLD analysis project Ga0210399, IMG submission 150865) | Forest soil microbial communities from Barre Woods Harvard Forest LTER site, Petersham, Massachusetts, United States - Inc-BW-C-14-M | ecosystem: Environmental > Terrestrial > Soil >...
GCCGAGCTTAACGTTGACGTTCGGGCATTTGGCGAGCTCGCCGATATCCTTCTTCCAGCTGGCGAGGATCTCCTGCCGGCGCCCGCTATAGGGACCGACGCCGAGCACGCCGCCGACATGGTTGAGGATGATCGTGGTGTCGGGGAAAGCGCGGGCGAGGTCGATCGCGTCCGGCAATTGCGGATGGTACTGCCAGGATTCGAAGCTGAGCCCGAGGGGGGCGAGTTGGGCGAAGCCCTCGCGGAATTTCGGATCGCGCACCAGATGCGGCGGGACGACGCGCGTGGCGAACTTCTGGATCGCGTCATTGCTGTCCCATGACACGCCGTGGCGGATGCCGCGAAAGCGCCCGCCGCCAACCCGAATCTCGGCCTCCAGCACCTCGCGCACCCGGGCGCCGAGGGTCAGGTCGGCATGGCCGGCGATCGCCTCGGCAACGCGGCACGGGCCATAGCCGCCCGAGGCGCTCATCGCGGCAATGCCGTTGACGAACTCGACCTCGCCGACCGGCGCTGTCTCGGCCGGACCGTCCTTGCGGTACATCGAGCGGCATTCGAGAAAGACGGTCGAGACGATGTTGTGCCCCCCGCCGATATCGGCCAACAGCTCTGGCAACAGGTAACGCCCGCGCTGCGGCGTGTCCCAAAAATGATGGTGCGGGTCGATGATCGGTAGATCCGGCTCTAGCGCCGCCTCGCGGGGCCGCTTGGCCAGCCAGACCTTCAGCTCGGCGTCGTTGCGGTAACCCGTGCCGCGGTATTCGCCTTTCGCATCCCCGGTCATGTCATCCCCTCTCACGGCCCTATCGCTGCTGTTATCGTCATTCCCGCGAACGCGAGAATCAAGAGCGGCGGGCTCGACCCCCGCCGGAAAGCACAAGCCTGGCAGCGCAATTGACGTGGGCCCGGCAGCCGCGCGGCCGGCAGGATTACCCGAGCGGCGCTTGATGAACTGCCCGAGCCGGTCTCACGCCACCTGTTCCCCCTGTTTTATCTGGTCGAGATCAGGCGACAGCAACTCCTCGACGCAAACACGCACCCGCTGACGGGTGCCAATGTCTACAAAATTATACTACGAATATGGCAATTGCATGTTTGTCGATGCGGCAAGTCGTCGAGATAGGCGTTGACGCCGAGCGAGTTCTCGGGGGTCGCGCATGCGCGCGAAGCGAAAAGAGATCAGGACCAACCCATTGGAATCCCTCGATACCAGGTCCGGAAAGCAGCGGGTAGCAGCACGCGGCAAGGCGATCTCAGCAACTGGCACGGGCAGGCCTCCGATGGCCGCAGCTTTGGCAAAGGCACCACCTATATGTGTGTTCGCTATACGTTCCTATCAAGCCTGCCCTCGCCGATTGAGGACCCAGGGCGACCGGTAATGCCCCACAGCCGACGTTCGACATCCCGCGTAGCTCTTTCCGAAGCCCTGCGGCGGCGGTGCGGCGAAACCCGAGTTCGATAAGGGGCCCGAAACTCTCGCACCCTACGGTACGGGCGATATAAGGTTACCACACTGCAGGTAGGGGTGATCCTGGCTCCAAACTATCGGGAATCCGAGAGATGTCGAAAAACGGGCTCAAGGGCTCAACGTGGCCGACCATCCAAAGGGAAGATACCGGCATCATGAATACCGGGCAGCCCACGCATACCGGTTGGTCTCGCCGCGATGTGCTTCGCGGGAGCGCAGCCGCGCTGCTTGGGGCCTACGGTTTTGCCCCACGCTACGGCCTAGCCGCCGATACTCCGTTGGAATACGACGGCCCGAAATTTCAGATGGCGGCACCGGAGCCCAATCCAAAGCGGGGAGGGGTGTTGCGCTACGGCATTCTCAATCGTCCGCCGCATTTCGACGTGCATCAATCAGGCACTGTCGGCAACATCGGCACCCAGGGCTGCATGTTCGACAACCTGATCCGGCGTGATCCGCGCGACAGCGGCAAGACCATCGTCCCCGATCTGGCGCATAGCTGGGAAATCGCCAAGGACGGCAAGACCTACACATTTCACCTCCGCCAGGGTGTCCAGTTCCACGACGGGACGGATTTCACATCGGCTGACATAAAAGCGACCTTCGACCGCATCGCGAAACCACCGGCCGGCGTCAGCATCCCGCGCACTCCGCTGTTCAGGGCGGTCAGTGAGATCAACGCGCGCGACAAATACACCGTCGAGTTCAAGCTGGCCGCGCCACGCTCCGTCAATTTCATGATGTCCGCCTTCGCCAGCGGCTGGAACGTGATCTTCAGCAAAAAGACACTGGAAGAGAATAATTACGATCTACGCAAGGTCTTTAACATCCCTGGCACCGGACCCTTTAAGACGCAACGCCGGGTCGAGAACGAGGTCTGGGTAATGGAGAGAAACCCGAACTACTGGAACAAAGGCCTGCCCTACCTCGATGGCATCGAGATCTACCACCTCTTGCCATTTTCCCCGGAGCTAGGGTCCGCCATTCTATCAGGGAGAGTGGATTACGCCCGCGCGCTCGACCCGGCCACCGCGCGCAAGGCAGCGACAACTCCCGGCCTGTCCACCGCGAAATTCTATCAGAGCGTGATTCACGCGACCTGGCTCAATGCCAAAAGGAAGCCATTCGATGATCCGCGTGTCAGGCGCGCCATGCATCTGCTGTTCGAGAAGCAGGTCCTGGTGGACGTCGTGAAGGATGTCGCCCCGTTGATGACGGGAGGCTTCATCTATCCGTTTTCCGAGTTCGCCACGCCCAGGGACCAACTCGCCAAACGTCTCGGCTATCAGGAGGATTCCGGTCCGGCGACCAATGAGGCTAAATCGCTGTTGGCGGCTGCCGGCCAGAGCAATATGCGATCATTGGATTTCATGGTGCGGGATCTCAACCATCACAAGCTCTTCGCCCAGGCCATGCAGGCGATGCTCAAAGAGATGGGCATTCAAGCCAACCTGCGGACGGCGGTCGAATCGGTTTGGTTCGGTGACGCGGCGGCCGGCAATTACGATTTGGCCGTCGGCGCCATCGTTTCAACTCTGCTTGACCCTTCCGATTACTTCAACGCCTGGTACCGTACCGATGGGCCGCAGAACTACTCGTTCTGGCGCAACGCGGAGTTTGACAAACTTGTGGATCAGATCGACGTCGAAGTGGATGCCGGCAAGCGTATGGCGCTGATTCGACAAGCTGAGGACCTCATGGAGCAGGACCCTCCGTTGGTACCGGTCGCCTGGGAGAACATCCTCGATGTCTGGTACAACTATGTGAAGGGCCACAATCCGAAAGATTATTTCGGCATCTACGACGTGGTCCGGTTCGACACGTTCTGGCTGGATAAGGCCTGACCGACGGTCTTAGTCTCCGGCAGGATGCGGCCTCACGCAAAGCCCGATGTGAGCGGCTGAAAGCAGAGTACTCCCCAGCCGCAGGTCGAAAATTAGCCACGAAATTACCATTCGCGAGAGACCACAACCCGCGTCCTCAGTCGAATATGGATGTAATCGAGCGTGCCGCTGTGGAGCTGATGTCCGGACCGACGAGGTCGGCAGCAAGGTCGGCCATCGTCCGGAATCGGCGCGACGCCGTCATTCGCCCAGCGGACCGTATTCGGTGGGTCACGTTGGTAGTGACACGACCCGTCGGCGACGCTGACGCGCCGCCGAACGGGGCGGACGGCGGCCGGTCCCGCGGGGCTACTGCGCCGCGGCGGCGATATTGGTGTCGCGGAAGGCCGGGATCACTTCCTGGGCGAACCGGTCGAGGTCTGCGAGCTGGACGTCGAGCGGGGTGCCGAGGGGGGTGGCGCAAATGACGCGGTCGAGGCCGGGATAGGGCTTCTCGACCGCTTTCAGCTGCTCGATGATGTCCTCCGGCCGGCCAGGAAGCCACCGGCTTTCACCGCATCCTCGATCGTCGGCAATTTCACGCTGCCGGCGAGCCGGGGGTCGCGCATCGCCGCGATCTGCTCGTCGGTCAGCGCCCGCACGAGGCGCAATTCGCCAAACATTTTCATGTTCTCTTCGTAATGCGGGGCGGCCTCGCGGATCGCCTGCTCGCGGCTCGACGCGCCGGAAAGATTCTCAACGGCGCCAAGCCGGCCGATCTACCGGTCCCGCACCCCAGCAAGTTCGAACTGGTGATGAACCTCAAGACCGCCACGGCGCTCGGCCTCACCGTGCCGCGATCACTCCTCCTCCAGCGCCGACGAGGTGATCGAGTGAGCGGTGGACAAATGACCGGTTCTTGCATCAAGCGAGGTTAGGTCGAACTTCCGGTTTGGGTCGGTTTTCCGCGGGCTGAACCTAATTGCCACGGAGGCCCAAAGATGCCCAAATGGTGGCAGAACCGCGGGAGAACTTGGAAATGTCGGGCGGACAAACACGGGAAGCTATAAAATTTCTCACCAAATGCGCAATTTTGGTAATGGCGCTCGCCACGGTGGCGCCAGCCTTTGCCCTTCCGCCTGCCGGATTGAGCGACTCGGGGCAACCGGGGAACGTTGTCATTTACCCGAAATTCGTCAACCTGCCCGCGGTAAATGTGGACGGCAACGTGGTTCCGCGAACCGAGATTGAGATCGGCGCCGTCTGCCCTGCCGGCATCGTCTGCGCCGAACATCAGTCGGTAACAGTCCATTTTCAGTGGATTTGCCCCGGCACCGAAGGCGTTAACTCCAACATCTGCCCGGGGTCGGGCTTTGCCGTTGTCCTGTCGGTCAACGGCAAGCTCGCCTTCTCCGCCGACGGCATTCCGATCAATGGTAATTCGCCCCGAGTTCCCGCGGCGCCATGTCCGCGCGGCTATCTGATCGGGTCGGCCAGCAGTGATCAACCGAATTTCGACGGGCTGATTGGAAACGCCGTCATCCGTGGTCCCAATCTAGCCGCCGGCCCGAACGCGGGTTCGAGCACCTCGCTCTCGGCTTATCAAGCGATTACGATGCAGGCGAACACAGCGCTCACAGGAGTGCAAGTCGGCGATGTCAGATTTGACAAGACGGCCCTGGGCGCACCGCTTCCCAACGTGCTCAGCGAGACGTTCCTGGTCTTTTTGACCCTGAATGTGCAGTCGAACCGACCGAACAACCCGACCTTTGTTCCGCTCAACTTCTACAATGAGAGCTCTGGCCTACCTTCCTCGACCGACCCGAATTTCGAGAGCCGCCTCTCGACCTTCTGGGAATTCGTATGCTGGGACCAAGTGCAGCTCTCCACGATCAACCCGAATTTGACGCAGGCCTTCATGGGCACACGGAAGGGGCTCGTGATTGCGGGCCCTGCCCGGAAGACCCAGAGCGGCGCTCCGGGCGATTCGACTGGGCCCGTAACCCTAATCGGACTGGTCGAGACCATCGAGGGAACTGCCGCAAACTCGTTCCAAGAGCGGAAATATAATTTCAACATGAGCACCAACGGCGTTCCGATCCCGTGAGGGTCAAGATGACTAGAGACGCTCTAATTGAATGCGCCGGGGTAGCGTGATCAGCTCGTCTGAGGCGTCCTAACGCCGACGTTCACTGGACCTCCCCGAGGTCTTCGCGCTGGACGTCGAGCGGAGTGCCGAGCGGGGTGGCGCAGATCACTCGATCGACGCCGGGATAGCGCTTCTCGATGGCCTTCAGCTGATCGATTATGTCCTCCGGCCGCTTGGCCAGGAAGCCGCCGGCCTTTAGCGCGTCTTCGATGGTCGGCAATTTGACCGAGCCGCCGAGCCGGGAGTCGCGCATCGCCGCAATCTGCTCGTCGGTCAGGCCCGCACCACGCGCAATTCGCCTCTTCATGTTCTCTTCGTAATGCGGTGCGGCCTCGCGGATCGCCTGCTCGCGGGAGGACGCGATGTGGACTTGCAAGCCGAGCGCCAGCCGCTCGCCGAATTCGAGCTCGATGCCGCGGCGATTATAGGCCTGCTGGAAGCCGATCATGTGCCGCTCGACGGCACCGCCTTCGGCCGAGCCGCCGCCGAACACGCCGGGGATGCCGTATTTCGCCATGAAGTCGAAGGCGCGCTCGGAGCCGCTCTGGATCGGCTGCCAGCATTTTGACCGGCAGGCGCTCCGGCGCCGACACCAGGGTAGTTTCTTTCAGCGTATAGCCGCGATACGTCACTTCCGGCGGGATCGTGTACTACTGCCCCTGTGCGAAAACGGCTTGATGATCGGCCATCCAGAAGGTGTTCTAGCCGTGCTCGTCCATGCACTTGGCGTAGCGCACCACCTTGTGCAGCGCCTTGCCCAGCTGCGCTTGCGTCGTTGATCGGCGTGCGACCATGTGCGAAGGCTAATGGCCCAGGGCGCTGGACGCCGCGCTACGAGACGTTCCCGATGTACCAAAGTCCGCTACCCGAAATTCTCGAGGGAAAGGCCGCCTGAGATTGGTGTAACGTTGCCGACCCGCAAACTCGGTTCACACAAATCGCCGCAACAGTGGCAGAATCAGCTTGCGCAGCGAGGCTGGACGTTGGAACTGATCGATGAAGCGCGCGCCAGCGGGCGGCGCCACCCTGCGCCCAATTACGTTAATCGGGGAAACACGGCTACACGGTACGTCAGCCCGCGGACCGGCCAGTCGGTGGTTGTCGACGACCAAACCGGAGAAATCTTACATGTCGGTGCCCCAGGATACCGATACTGAGGCGGTGGTTTACGTTCGGCTGCTGGACGAAGGCACCGATGTCTGGAGGCCAGTGCGTGCGACGGCCTTGCCCGACGGAACCTTCCGGCTCCTAGAGCCTGACGGTTACGATCCCAATGCCGAAACGTGGGAATTCCCCCCATCGACGAAGGTGCGCTGCGTTACGCGAAAGTTCACGGACGGTGACGAGGGCCTCGTTGCGGTCGCACGCGCCTGACCTTCGGGCCTACTCCGCCGCGGCGGCGGTCCGGGTGTCGCGGAAGGCCGGGATCACCTCCTTTGCGAAGCGATCGAGGTCTTCGAGCTGGACGTCGAGCGGGGTGCCGAGGGGGGTGGCGCAAATGACGCGGTCGAGGCCGGGGTAGCGCTTCTCGACCGCTTTCAGCTGCTCGATGATGTCCTCGGGCCGGCCGGCTAGGAAGCCGCCGGCCCTCACCGCATCCTCGATGCGCGGTAATTTCGTCGTCGCGGCGAGCCGGGGGTCGCGCATCGCCGCGATCTGCTCGTCGGTCAGCGCGCGAACCAGGCGCAGCTCGCCGAACATCTTCATATTCTCTTCGTAATGCGGCGCCGCCTCGTGGATCGCCTGCTCGCGGTTCGGCGCGATGTGGAACTGGTAGCCGAGCGCCAGCCGCTCGCCCAGTTCAAGCTTGACGCCGCGCCGGGCGTAGGCCGCCTGGAAGCCGATCATGTGCCGCTCGACGGCACCGCCTTCGGCCGAGCCGCCGCCGATCACGCCGCTGATGCCGTATTTTGCCATGAAGTCGAAGGCGCGCTCGGAGCCGCTCTGGATCGGCTGCCAGCACTCGACCGGCAGCCGCTCCGGCGCCGGGATCAGGGTAATCTCCTTCAAGGTGTAGCCGCGGTAGGGCACTTCCGGCGGGATCGTGTAGTACTTGCCCTTATGCGAGAACGCCTTGCCCTCGAAGGCCTTGAACAGGACCTCGACGCCCTCCTCGAACATCTCGCGGTTGGCGTTCTGGTCGAGCAGCGGGGAGCCGAAGGTCTCGACCTCGCGGGTGTGGTAGCCGCGCCCGACGCCAAAGATGACCCGCCCGCCGGTCAGGATGTCGGCCATCGCGTAGTCTTCGGCCAGCCGCAGCGGATGCCACATCGGCACGATGTTGAACCCGCAGCCGATCTTCAGGTTCTTGGTCACGCCACACAGATGCATCGCCATCATCAAGAGGTTCGGGATTAATTCCGTCCCTTCGGGCTGGAAATGATGCTCGGCCATCCAGAACGTGTCGAAGCCGCGCTCGTCCATGCACTTGGCGTAAGCCACGACCTTGTGCATCGCCTTCGCCAGCTCCTCCTTCGAGTAGCAGCGATCGTTGATCGGCGTACCCCGGTAACCGAGGTTCTCCATGTCGGCGGTGCCGTAATAGGAACTGTCGAATTTTGTGATCATTGGTTCCTCACTCCGCCTCGGGGGCGTGTCCTCGATGCGCCGAATCTTCAAGACCGGCAGAACTTCGATGGAGTGTTTCACGCGCGGTCGGCAATGACAACCACCGGCTGCGTATCGCAGGGATGTGGCCGGCCGGGTGAATGGGCTAAACTGCCCGGGGACAGGAAAGATCGGAACCCATGACAGAGATCGCGACATCTGCCGAGACCGGCTCGCACATCCATATCGAACACTTCGACGTGGTGATTGTGGGAGCAGGAATTTCCGGTGTCGGCGGAGCATATCACCTGACCAAGCAATGCCCAGGGACAAGCTTCGTCGTCCTCGAGGCGCAGGCGAGCTTCGGCGGCACGTGGCTCACCCACCACTATCCGGGCATCCGGTCCGACAGCGATCTTTACACCTTTGGCTACCGCTTCAAGCCCTGGACGAGCGCCCCGATCGCGACGGCACCCGAGATCCTGAGCTACATGGGCGAAGTCATCGACGAGAACGATCTCGCCCGCCACATCCGCTATCGGCACACGATCTCTACGGCAAGCTGGTCGAGCGCCGAGAAGCTCTGGACGATCGAGGCCACCCGACCGGATACCGGCGAAACGGTCCGTTTCTCCGCGAACTTCCTGTGGATGTGCCAGGGCTATTACCGCCACTCGCGAGGCTACACGCCTGAGTGGAACGGGATGGCGAGCTTCAAGGGACGGATTGTTCATCCGCAGAGCTGGCCCGAGGATCTGGAGTACACGGGCAAGGAGGTCGTCGTCATCGGCTCGGGTTCCACCGCGGCGACGCTGATCCCAGCGATCGCTGCCGATTGCGGCCACGTTACGATGCTGCAGCGCTCGCCGACCTATTTCAGGACCGGCCGCAACGCGATCGAGCTCGCCGACGAGCTGCGGCAGCTGGACATAGACGAGACCTGGATCCACGAGATCGTCCGCAAGAAGATCCTCCACGACCAGGCCGTTTTCACCAGACGTTCATTCACCGAGCCCGAGGTCGTAAAGCAGGAACTGCTCGCCGGCGTTCGTGCCTATCTGGGGCCCGACTACGATTTGGGCACGCATTTCACCCCGACATACCGGCCATGGAGGCAGCGCATTGCCTTCATCCCTGACGGGGATTTCTTGCAAGCGATCCGGGCCGGCAAGGCCTCCGTCGTCACCGATGAGATCGAGAGCTTCACGGAGACAGGGATTCTTCTGAGGTCCGGCAAATCCCTGGAAGCCGACATCATCATTACGGCAACCGGGTTCAATCTCAATGTACTCGGCGACATCGACTTCACGATCGACGGCGAGCCTCTGGTCTTCTCCGACACGGTTACTTACCGCGGGATGATGTTTACCGGGGTGCCCAACATGGCGTGGGTCTTCGGCTACTTCCGGGCCAGCTGGACCTTGCGGGCTGATTTGGTCGGCGATTTTGTGTGCCGGCTGCTCAATCACATGAAGCAAAAGGGCGCCAGAAAGGTGACGCCAGTGCTTCGGCCCGAGGACAAGGACATGCCCTTGCTGCCGTGGATCGATCCGGAGAACTTCAATCCCGGCTATCTGATGCGCGGCATGCACCTGCTGCCGAAACGAGGCGACAAGCCTGAGTGGCAGCACACTCAGGACTACTGGAGCGAGAAGGACCAGTTTCCTGCCGCCGACCTAGAGGACGGCGCTTTCCTCTACGAATGACGGGCCGCGGCTTACCTTATCGCTTCACGCAGCGGTTTGACTCCTCTGGCTGCGAAGCGCCACATTGCCGCTGAACGATAGCGCCATCGGGAGGGCCGGAAGCGATGCCGATATTCGATTCCCAGGTTCACGCCTATGAACGCAACCACCCGGGACGCCCCTGGGTCGGCACGCTCCACGGGCCGGCGGAAGTTACCGGCGACCAGATGGTGGCGGCGATGGACGCGGTCGGCGTAGACGGCGCGGTATTGGTCTCGCCGTTCAGCATGTACCGCTACGACGCCAGCTACGCCCTCGAGGTCTTCGCGGCGCATCCCAGCCGGTTCCGGCTGGTCAAGCCGGTCGACCCGACCGATCCTGCCGTCGTCGATACCATCGCCGACTGGGCTTCCACAAACGGCACGGTCGGGATCCGGATCTTCCTCAGAGATGCTGTTCCGACCGACCCCGCGGACCCCGCCATCAACCGCGTCCTAGCCACGGCGGCGCAACACTCGCTGCCCGTCAACGTGGCATGTACGGGGCGGCTGGACCAGGCACGACAGCTCGCGGCGCGAAACCCCAACACGCGAATGGTGATCGACCACCTAGGACTGCCGCAACCGCATGAGCCGCCACCGCCCGCCGAGCCATTCGCCGATCTGCCGAAGCTGCTCGCTATGGCGGCCCATGACAACGTCGCGGTGAAAATCAGCGGTGCCTGCACGCTGTCGCACGAACCCTTCCCCTACAAAGACATCTGGGACCCGCTTGTTCGGATCTTTGACGCTTTTGGCTTCGATCGCTGCATGTGGGGCACGGACTGGACCCGCGCGGTCGGCTTGTTGACTTACAAGCAGGGTGTCGACGCGTTTCGCATCACCGACCGGCTGTCTGCCAGCGATCGCGCCACTCTGATGGGCGAGACGCTGGCGCAGATCTACAACTGGTCGTCGAGAGGCTGAGGCGCGGCTTCCCGGCTGCGCGGCGCCTTCATCGCGCCGTGCAATTCGGCGAGGATCTCGAACGAGCGCTTGCGCTCGGCGTGATCGAAGATGTTGGCAGTCACCATCAGCTCGTCGGCGCCGGTGCGGCGGATGAAATCGTCGAGCGCGCGGCGCACGGTGTCGGGGCCGCCGACAATGGCGGTACCCAATGCGTCGGCCAGGATGGTGCGGGCGTAGGGATCGAGCCGGGCCTCAAAATCGGCGACCGGCGGGGGTACCCGACCGCGCTGGCCGATCCGGTTGTTCAGCGAGGATTGCTGCAATGACGAGAACAGAAACCGCGCCTCCTCGTCCGTCTCCGCGGCGACGACGACAACCCCGAGCATGACATGGGGCAGGGCGAGCTGCGCCGACGGGCGGAACCGCTCGCGGTAGATCTTCATTGCCGGCATCATCATTGCCGGCGCGAAATGCGACGCAAAGGCGAACGGCAAGCCCAGATATGCCGCGAGCTGCGCACCATAGGTGCTGGAGCCGAGGATCCAGATCGGCACCTCCAGCCCCGCGCCGGGAACCGCCTGCACCGCCTGCCCCGGTTCGGCGGGCTGGAAGTAGCTCATCAGCTCGACCACATCACGGGGAAACTCGTCGACATCGCCGTTGAGATTTCGCCGCACGGCGCGGTTGGTGATTTGATCCGAGCCGGGCGCCCTGCCCAGACCCAGCTCGACGCGCCCTGGGTGCAGGGCTGCGAGAGTGCCGAACTGTTCGGCAATTACCAGCGGGGCGTGGTTGGGCAGCATGATGCCGCCGGCGCCGATCTTTATGCTGGACGTGCCGGCCCCGACATGGGCGAGGGCCACCGCGGTCGCAGCACTGGCAATGCCCGGCAGATTGTGATGCTCGGCCATCCAGAAGCGCCGGTAGCCGAGCGCCTCGACATGCCGCGCCAGGTCGAGCGAATTGCGCAACGCCTGACCGGCATCGCTGCCTTCGGTGATCGGGGCGAGATCGAGAACGGAAAGCGGAACCATGGAAAATCGGCCTCGTGCCGGTCATCATCGTGGAAGCCGAGAGGGCCTGCAGAGATGACCGCCACCGTTATCGCGATCTACCGCTACCCGGTAAAGGGCCTGAGCGCCGAGAGGATGGACCGCGTGGCATTGGTGCCGGGCGAATGCCTGCCGCACGACCGGCGGTTTGCGGTGGCGCTCGGCTCGACGCGCTTTGATCCGCAGCGCCCGGAATGGCTGCCGAAAATCCGTTTCGTCATGCTGATGCGCGACGAGAAGCTGGCGCGGTTGCGGACACGCTTCGACGCGGAAAACGGCGTCCTGGCGATTACCGAAAACGGCGGGGACGTGTTACGCGCGGCGATTACCGAGCCTGACGGACGCCGGCAAGTGGCGGAGTTCCTCGCGGATTTCCTCGGCGACGTGGACGGACCGCTGCGCGTCGTCGAGGCTCCCGGACACGCCTTTGCCGATGCGCGGCGCAAGCCGAATGCGACGACCGATAAATACGTCTCGCTGATCAACCGAGCGAGCATCGCGGCATTGGAGGCGGCGATGGGGGTGCCGGTCGACCCGTTGCGGTTTCGCGCGAATGTCTATTTCGCAGGCGCGCCGGCCTGGAGCGAGCACGGCTGGGTCGGCTCCGAGATCACCCTCGGAGCGGCACGGCTGCGGGTGATCTCGCCGATTACCCGATGTCCGGCAACCCAGGTCAATCCCGTCACGGCGGAGCGTGACCTCGACATCGTCGCTGCCCTCGAGCGCGCTTTCGGCCACATCAATATGGGCGTCTATGCCGAGGTCGTCGCCGGCGGCGAGATCAGCCTCGGCGACAGACTACACACGCCCTAAGGGCAAAGAAAAAGGGCCGCCCAGCCGGGGCGGCCCTTTTCACGGTTGCGGCGCGTCGGGACTAGGCCGCGTGCAGGAGTTCCAGATACTCCTCGTAGATCGTCATGTTCTTGCCGAAGGAGATCGCCGCGGCCTGAGCACCGCACACCAGATGCATCCAGCGCCAGGGCTCGCGGGTGGCGTGGAATTCTTCGATGATCGACTGGTGATGCTTGAACGAGTGCATCTCGGTGAAATTGTCGTGGCACACGATCTCGGCGAGACGCGCAATGAAGGCCTGCGGGTCGTAGCCGCACTGCATATATTGCGTGGCTAGGTTCACCGTTTCCCTGACCTCCGGCACCGCCATCAGCAGGCCGAGATTAGCCACCTGCGACCAGTCGGTCGGCGGCTGGTTGTAGATGCTGTGCCTGATGGCGTCGAGCAGCTCGTCCTGCGTGCGCGGCGGCAACTTGGCGATGGCGGCCTTATCGGGCTGCGGGTATGGCTGCATCCGACCCGCGGTCGAGCGGATCTCCGGGCCCGATTGCCAGGTCAACAGCAGCATGATCTTGTTCCGCACGCTGATCCCGTCGAGCCGGATCAGGTAGCGCCGCAGATTGACGCTGGTATGCAGGTGGACGTCCATGGGATTGCCGCCGAGGGAGCGCAGGAAAAGACCGGCAGCCCCGATCGACAGCGCTTCACCGCCACCCTCCAGAGAGAGTCCCCCGGCCAGAGCCTTTGCCATCAGCACAGGGATATCGGCAAAGACGTCGACCGCCCCGATGGCCTCTCCGAGCTCGCCGATCGCCGCGGTCTCATCCTCGCCGCTGCGCTGGCGGAGGATGCGGTTCAACAGCTGATATTCCTCGATCAGCGCTTCGATCGCCGGTAGCGGCGAGGGCATCGGATTGTTCGGGGCGACCGGACTGCGGGTGACAAAGCGCACCACCGGCCGCATCAGTATCGGCAGGAGGTCCTTGTCGAGAACGCCCTTGTCGAAGGCGCGCCAGACGGTGCCGGGAAACATGAAGTAGTGGTCGTCGTTAAAATTTTTCGGGATCGCCACGCTCATCAGAAGATCGAAGACCTCGATCTCCGGCGCGTTTTTCCACATCCACTGGAAGAGATGGTCGCCCTTGTTCCACTCGCCCCGCTGCACCGCAATCAGGTAGGCCGCTTTGGCCGCCTCGAACCCGCCGGCATCCTCCGCGGCAAACTCCAGCAGCTGGTAGGGTCCCATCGCCGGATGGTTGATGTGCTTGTTGGTCAGTGCCACGTGCTGCAATACCGGCACAAAGCTCTCCTCGCCCTCGAGACGCTCGACCAGCTTCGATACGGCATAGAGCCCGGCCAAGGGATGCAGCGGGCCGCCGTGATGACCCGGCGGCATCTCCGTCGAGCGGGTCACCGCCAGCGCCGAGGCCGTCAGCATGGTCTGCGGCGAAACTCCCGCGCGCAGCTTGTCCAGGGTGCGGTCGAGGATCTCCGCCGGAGGCGTATCTTCGATGAACTGCACCAACGGTTCGATTGCGTCGGAATACTGGACACGTTGCGGCATCGGCATGGTGAGTTTCTCCTTGACTACGTCACGTCCCGGTTGTTCCCGATGATCGTCGTGTTTGATGCGGCAAGTGTCAACGCCCAACTAAGATTGCATAGGGGATATACCCTAGACGCCGGTGACGGAGGCCTCCGGTCCCCGTCCGAGACGGAGCCCGCCGAGGATCTGAAAATCATCGTCGGCGAGTGAATTGCGGCAACGGGACGTAATTCTCCAAGGTATCGCAGCGGCCTGGCCTACTTAATACACGCTCTAATCTGTCCGCCGCGCGGCTGAAAGAATACGCCGGGAACCGTAGATTTCCGACGATCGAGCGGATGACGGAACTTACTTTGCACGCGTTGTGTTAGCCAGATAACGGGCGAGCTGTTGACAGAGTTATGACTGGGCAGAATCAGCTATGGCAGTAACGCGATAGGGGTGAGTGGCGAGCTCGAAGAACCGAGGGGATGCATTATGCGAGCAATCAGGGGATATACCGCGGCAATCGTTGCGGCATTTACGGCATCAGGGCTCTTGACATTCCAGACACCAGCCAAAGCGTCCAACAGCACAGACGTGATCATCCAGCTGCGAGTGGCCGGCGACATCGAGGCACTTCGACCTATCCGATCTTGCCTCGCCGAAAAGCTATCCCAGATGCCGGATGTCAAAGTTGCTACCGTATCGGCTGACGGGGCGCGCTTTGTGGTCGATGTTGTAGCCACGAAGAACGCCGCCAAAAAGATATCGGCAAGTGTTGTCGTAGCGGAGATTTTTCCGATTGAGCAGTTCCAGCCTCGTATTAAGGATGGCGAGGACGCGGAAGCTCTGTTGACCAGCATACAATATTACACTTTGCTTCGGCTGCACGAGGTCGTTCCGGCCCGATCGCACGAAACCCTTTGTTTGAGCGTCGCCGCAGACATCGGCGATAAAGTGCTTTCAAAGGAATACACCGAGCGTAACGACTGACACGCCTGACTAATTGCCAATCGCGTGACTTCCGGGGCGGATCGACGGCGTTGGACGCAAGGTCTCCGACAAGACGTTGGTGTCGAGAATGATCATGTGAAATCGGGCGGCTCGCCCATCGCTCCGCGCGCCGGCAGCTCACAGCCCCCGAAGGGTTCCACTCTTCTGCGGATCGCGTCAGCCAGATTCTCTGCCTGCGCCGACTCCTGTGCCAACGCTGTTCGCAAGATGTCTCGCGCCTCGTCCTCCATCGATCGGTTCCACAGCGCCGCCCACAGCCGCAACTTTCGCTTCATGGCGCGACGACCTCGATCAGTGGCGTGAAGCGCCGAAAATCCGCTTCGTTGAAGGTTAGCAGCCGACGCTCGCCATGCGCCAGCATGGTCGCAACGACATTGGCGTCATGGACCTGACGACCTCCGAAAGAATAGCGGCGGCTCAGTTCCATGAGCTGATCCCACACTGGTGGGCCGTCCTCGAGGACGCTGAAGCGCCGCCCGAATGCCGCAGTGTCCGCGGTCGCTTCGGCGAGGGTCAAAGCCTTTCCCCAAATCTGCTGTCGCGTCATCACGGCGATGTACTCGCGCAGGATCTGTCGGCTGACCGAGAGCGGCTCGGTGGCGGCCATCCGGGCGAGGGAGGCCCGGGCCCGTTCACGGAACGGCGCGCTGCGGGCCGTTGCGTAGACGAGAATATTGGTGTCGACGAAACTCACCGTCCGTCTTCGTCATACATGTCCTCGCGGCGCAGGCTCAGCCCTTCAGGCCACGGCCCCAGGTCGTGAGTAGGTAGGGTGTCGACGTCGAACGGCTCCTCGGGGCGTTCGCGGGTCGGCGGGGGCGCCAAAGTGATGGTGACCTCGTGCTCGCCGGGCGGCACATCGGCGGGGGCGGTGCCGGAAATGCGGCGGTCGGGTCCGACTATGACGCGAGTGCGGATTTCGGTCATAGCGCTCCTGCAAATTCGATCTCGAATGATTGCGGAGTTATAGCAGATCCTCGACGCAGCCGGACCCCTCTGAGTAAGGGAGTTGCTGCTGTTCGGCGGGGCGATACAGCTGGCGGGGAGGTCAAGGCGCGCGGCGATCACCGGCGGGCGCGCTCGGATTGGATGGCGATCGAGCGCGAGCGCGGCATCTCGGTCTCCTCGGCGGTGATGAGCTTCGAGCATCAGCGGCTCGCCTTCAACCTCCTCGACACGCCGGGCCACCAGGATTTCAGCGAGGACACCTACCGCACGCTAACCGCGGTCGACAGTGCGGTGATGGTGCTCGACGCTGCCAAGGGCATCGAGGAGCAGACCCGCAAGCTCTTCGAGGTCTGCCAGCTGCGCGACGTGCCGATTATCACTTTTGTCAACAAGCTCGACCGCGAGGCCCGCGACCCCTTCGACCTGTTGGACGAGATCGAGCAGTCGCTGGCGCTCGACGTGACCCCGGCCTCGTGGCCGATCGGCATGGGGCGCGACTTTCTCGGCACCTACGACCTCTTCGCCGATGCGCTCCTCTTGTTCGAGCGCGGCCTCCACGACCGGGTCACCGAGCCGGTCCGCTGCGGCGGCCTCGACGACCCGAAACTGCAGCGGCTCTTGCCGAAAGGGGCACTCGCCAAATAGCGCGAGGAGGTCGAGATGGCGAAGGGGCTGTGCCCGCCATTCGACCCGCAGGCCTATCGCGAGGGCCATCTGACCCCGGTCTACTTCAGCAGCGCGCTCGACAATTTCGGGGTGCGCGAATTGCTGGCCGGGATCGCCGAGCTGGCCCCGCCGCCGCGCCCGCAACCCGCCGACCCTCGCCCGATCTCCCCCGACGAGCCTGAGGTCGCCGGCTTTGTCTTCAAGGTGCAGGCAAACTTCGACCCGCAGCATCGTGACCGCATCGCCCTTCTGCGCCGGAGATCTGAGGGCCAAGCAATGCCGCGCGCCGAATGTTAAGCGCCGTTTTCTCCCAGAGGTACAACCTCGGGTACGATTACATCCACGATGCCATCGATCATCGCTACGACGAAGGATTACTCGTCGCTATTCTTCTTCGGGTGGAAACCCAGGCCGTCTTTGTAGGTTAACCAGCATGCTTGACAGCCGATCCCCGCCTCCGAAGCAGCGGCTTCGGCATCCTCCCGAGTATCGAAGAACGCGACGAATTCTAGTTCTTCACGAACTAGTCTTACCACGCCCCAGCCCTGAGCCCATCCTAAATCTTGCGAACCCGTTTGAGCCATAGTGAGATACTCCGATTTGCTTTTTATAAAATCAGACCACGATCGGACGGTCTTGCCCTTGCACATCAACTCCTGGGTAAGCCGTTCCTTGGTGCAGTAGTGCAGCTTCGTCTTGCGCGGCCATTTCCGGCTCGTGCTCGACCGCGCCGCCGTCAATCCTCTCCGCCAGGTGAGAGTGTAGTTCGAAGGGCAGGGGCGTCACTCCGATATCAAGCCGTTTCAAAAGTCACGATCTTGCGATCAGCGGCAGGTGCGCTCGCAGATGCGGCGCGGGCGCGGCGCCGACTGGCGCCCACAGGCGGTAAAATGCCCATTTCGCACCCTGGGCGAGGAGCAGATAGGTCACGGTCAGTCCGGCTATCGCAAAGAGGAAGGCGGTAGAGGGTGGAACGAAGCCAAACCACGCCCCCAGCGGGGTGAACGGCAACGCAACCGCAAGCACGACCACCGCAACGGAGGTGGTGGCGAGGAGAGGATGCGGGCGGCTGCGCAGCGGATTGCGTCGCGTGCGCAGCACGAAGATCACCAGCACTTGGGTGGCGAGCGACTCGATGAACCATCCAGTCTGGAATAACGCCTCGTCCGCATGAAACACCAGCAGCAACAGGCCGAAGGTCAGAAAGTCGAAGACCGAACTCACCGGCCCCAGCAACAGCATAAAGTTGCGAACGAACCGCATGTCCCAATGCTCGGGCTTCTCCGTGATCTCGCGGTCGACCTCGTCAAGTGCTATCGGCATCTCCGAGACATCGTAGAGCAGGTTGTTGAGCAATATCTGCACCGGCAGCATCGGCAGGAACGGCAGGATCAGCGTCGCCCCGGCCATCGAAAACATGTTCCCGAAATTTGAGCTCATCGCCATCATGATGTATTTCATGATATTGGCGAAGGCGCGCCGGCCTTCGGTGACGCCGTGCTCAAGCACGCTGAGATCCTGCTGCAGCAAAATAATGTCGGCCGCGTCCTTGGCGACATCGACCGCGCTATCGACCGAAATACCCACGTCAGAGCTGTGCAGCGATGGCGCATCGTTGATGCCATCGCCGAGATACCCGACGACATGACCGCGGTGCCTCAACCCAAGAATGATGCGG
>Ga0210399_10001487_pt1 | contig 18293 bp, 14 predicted proteins | sample IncBWC14MmetaG_FD_150865 | JGI IMG/M metagenome (GOLD analysis project Ga0210399, IMG submission 150865) | Forest soil microbial communities from Barre Woods Harvard Forest LTER site, Petersham, Massachusetts, United States - Inc-BW-C-14-M | ecosystem: Environmental > Terrestrial > Soil >...
CCGACCAGATGAAAGACTGTCTTACCAAGATCAATGCCGATGGTGTGTAGTTCCATGGGAGGCCTCCTCCACCCTCTTATAACCGCCCCGTTGGCTCGGTAAAAGCGGCGGACCATCCCATTAGTTACTCGGAGGCGAGGCAACTGACCCTCATTCGCCCCCGATTTATGGGACAGGTTGTTTTGAAAGACGCAGCGCGAGAACCTGCGAGAACGCAACGAGCGAGGACGATAGGCTCAGCTATTCATAACGCAAGGCGGTTAGAGGATCGAGCTTGGAGGCGCGATAAGCGGGCAGGAAGCTGGCGAGGGCGGCCACTGCGGAAAGGGTAACGACCGCCAACACGAGAGTGAGCGGGTCGCGCGGCTTCAAACCGTAGAGCATCGATTTGGCGGCTTGCGCGGCAGCGAGCGCCAAGCCACTGCCGATGACCAAGCCCGCAATCGTGAGGATGCCGGCTTCACGCAGAATCATTTTTACAACGTCGGCGCGTTTGGCGCCGATGGCCATGCGGATACCAATTTCCCTGGTGCGCTGGACGACCATGTAGGCCATGACTCCGTAGAGTCCGATAGCGGCAAGCAACGCGGCGAGAAACCCGAAGAAGCCGGAAAGAGTGGCCATCAATTCATCTTGCAAGAGCGAGTCGTGGATCTTGGTCTTGAAGACGCTGAACTCGAGGTCGATGCCGGGATTGAGATCGCCGATGGTTTGTTTCAATGAGGCCATCAGACTAGTGACGGGCAGAGACGACTTTACCAGGATTTGGTCGCTCGGATCGGGCTTCTCTTGCTGTGGTGCGGGGAAATACATGAATGGCAAATATTCCTCATGCATGTCCTGGAACTTGTTGTCGCCGGTCACCCCAACAATTTCAAAAAGCGGACGCGGCTTCCCAGGGGGCTCGTGGATGCGGAATCTTTTGCCGAGGGGGTTCGCCGCGCCCTTGAGGATCTTTTTTACGAAGGCCTGGTTCACGATGGCGACCTTGACGGAAGTTGGCGTGTCGCGGTCGTCGAAGTCGCGTCCGGCAAGCAGAGGCGTCCCAATAGTATGAAAATAACCGGGGCCAATGTAATTCATCCACGCGGAGCCTTTGTCTTCGTCGGAGCCTTCGGTGATGACGTTGTCATTCCAAGTGTCTCCGCCAAAGGGGACGAGCATCGCGGCAGCCGCGGATTCGACGCCCGGGATGCCGCTCACGTGCTTAACGATCTCGCGTTTGTAATCGGCGTAGCGCGCTTCAGGGAGCTGTAAGCGTTTGAAATCGACGCTGGTAATCAGGATACCGTTTTGCTGAAAACCGACATCGAGGGTAACGAGGTTGCGCAGGCTGCGGGAGAAGAGCAACGCACCCATCAGCAGGACAACGGAAAGGCCAACTTGGGAAACGACGAGGATGCGGCGAAGCCCAAACCGCTCGCGGCCCGAGGTCATTCCGCGGGTCCCAGATTGGAGCAGGGTGGCGGGCTCGGCACGAGTGGCGCGTATGGCGGGAGCAAGGCCGAACAAGATCGTGGTCAAAACGGCGAGACCGGTGGTAAAGGCGAGGACGCGCCAGTCCATTCCGAGATCGAGGAAGATTTGATTGTCGGAAGTGCTGATAAACGCGACCAGGAGGCGGCTTACAGCAAAGGCTAGAAATAGTCCGCAAGCGGCACCGGCTAAGGCGAGTAGCACGCTTTCCGAGAGGAGTTCGCGAACCATGCGAGCGCGAGACGCACCAAGTGCTTGGCGAATGGTGATCTGGCGTTCCCGTGCACTAGCGCGCGCCAGCATTAAGTTGGCCAGGTTGGCGCAAGCGATGAGCAAGACCAGGCCCGAGATTCCGAGGAGGAGCCACAAGGGGGTCTCGGAGTCTTTGCGAAGCTGCGAGAATCCGGTATCGGCGGGAAACGCGCTGAGCTTGTAGGCCAGGAATTTTTTGGTGGCCTCGGCGTCGTAGAAGGGTGGAATGGTTTCCTGCAAGATGGCGGGAGTGATGGCGTTGATTTGCGCGCCAGCACGATCGATGGTCCAACCTGGTTTCAGGCGGCCGATGGTGGCAAGCCACCAGGCATGGCGGATGGTTAGGCGATTGTTGCGTGGGCTGAGGATGGGCTCGGCGCAGAGCGGAACGGCTACATCAAACGAATCTCCTACTGAGATGCCTTTGAAAGCGGGGGGCGTAACACCGCGAACTTCAAACGAATTGCCATCGAGATTGAAGCGTTTGCCGACAATTTGTGGGTCGCCGCCAAAATTGCGCTGCCAGAAGGCGTAGCTGATGTCGGCGCCGGCGATTCCGCAGCCCGGCTGATCATCGGTTGGCCCGAGCAGGCGCCCGAGGAGCGGTTCAACGCCGAGAACGTGGAAGAAATTGCCGCTAATCTGGATGGCGCGGGCATAGCGCACTTCGCCGCCGGTGGAAAGATTGAAGCGGCGGTCGCTCCAAGCAGCGATATCGGCGAAGCCTTCCTGACGCTTCTGAATCTCCTGCCACATGGCAAAGGTCAGCTGAGAATACTGGCTGGAGAACTGGCCGGAGCCCCAGTGGCGGTCGGCAATCCGGACAGTGCCTAGCTCCTGGGGATTTTTCACGGGGATGGAGCGAAGGCGGATGGCGGAAATGAGCTGGAAGATGGCGGTATTGGCGCCGATACCGAGTGCTAGGGTGAGGACGGCGACGATGGTGAAACCTGGACTAAGGCGAAGGAGGCGAAGGTTGTAGCGCAGGTCTTGCCAGAACGAGGCCATAGCGTCCCCCTGGGTGTATCAGACGACGGGCGAGGACGAATGTCACGCGGGATTAGCGGTGAAAAAGAAGAAGGGGCGCCGGATGCGGCGGGCGCCCCGTCATGGGTTAGGGTTGGGGGCGCGGGAGACGCGGTTTCGGCAAAGGCTTGCGGGGGAGCATTTCGTCACGGTTGGCGGTCATGTAGACGAAGGAAGCGACGATGACGGCCATCTGCTTCATGTCGGGCTCCTGGATGCGCTCGTAGACGTCCATGTTGGAGTGGTGGGTGCGGGTGTCGTAGTCCATGGGGTCTTGAATGAATTGGAAACCAGGGAGGCCGACAGCGTTGTAGGAAAGGTGATCGGTTCCGCCAGTATCGCGGATACTGAGAGTCGTCATTCCAAGGTCGTGGAAGGGTTCCATCCACGAGGAGAAAAGCGGGGCTACCATTTCGTTGCCCTGAAGGTAGACGCCGCGAATCTTGCCGGTGCCGTTGTCGATGTTGTAGTAGGCATCGAGTTTGGCGTGCTCGGGAAGGGGCTTGATCACGGTTTTGCTGGGGTCACCTTCGGGATCGGCGAAGTGCTGCTTGACGTAGGCGCGCGAGCCGAGAAGGCCCTGCTCTTCGCCGGTCCAGAGGCCGAGGCGGACGGTGCGGCGCATCTTGAGACCGGTGGATTTGAGAATGCGCATGGCTTCGAGCATGACGGCGGAGCCTGCGCCGTTGTCGGTGGCGCCGGTGCCGCCGTGCCAGGAATCGAAATGGGCGCCGAGCATGACGACTTCGTCGGCTTTGGCTTTGTCCGTGCCCGGGATTTCGCCGATGATATTGAAGGAGTTCAGATCGTCGTCGTAGAACTTGTTCTGGATATCGAGTTGCATGGTGACGGGAATCTTCTTGTCCAGCATGCGGTAGATGCGGCCGTAGTTTTCGCTGGCGATAGCAACGCGCGGAGGAGCTGGGGGATCTTTCTCTTTGTCGCGACCGCCTCCCTGCTGGACGAAAACCGTTCCGTCATCGCCGCGTGAAGGTTCGATCCATGCGGCGGCACCTTCTTCAACGAGAAACTTCTGGATTTTGAGATTTAGGTCGCGCTGGGCGCGGAATTGCGCTGCACGGTCTTCCGCATTCGCCGCAGGCACTGGTTGCGTTGCAAGCTCCGCCAATTCGGCATCGGTGTAGCGATGGGCTTGCGGCTCGAAGCGCTCGGGGTTCTCGGGAATGGCGGCGGTGAGGACGAACTTGCCTTTGAGCTGGCCGCGGAATTTGGCGATGTCGTCTTCTTTCAGGATGAGGGCTAGTGTCGCGTCAGCGGTGACTGGACCGTTTGTCCCGGGCGTCCAGGCTTTGGGATAGGCGATGAGCGGGAACGGGCGGGGGGATAGGACTTGGGCGGAAAAGCGTTCGTTGGACCAGCCGCGACCGAAAGGTCCCCAGGGCTCTCGATGGACGTTGGCGAGCTGCCATTCTTTCATTTTGGTGGTGGTCCAGTCGGCGGCTTCCTTGATGTTCGGGGAATTCGTGAGGCGCGGACCGTAAACGTCGGTCAGGTAGCTCATGATTTCCATTACTTTGGAATTGCTGAAGCCTTCTTCCTTAATTTGGTGAATCGCAGACAAATCTGCCTGGCTGGGGGCTTGCGCCGCTAGAGGTAGAACCGCCAAAAACATCGAGAATACTGCTAATGCGCTCGCGTACTTTCGCACCATCATCCTCCGACCGTCATATTTAAATGCTTTGCTTGCCTGGAAATAGCCCTGGAGAAGCACTCGCTCTGGATGGGACGCATCCGCGCTGGAATCCGTTTCATTTTGGAGTCGCATCGGGCCGCGCCGGAGTCGAGTCGCCCTTCACGTAGTGACCGATCGTAGGTAGCGCCGGGGTCGGGCTGGGAGCGGTTGCTGCTGAAGGCGAGAGATTTGCCGTCGGGCGACCAGGCAGGCTCGGAATCGTCGAAGTCGCCGGAGGTGATCTGCGTGAGGGATTTGGCCGCTAAGTCGAACACGTAGAGGTGGGTACGGCGGCGATCAAGATAGCCGACTTCGTCGAGTTTGAATTGCAAACGGTCAATCACCCAGGGCTTTTGCGACTTGGACTTTTTCTCCTTCTCAACTGCAGCGCCTTCCTTTGCCAACTTCTCTTTGTCGGCTTGGAGTTCCTCGGGGCTAGGGTCACGAAGAATCAGGACGAGCTGGCGGCTATCGGGTGACCATGCGAAGTCTGCGACGTCCTGCAGCATTTCGGTGAGGCGCTCGGCTTCGCCGCCGAGGCGGTTGAGCAGCCAAACCTGAGTCTTGCCTTCGTCGCGGGCGGAAAGAAAAGCAATGAACTTGCCGTCGGGGCTCCAGCGGGCGTGAGAAGAAGAAGCGCCTTCTGCGGTCAGTGCGACGGGCGCACCGCTGACGGTTGGAGCCATCCAGATGCGTTCTTCGTTCTTGTCTTCTTTGAGTTGGGCGGTCTGGACGGTGTAGGTGACCCACTTGGCGTCGGGGCTGAGTTGGGGGTCGCTGACGGCGCGGATTTGGAAATAGTCGTCGATGGTGATGGCGCGGGGAGCAGGCTGCTGAGCAAGAGCGAGCGGGGCGAGTACCAGAACTGTGGAGAGCACTGACAGTCGAAACGATAGATTCATTCGCGATGACCCCTTGGACGGTTCTGCGAGCAAAAACAAACAAAAAAGTTTAACACAGGCTCTCGGATAGCCGGCCCAAGCGGAGAAGGGGAAAGCAGCAGCGGGGCATTCGCCGGAGCGGCGCCTGGGTAGTACGAAGGTACGGTTAGCGAGGAGGAAATATTTTCGCCGGGACGCATTTTTTTCTTGCATGCAGAGATGAGTCTTGTATTCTGCGAATGCGAACTCGTTTTACCGCAGCGGCGAGAACGAGTTTCCCTTAGGAGGACGAGAGTAAAAATTGAGTTCTTTATCCCTTCCCACCCAGCTACCTTCCCGCGCAATTTCAACAGCAAGAAAGAGAGCCGCCAAACTTACGCTCTGGCCGCTTGTGGCCGCCACGTTTTTCATGGTGTCCGGCGGGACGTATGGGACGGAGGAGATTATTCACGGTGCGGGCTACGGCCACGGGATATTGATCCTGCTGTTCTTACCGGTGCTGTGGTGCTTGCCGACGGCGTTCATGATCGGCGAGCTGTCAAGCGCGTTGCCGCAAGAAGGCGGCTACTATGCATGGGTGCGCCGCGGGTTGGGAAATTTCTGGGGCTTTCAGGAAGCGTGGCTCTCGCTGGCTGCGAGCATTTTTGACATGGCGATTTATCCGACGCTGTTTGTTTTCTATTTGAAGCAGATGTCGCCGTGGTTTGGCGCTGGGAATCATGGAATTTATGCCGGGCTATTTGTGGTGGTGACTTGCGCGATCTTGAATCTTGCTGGAATTCGCGTGGTGGGAATCACTTCGCTGTGGCTATTCTTTTTGCTGTCGGCGCCGTTCGCGCTGATGGTGGTGATGGCGCCGCTGAAGATGGGAGCGTTGGCGGAAGGGCATGCCGCGCCGACAGGTGCCGGGCTGGGTTTGCTTGGCGGAGTCTTGGTGGCGATGTGGAATTACATGGGCTGGGACAATGCGTCAACGATTGCACAGGAAGTGGAGCGGCCGCAGCGGACTTACCCGAAGGCCATGATTGCGGCGGTGGTGCTGGTGGCGCTGACGTACGTGCTGCCGTTTGTGGCCGTGTATTTGACGGGGATCCCTGCGTCCCTATTTGGCGAAGACGGTTCGTGGGCGACGGTGGCGGGGATGATCGGCGGAAAGTTCCTGGGATTCGAATGGCTCAAGTTCCTGATCGTGCTTGGCGGAATGATGAGCGCGTTCGGGATGTTCAACGCACTGGTGCTGAGCTATTCGCGACTGCCGCTGGCCATGGCGCGGGACGGGATGCTGCCGAAAATTTTTGGCAAGCTGAGCGCGAAGACGCAAACGCCTTGGGTCTCCATCATTTTCTGCGCGAGTTGCTGGGGGCTGTGCCTGGGGCTGGGGTTCAGGCGGCTGATCACGCTGGACATCATGCTTTACGGGCTTAGCTTGATGCTGGAGTTCGTGACGCTGGTGGCGCTGCGCATCCGCGAGCCGGAGTTGAAGCGAGCGTTCCGAGTGCCGGGCGGGTTGCCGGGGGCGATTTCCTGCGGGATTTTCCCGCTGTTGCTGCTGACCCTGTCGATGGTGGAAAGCAACCACGAAACGGTGATGGGGATGAACGGGCTGCTGTTCGGAGTGCTCATTATCCTGGCGGGATTCCTGATCTATTTTGTCACGGGCAAATTGAAAATTCGGCAAACGAAGCCGGTGGTGCCGGAAGAAATCGAAGAGTTGGAAACCGCCTAGCCAATTCTTACTGACAACGAGTCCCTGCCGCCCGGTTCGAAAGAGCCGGGCGGTTTTTTTATGAGGCTGAGATATACTCAGCAATCTTTGGGGAAGCTGTCCCGCTGCCAGGAGATCCTAAACGTGAACTCGCGCCGCATCGCTATCGCAACTCTATTCTTTCTATTCGTGCTCTGTGCTTCGGTACGATTGTTTGCCGGACCTGAGGCGCCAAAACAGTTCGATCCAAAATTATTTCAGGAGCTGCGGTGGCGATCGATCGGGCCATCGCGCGCGGGGCGCGTGCTGGCAGTGACGGGTGTGCGGGGGCAGCCGGAGGCCTACTACTTCGGGAGCGTAGGCGGGGGCGTTTGGAAGACGAATGACGCGGGGCGGACCTGGAATCCCATTTTCGATTCGCAGACGATTGCATCGATCGGGGCGATTGCGATTGCGCCTTCGGATTCGAACGTGATTTACGTGGGCTCGGGCGAGGCGGACATGCGATCGTCGATTTCTTACGGGAATGGAATGTACAAGTCCACGGATGGAGGCAAGTCGTGGGCGCACATCGGGCTGGAGGATTCGCGGCAGATCGGGCGGGTCATTGTGGACCCGAAGGATTCCAATAGAGTCTTCGTTGCTGCGCTCGGGCATGCCTACGGGCGGAACCAGGAGCGCGGGGTGTTTCGTTCGAAAGATGGCGGGAAGAGCTGGCAGAAGATTTTGTTCAAAGATGAAAATACAGGAGCGATCGATCTGGCATTCGAGCCGGGCAATCCAAAGGCAATCTATGCGGCGATGTGGCAAACGCGAAGAACGCCGTGGAGCATCTATCCACCTTCGTACGGGCCGGGGAGCGGGCTATATCGCTCGAACGATGGTGGCGATCATTGGGAACAAGTCAGCGGGCATGGATTGCCGTCGGAAGGACTCGGCCGGGTTGGGATTGCTTTCGCGCCGAGCAATCCACGGAGGATTTATTTGATCGTGGACGCCAAGGAAGGCGGGCTTTACCGTTCGGACAACAGCGGGCAGAGCTGGCAACGCGTTTCGAATGACAAGCGCGTGTGGGGGCGCGGGTGGTACTTCGGAGAAGTGAGCGTCGATCCCAAAAATCCCGATGCGGTTTATCTCCCGAACACCACAGCGTACCAATCGCTCGACGGAGGAAAAACGTTTACGGCATTCAAGGGCGCGCCCGGCGGCGACGACTACCACGAACTGTGGATTGATCCGGACGAACCGAAGCGCATGATTCTCGGCTGCGACCAGGGGGCGATTGTGTCACGCAACGGCGGCGAGACGTGGAGCTCCTGGTATAACCAGCCAACCGCGCAGTTTTATCATGTGGCGGCGGATAACCAGTTTCCGTACTGGGTGTATGGAGCGCAGCAGGACAGCAACGCGATAGCCACGCCAAGCCGCAGCCGCTCCCTTTCTCTGAATTTTCATGATTGGCGGCCGATCGACGCGGGCGGCGAAAATGGCTACATCGCGCCGGACCCGCTTAACCCGGGCGTGGTGTTTGGCGGCGCAGTGGCGCGGCAGGATTTCAGCGACGAGCAAGTGCAGGAAATGCCGCCGACGCTGGCGTATCCGGGCAAATACCGAAGCACGTGGACGCTGCCGCTGGTTTATTCTCCGATCGATCCGCACGTGCTGTACTTCGGGTCGCAAGTTTTATTTCGAACGGCGGATGGCGGCAGTTCGTGGCAGGTAATCAGTCCCGATTTGACGCGCGAAGATCCGGGAGTGCCGCCGAATCTGGATGCGGCGACGGCAGCGGATACCCGGAAGGGAAAACGGCACGGAGTAATTTATACGATTGGGCCATCGTTTGTGAAGGCGGGAGAAATCTGGGCAGGGACGGATGATGGGCTGCTTCAACTGACGCAAGATGAAGGGAAAACGTGGGTGGATGTAACGCCGCCAGAATTGACGCCGTGGAGCAAGATGACGCATATCGAGGCTTCGCATTCCGACGCGGGGACCGCTTACGCGGCGGTGGACAGGCACAGGTTGGATGACTATCAGGCGTATCTCTATCGCACGCGGGATTTCGGCAAGAGCTGGCAACGCATTTCGAGCGGGATTCCTGAGGGCAGTTTTTTGAATTGCGTGCGGGAAGATCCGGTGCGAAAGGGGCTGATCTACGCTTGCACGGAGAGAGGCGTCTATATTTCTTTCAATGATGGAGACGACTGGCAGCCATTGCAGCTTAATTTGCCGGTGACCTCGGTGCGGGATCTGGTGGTGCACGAAAATGATTTGGTAGTGGCCACGTTTGGGCGGTCATTCTGGATATTGGACGATGTGACGCCGCTGCGGCAGCTCGACGCACGGGTGGCCGCCGCGGATGTTTGGCTTTTTCGTCCGGAAACTGCGATTCGCATGCGCGCGTCGTCCGACCAAGGAACGCCAGTGCCGATGGATGAGTCGCTTTTGCCGAACCCGCCGGAGGGAGCGGTGGTGGATTATTTCTTGAAGGACAAGGCGCGGTCGGCCATCCAACTGGAAATTTTTGATTCGGAAGGAAAACTGGTGCGGCGATTCGCGAGCGATGAGGTTTTGCGCAAGACGGATCCAAACGAGGTGCCGATTCAAGTTGAGTGGATACGCGATCCGAAGCCGCTTTTGGTGGAAGGGGGGATGCACCGATTCGTGTGGGACCTTCATTACGCGCTGCCGAAGGGGGTGCACAGATCGTTCTGGGGACCGGCGGGGCCTTTGGCAGTGCCGGGCGAATACACAGTGAAGCTCACCGCGAACGGAAAGAGCAGCACGCAGCCGCTGACCATCAAACTGGATCCGCGGGTGAAAACGCCGCAAGACGCGCTTGTGCAGCAGTTTGGCTTGGCGACCAGGCTCGCAACGAGATTGGGTGAAGTGTCGATTGCGGTGGAACAGGCAAGTGGCCTGCGAAAGCAGATCGTTGAGCGAAAAAAGGAGGCGGCGGGCAAAAGCGATGTGATAGCGGCATTGGAAGGACTGGAAAAAAAGGTTGAATTGGCCATGGAGACGGATGGCGATGGCGGATTTGGGCTGTTCGGACTAGCAGCGCCTGGGAAGGAGCATGAGCCACTTCCCGCAGTGGCGGCGGCTTTGACTGGCCTTTTAATCATTGTGGACAGCTCCGATCTTGGCCCGACGTCGGATGCGGCTGGCGCGGGCGCGCAGTGGGAAGTATCCGCGCGGGAGGCGCTGGCGGGATGGACGGTATTTCAAAAGGAAGACGTGGCTGGCGTGAATGCGTTGCTCGAAAAGGCGAAATTGAAGAGGCTCGCCCTCGAGGAGAGCCCTGCAGCGCGTTAATCGGTTGCCTAGCACGGGCGCCCGTCGCAGCGGGCTGCGCCCCAAAGAAGGAAGTACTCGGGAGCGGCAGCGGTGCGTCTCTTTCTCGCGGCACTGGCAACTTTCTGGCGGCGCCTATTGAGGGACGGATTTGGTATGCTGCTTTAGGTGGGAAACATTCTCCGAGTAAAATCGCTTTCATTTGTCGGGCTGCTCTCCTTCGCGTTGCTGGCCGCGGCGATGATCTCTCCATCAGAGACTCCGTCGCAAAGTCAGCAACCCGCAGCCGTCACCCCGCAATCTCCGGCGACTCCACCGATAACTGCTTCGCCAGCGCCGGCAGGAACGGCGGCCACTCCGTCTGCCGTGCCCGTTCAGCACGCCGGGCTCAGCGTGGTTGTGATCGATCCCTCTCATGGAGGGACGGACCCGGGGGCGCGCGGCACAGGTGGAATCCGCGAGAGTGAGATTGTGCTGAGTTTTGCGATGGAACTTCGGCGGGCGTTGGAGCAGCAAGGTTTCCAGGCGGTGCAGACGCGGCAGGGGAATGAGGATCCTTCGTTTGACGATCGGTCGGCCACGGCCAATGCACAGCGCGGAGCAGTGTTCGTGACGCTGCACATTTCGTCGACGGGATTGCCAGGTACGGTACGCGTCTACGTGAATTCGGATTTGGCGCCGGTTGCGGATTCGCATGGCTTCATCCCCTGGGACCGAGCCCAGGCTCCGTTTCTGGGATTGAGCAGGACATTTGGCGATTTCGTGCAAGGATTCCTCGCACAGCGATTCAAGGGTTCACCGGAGACGGCGCAAACTGCGAGCGTGCGGCAGCTTCGGACGACAGCCGCACCGGCGATCGCGGTGGAAATTTCGAGTGTGACGGTGGAAGACCGCGCTGATTTGGACCGCATGGCGCCAGGCGTTGCGGATGCTATCGCGCGGGGCGCGGCGGCGTTCAGACCGTCCTACGTTGTTCCGAGTGCGGCCGGAGCGCAGCCGTGACGCCGCGCTGGAAATTTCTTTTTGCGGGCGGATTGGTCTTCATTCTGCTCGTGGCCCTAATTTTCGTACCCGTTCTGCGCAGACGGATGAAGCGCGCGGCAAAGCTCCAAGAACAGAGCGCGGAACAGGCGCGGCGCGAATTGACCCAGCCGATTGCGATTAATCCCGGCGATCCGCGGATAAAGAGCAAACTTTTCTGGGCTTCGGATACGATCGATTCCACGCTAGCGCCGGTGACGGTGGACCTGCCTCTCTCGAATGACCCAGTGCTGCGATCGAAACAAGTATTGAACACGCTCCTCGCGGGACCGGTGGATGCGGAGCTACGGACACTGCCGCCGGATGCTTTGCTTCTGGCGTTTTATCTATTGCCGGATGGAACGGCAATCGCGGATTTTTCCGAGGCGCTGGCAAATTCCATTCCTTCCGGGATCGCAAGCGAACAGATGGCGGTGAATTCCATCGCGCGGACGCTGGAAGCGAACGTGCCGCAGGTGCAGCGGCTGAAGATTCTGATCCATGGGCAGGAAGTGGAAACGCTGGCGGGGCATTTGGATTTGACGGGAACGTTTGTCGTGAACACGAAACCAGTGCAAGCGCCGGTGCAGCTGGCGCCAGCTGCGTCCGGTGCGGACAAACCGTCAGTGGCGGTGCAAGATAAAACGGCGGCGCCCGCTCCCGGCCTGCGGCGTTGACACCCGACAAGGCGCCCGGCAAGCTGGCGCAACCCGAGCGCAAGCCTTAGAATTCTGAGACAGCGAAGTGCTGACTGCAGGAGGAAGAGTGCGAATTGACGGCCGGAATCCGGACCAGATGCGTCCATTGAAGATTACGCCGGATTTTATTTCGACGGCCGAAGGCAGCGTACTCATTGAATTGGGAAGCACGCGGGTGATCTGCACGGCTACGGTGGACGACGGGGTGCCTGGTTTTCTGAAGGGCAGCGGTAAAGGCTGGGTCACGAGCGAATATGGAATGCTGCCGCGTGCGACCGAGGAGCGGACGCCGCGCGAGGCGACGCGGGGAAAACAGTCGGGGCGGACGCTGGAAATACAGCGATTGATTGGACGTTCGCTACGCGCGGTGACGGATCAGGAAGCGCTGGGCGAGCGTACCGTGTGGATCGATTGCGATGTGATTCAGGCGGATGGTGGAACGCGCACGGCATCCATCACCGGAGCGTTTGTCGCGCTGGCGCTGGCGTTCGAACGGCTGGTTGCGGCGGGGATTCTGAAGAGTTCACCGCTGATCGACAGCGTGGCGGCTACGAGTGTTGGCATCGTGGACGACCGCGCGCTGTTGGACCTTGCTTATGAAGAGGATTCGCGCGCGGAAGTGGATATGAACGTGGTGATGACTGGCGACGGGCATTTCGTGGAAATCCAGGCGACGGCAGAAGGACGCGCGTTTTCCGGAAGCGAGATGCAGGATCTCCTGGCGCTGGCCGCCGCGGGAATTCGCCGCTTGACGGAAGAACAACGCGCCCTGCTGCCCGTGAAATTCAGTGCGCGCGCCCGCTAAGCTTTTTCTCGCGTCATCCAATCCCGGGAAGCTCGCGGAGTACCGGGAGCTTGCGGCTGCAACATCTCTCCCCATTGAACTTGCCCTTCTAGCGGATTTCGACGAGCTTCCGGCATTCGAGGAAAACGCTCCGACGTTTGCCGAAAACGCGGCGGGCAAGGCGCTGCACTACTCTCGGCAAGAGAGCGGGCTGGTGTTTGCAGACGATTCGGGCCTTGTTGTGCCAGCTCTCGACGGCGCGCCGGGAGTTCATTCCGCAAGGTACGCCGGGCCGCAGGCGACAAATTCACAAAAAATCGAAAAGCTGCTGGGAGAGCTGCGCGGCAGAACTGGAGTCGAGCGCGCTGCGCATTTCGTTTGTGCCATTGCATTAGCAGCGCGTGGACGAGCGCTGGCTATCGTCACGGATCGGGTTGACGGAGAGATCCTTGAGACCTCTCGCGGATCGGGTGGATTTGGATACGATCCGGTGTTCTACTTCCCTGCCCGCCAGAAAACGTTTGCGGAGATTTCAGCCGAAGAGAAGAACCTTCGGAGCCACCGGGGGAGAGCTTTCCGCCGATTGCTCGCGGCTCTTTCCTCCATGCTATAGTTCTGGCTCCTATGGCTACGAAATCAAAGAAAAAACCTGCTGCTAAAAAGAGACTGGCTCCGGCAAGACCGAAAATTAAGAAGTCCGCCAGGACAAGCAAGCCGGCGCAAGCGGCGGGAACAGAATCGCAGCGCGTAGCGGCAATCCTCGCGAAACTGGACGAAGCTTACGGAAATGCGACCTGCGAGCTGAAGCACGAAAATGCGTTTCAGTTACTGATTTCAACGATTCTTTCGGCGCAGTGCACGGATGTGCGCGTGAACCAGGTGGCCGAAACGCTTTACAAGAAATATCCAGACGCGAAAGCATTCGCCTATGCCACTCCGAGCGAGCTAGAACAAGATGTCCGGCCTACAGGATTTTTCAGGAACAAAACGAAATCGGTGATGGGCGCGAGCAAGGCGATCCTGGAAAAGTTCGGCGGCGAAGTGCCGCGCACTATGGAAGAAATCCTCAAGCTGCCAGGCGTGGCGCGGAAAACCGGAAACGTAGTGCTCGGCACGGCGTTCGGAATCGCCAGCGGAGTGGTGGTGGATACGCATGTGCTGCGGCTATCGAACCGCCTGGATCTGTCGCGGAACGAAGATCCGAAGAAGGTCGAACAGGATTTGATGAAGATTATTCCACAGGAGAAATGGATCCAGTTTTCACACCAATTGATCTGGCACGGGCGCCGAGTCTGCCACGCGCGCAAGCCGAAATGCACCGAGTGCAATATGGAATCGCTGTGCTACGCTAAAGATAAGACGGTCTGAGTAGTTATCGTTCCAAACAAAAATTCAAACGCGTGAGATTACCGGGTTAGGTATTCGCAACGGGAGCCCGCGTGTTAGTCAGGGTTTCTTGACGGGAGTTTGATCCGTCCCACTTGGCGGTGAACTGGGCGGCTGCGCATTGACGGGCGGATGACCGGGGGGCAGCGCACCCTGGGCGGGTGTTCCAGCGGGGTTCACGATGTCGCTGAAGTTTGGCAGGCTGCCGGAGTGCACATCTGGATTCTGATGAGGATTCTTATTGGTGTCCGGATGTTGAATCATCCCACCGGTGGGCTGCGATTTCTGAACTACCCAGGCGCCATCGCGTTTTTCCAGATTGTAGGCAACCTGCATACCGGCGCCAGAAGGTGCGCCGGTCTTGGGACGGAAAACAACTTCGGCGTGCGCTTGGTTGCCATTGATGGAAATGTTTCGAATATCCATATCCATGGCGCTCATATTGAGAGTGCCTACGCCGTTGAGATGCTGCAAAATGCCGGCGCGAATGGCGTCGTTGTCGCTCGGTTGCTTCTTGCAACCTCCGGAGAGAAATAGCACTGCGGAAAGACCTAGCGCGAGTGTAAAACGCCCCCCACGAGAAGGCACTCTAAACGTGATCAGATGATGCATGTCCCAATCTTACGCGGACCGCAGACCGTTGGGAACCATGGGAAGGTTATTAAGGCGAACGCCGCTGGCATCAAAAATGGCATTGCCGATGGCCGGAGCCACAGCCATGATGGGCGTCTCCCCGGCGCCTGCAGAAGGTAAATCCTTCCGATCCAGAAGGATCGCTTCGATTTCCGGGACGTCGCGGAAGCGCGGGACGCGATAGCTTGAGAATCGAGGATTCGTGATTCGGCCGTTCTCGAATTCGATGGCTTCGAAGAGCGCGCCACCCAGTCCCTGAATCATTGCGCCCACGACCTGGTTGCGCAGGCCATCGGGGTTGACGATGGCGCCGCATTCGAATGCTTGGACCAGGCGAACGACGCGGACTACGCCCGATTTCTTTTCCACAGCTATTTCCGCGCACGTCGCGACATAGCTGCCCTTCTCCTCACCGCAGGCCACTCCGAATCCTTGCCCCTCCTGCGTTTTCTTGCGCGGCCAGCCAAAGGATTTTGCGGCCGCCTCCAGGACCGCGCGCATGCGGGGATTGGAGAGATTCTTCATCCGAAAATCGAGCGGATCCATTTTCGCGAGGCTCGCCAGCGCATCCATATGGGATTCGCGCGCAAAGTGATTGGCGGTCGCCGCCAAGCCACGATAGGAACCGCTTCGCAGAATCAAGGGCACGGCATGATATTCCGTGCGCTGATTCGCGACGTCGTAAGGAGTCTCGATCCCACGATCCGGAATGGTAGTTGTGAAATTCCCAAGCGGTCAGGGTCCCGTCACCGGAGATGCCGCTCTTAACTTCGATCACGCCTGCGGGCCGAAAGTATGCCCAGATAAATTCTTCCTCGCGAGTCCACACGACTTTTACGGGACGCCCGGCAGCGCGCGCCAGACGAGCGGCTTCGATCGCTGCATCGCTCGTGTGCTTGCCTCCATAGGCCGAGCCCGTATCCGGAACAATCACGCGCACACTATTTTCAGGAACATGAAATACCGCGGCAAGCTCGTCGCGGTTGGCAAACGGCCGCTGCGTGCCGGTCCACACGGTTAATTTTCCTTCGGTCCATTGAGCTACGGCGGCGCGGGGCTCCAGCGGAGCATGAGCGATGTAGGCGACGTTATAGGTTGCGTCGAGGCGGTGTGTTGCGCTGGCCAGACCATCTGCAATTGAGCCTTTTTGCTGGAGATTTCGATCATCCGATCTCGCCGTGGCATTCTGCTTGAGATAAGAGAAGATTTCCTTGCTTGAAATTTGCGGCACTTCTTTCCATTGTGCATGGATACCATCGAGGGCGCGTTGCGCCTCGTGCGCGCTGGGCGCAGCGACGCCGACAAAGTCTCCATCGCGCACGACGGCTACCCCAGGCAGGGCCTTCGCCGCGCTGTCATCGCAGGATGTAAGAGACGCTCCGAACGACGGCGGGCGCATCACTTTGCCATACAGCATGCCTTCGGGGCGCAAATCGGGCGTGTACTGATGTTTGCCAGTCACAAACGCGCGGGCTTCTACTTTTGGAAATGGTTTCCCGGCGATGGTCCATTGGGATGCCGGAGTCATGGGATCTTCTGCAGGGAGGTTTTGGGCGAGGGTCTTTCCGCGCGCGAGTTCCGCATACTTAAGGGAGCGGCCCGAAGCAGGATCGGTGACTTTTGCGCCGGCGGCAACTAATCCAGCTAGGGGAATATTCCATTCCTTGGCGGCGGCTTCAATGAGCAGATCGCGCGCAGCCGATGCCACGCGCCGCAGCTGAGGTGAGATTGTCGGCGTGGTGCGGCTGCCAAACGTGCCCATATCAAAGGGAGTCAGCGCCGTGTCAGCCGTCACCATGCGGACACTTTCGAACGGCACGCGAAGTTCATCGGCAATGGTTTGTGCCAGAGAGGTGCGGATGTTTTGGCCGATCTCAGCCTTTCCGGTAAAACCGGTCACTGTGCCATCTTCGCCGACGTGCAGCCACGCAGAAATATCCTTGGGTAGTTCTTCCATGTGAAAACTGCGATGGCCCGCGGCAGTTTCTTGCACGGCAAACGCATCTTTTGCGATTGCGAAGACCGCAATGCCTGCGCCAAGAATCTTGAAGAAGTCACGGCGCGCAAGTTCGAATTGGTGAATAAGAGAAGCGTTGAACTCATAGCGCTCTGGCTCTAAACGAAACTTAACGGTTGCGCCGCTCATCGTCCGTGCTCCTGCATCATTTTTGCCGCGTGGCGGACGGCCTCGATAATACGCGGATGCGTCCCGCAGCGGCACACGTTCCCCTGCAGAAACTGAACGACATCGGCAGGACTGGGATTCGCATTCGATTGCAACAGGCCTACGCTGCTCATGATCATTCCTGATGTGCAATAAGCGCATTGGAATGCACCGGCATCAAGAAAGGCTTGCTGCACGGGATGCAAGCGGCCATCTTTCTCGAGGCCTTCGATGGTGGTTACGACCTTTCCGGCTACTGCGCTCACGGGAATCTGGCACGAACGACGCGGCGCGCTAGCAATCAAAACCGTGCAGGCGCCGCACTGCCCTTCCCCGCAACCGTACTTGCTCCCGGTCAGGCCGAGTTCATCGCGCAGCACGGATAAGAGAGGCGTATTGGGAGGGTAGTTGACGGGATATCGCTTACCGTTGACTTCGATTTCGATGGGCATCGCCTTTGGCCCCCTGGCAAAAAAATTCTGCTCCGAATCAATGTTTGTGGCAAGTGTGGCAAACGGTTTGAGTAGATTGGGTTTGTGGTAGTGCAGGCAGTTGCACATGGCCGTGGCGCCGGTGACTTCGGATATCGCCTGCCAGCGCAGAGTCCGGTACGCAGCCGATTCAGGAAGCTTCCTCGATCCATACCGTCTTGATGTTGGTGAACTCGCGGATTCCATGGACTCCCATCTCGCGACCGTGACCCGACCATTTCACGCCACCGAACGGGAGCCGCGGATCGGACACCACCATGCGGTTGATGAACACCATGCCGGATTCCAGTTCATTGATGAAGCACTCGCGCTCTTTCTTGTCGTTGGTCCAGGCGCTCGCTCCCAGGCCGAACCGGCTGTCGTTCGCGACGCGGATAGCATCATCGAGATCTTTAGCACGGAACACACTGGCCACCGGCCCAAACAGTTCCTCTTTGTGCGCCGGCGAACCGAACGGAATATTGGTCAACACGGTCGGGGCATAAAAATTCCCCGGACGATCCAGGGGCTTGCCGCCGGTCAGGACTTTCGCGCCTGCCTTAACCGTCTTTTTCACGTCGCGGTCCAGATCGGCCAGACCGTCGGAGGTGGAGAGTGGCCCAAGCTCCGTCTTTTCATCGAAGGGATCGCCAACTCTCACCGCTGCCATTTTCTCGGCAAAGAGGTGCTCGAACTTCTCGGCGATCGATTCGGCAACGATAAACCGTTTTGCCGCGATGCACGATTGCCCGTTATTGATGATCCGCGCTTTCACCGCTGTTGCGGTCGCCAATATCAGGTTCGAGCTTGG
>Ga0210399_10001488_pt1 | contig 18273 bp, 11 predicted proteins | sample IncBWC14MmetaG_FD_150865 | JGI IMG/M metagenome (GOLD analysis project Ga0210399, IMG submission 150865) | Forest soil microbial communities from Barre Woods Harvard Forest LTER site, Petersham, Massachusetts, United States - Inc-BW-C-14-M | ecosystem: Environmental > Terrestrial > Soil >...
TGGGCGTCCGACGACCGGCAGGCGTTGCGTCGCAGCCTCGTTGCTGATTTTCCCGAGGTGTTGCTGACAGAAGCAGGGTTGCTCCGGCACTCGGAACATGGTGAACCCTTCGATTATTTTCGTGGCCGCATCATGTTCCCGATCGGCGATCGCGCCGGTCGGATTATCGCGTTCGGTGGCCGGGTGCTCGGCGACGCAGAACCCAAATACCTAAATTCCCCGGAGCACCCGCTGTTCGAGAAGGGTCGCGTGCTCTATGGCTGGTCGGCGGCACGGGCGGCCAAGACAGATAGGCCCGACGCGATCGTCACCGAAGGCTATATGGACGTAATCGCGCTGCATCGTGCCGATTTCCCGACCGCAGTGGCGCCGCTCGGAACGGCGCTGACCGAGTTTCAACTGCACGAGCTGTGGCGCTTGGGACCGGACCCGGTCCTGTGCTTTGACGGCGACGCGGCCGGGCAGAGCGCTGCGATCCGCGTCCTGCGCCGCGCCTTGCCGCTGCTGCGGCCGGGGCAAAGCCTGCGCTTTGCAACAGTGCCGAGTGGCCAAGATCCGGATTCGTTGTTACGTACGGGCGGCCGCTCCGCCTTCGAGGCGGTCTTGGGGGCAGCCCGATCTCTGGCGGACACCCTTTGGGAGTTCGAAGTAGGTGCCAAACCTCGCGACACGCCGGAACGGCTTGCTCATGTCCGGAGCCGGCTGCTAGCCCACGCGCAGTCAATTTCGGACCGCATGGTTCGATTTGAATACGAGACACTCTTCAAAGCACGATGCGATCCGCGGGGATTGAGAAGAGGGACAGCTCCCTCGGCGGCCAGCGCGGTCGGGCGCGAAGGACCGCCACCGCCGCCGCGCCCGCCTCAGCGCCTGCAGCGCGAGATCTTGTTTAGAATTCTTCTTCATTTCCCTGAGGTGATTGACGAAGTGGCGCAAGAGCTCGATGCTCTCAACATGCCCGAGGCCGAGCTGAATACGCTGCGCCGAGAGATTTTAGGGCTCACAGCCCAGCAGCCGGGGCTTGACGCTGAGGCGCTGCAACAACACCTTGTAAAAACCGGGTGCGCGGCGACCGTGGCGGGCCTTCTATCGCCATCCGTCGACACGGGTTTTCTTGTCCGGTGCCCCGATCCGACCTCCGCCCGCAGGGAATGGACGCATGTGGTCAGAATGCTGATGGGCGGCGATCGAGCAACTGTGGTCCAGGCAGGAAACGATCTCGAGCGCGACGTATCGGCCGAGATGTGGGAGCGGTTTCAGGCCGCCAGGGAGTGGGTGGTGCAGCAGGGTCTGTTCGGTGACGACCAGATGTGACCCCTTGCAGCCCTTGATCGAAGTTTGTCGCGAGACCCTTTTGAGGAAAACGTTCTCGTGCGCCGGGCTCTGCCCGAACGCGGGTCAACACTGAATGCCTAGGGATGGTGGGATGGTTAGCAAGGCGGCGAATACGGCTGAGGTGACAGAAACCCGTGAGGAGGCAGCGGAGACCCCGTTGCTCGACACTCTTGCCGCGGCGATCAAGAAGATGCTGGCCCGCGGCAAGGAGCGAGGCTACCTGACCTATGACGAGTTGAACGCGGCTCTGCCGCACGATCAAGTGTCCTCGGAGCAGATCGAGGACACCATGACCATGCTGTCCGAGCTCGGGGTCAATGTTATCGAGAGCGAGGAGAGCGACGAGCCAACTGCCGTCGAGGGAGAGGAGGCCGACAGCGAAGTCCGCGGTAACCTCGATGACGACGACATCGGCCGCACCGACGATCCCGTTCGCATGTATCTGCGCGAGATGGGGTCCGTCGAGCTGCTGTCGCGCGAGGGCGAAATCGCAATCGCCAAGCGCATCGAGGCCGGCCGCGAGATGATGATCGGCGGCATCTGCGAGAATCCATTGACGATTCGCGCCATCGTCGGTTGGCGCGACGCGCTCAACGAAGAAAAAATGTTGCTGCGCGACATTATCGATCTCGACGCGACATACGGTAGCGGCGGGTTTGAGCAAGTACCGGTAGAGGCGGTCGGCCCCACGCCCCCCGAAGCTGGCTCGCAAGCTAATGGCGAGGCCGGCAATGAGGAAGACGCCCCGAATGAGGAAGACGCCCCGGCTGAACTTGCGGGGATCGAGGGTGACATCGCCGTCGAGGAGGCCGATGGCGAGGAGAGTTCGATCTCGCTTGCCGCTATGGAAGCTCAGTTAAAGCCGGGTGTACTCGCGACGTTTGATGCGATCGCCGAGATCCACAAGAAGCTGCAGAGGCTCCAGGATCAGCGGATCAATGCCCTGTACAAGGGCGAAGACTTGCCGCGGGCGACGGAACGCCGCTACGAGAAGCTCAAGGCGGCAATGATCGAGAACATCAAGCGGGTGCGCCTCAACAATACGCGCATCGAACATCTCGTCGAGCAGCTCTACGACGTGAATCGCCGGCTGGTCGCCGAAGAAGGAAAATTGTTGCGAATGGCCGAGAGCAGCGGGATCAAGCGCTCGGAATTTCTTCAGCACTACATCGGCAGCGAGCTCGCTGCCGATTGGCTCGATCGTGCCCGAGTACTGCCCGCCCGCGGTTGGGCAAAACTGGACGAACGGCATGCAGGAGACGTCGCAAAGCTGCGCGGCGCCATCGTTCAGATCGCCGCCGAGACGAAGCTACCGATCAATGAGTTCCGCCGGGTCGTGCAGACCGTTCAGCGAGGTGAACGCGAGGCAAGCCGAGCCAAGAAGGAGATGGTCGAGGCCAATCTACGGCTCGTGATCTCGATCGCCAAGAAATACACAAACCGTGGGCTGCAATTTCTGGATCTGATCCAGGAGGGCAATATCGGTTTGATGAAGGCCGTCGACAAATTCGAGTACCGCCGCGGCTACAAGTTCTCCACCTATGCAACTTGGTGGATCCGCCAGGCGATCACCCGGTCGATCGCCGATCAGGCGCGCACCATCCGCATCCCGGTGCACATGATCGAGACGATCAACAAGCTGGTGCGCACTTCGCGGCAGATGCTGCACGAGATCGGCCGCGAGCCGACGCCGGAGGAGCTCGCCGAAAAGCTCGCGATGCCGCTCGAAAAGGTGCGCAAGGTCCTAAAGATCGCTAAGGAGCCGATCAGCCTCGAGACGCCGATCGGTGACGAGGAGGATTCGCATCTCGGCGATTTCATCGAAGACAAGAACGCGGTATTGCCGCTCGATGCGGCGATTCAGGCCAATCTGCGTGAGACGACGACGCGTGTCTTGGCTTCGCTGACGGCGCGCGAGGAGCGCGTCTTGCGCATGCGCTTCGGTATCGGCATGAACACCGATCACACCCTCGAGGAGGTCGGCCAGCAATTCTCGGTGACCCGCGAGCGGATTCGCCAGATCGAGGCGAAGGCATTGAGAAAGCTCAAGCATCCGAGCCGCTCACGCAAATTGCGCAGCTTTCTCGACACTTGAGAGCGCCGCCGGGGGCCCGTAGTTCAGCTGGTCAGAACACGCCGCTCATAACGGTGTAGTCGCAGGTTCGAATCCTGCCGGGCCTACCACCGTCTGGTGGCCGGAAACCTGTGCCGTCCGATCCCGGAGTCACGAGACCTGCGCAATCTCTCGCACCCGGGTCGACCGAGTAGCGGCGAGGTGGTCCTTCGCCAGCACTGTGTAAACCGCCGGCAGCACAAACAGCGTGAAAAGCGTGCCGACAGACATGCCGGCGACAACCACAACGCCGATCGAGAAGCGGCTGGCGGCGCCGGCGCCGGTCGCGATCAGCAACGGCACGAGCCCGACAACCATCGCCGCGGTCGTCATCAGGATCGGCCGCAACCGCACTCGGGCGGCCTGCTCGATTGCGCGCCGCCGGTCGAGGTTCTCGCGCACCTGCAGCGTATTGGCGAATTCCACCATCAGGATGCCGTGCTTGCTGATCAGGCCGATCAAGGTGACGAGCCCCACCTGCGTATAGATGTTCATCGTCGCCAAGCCGAAGAACAGCGGCATCAGCGCTCCGCACATCGACATCGGCACGCTGACGAGGATCACCAGCGGATCACGCAGGCTTTCGAACTGCGCCGCCAGCACGAGAAAAATCACGATCAGCGCGAAAACGAAGGTGATCGTCAGCTGATTGCCTTCCCGCACGAATTGGCGCGTATCGGAGAGGTAGTCGTGGCTGAAGCCGGCCGGCAGGTTCTTAGTCTGCTGCTCGAGAAAATCGACCGCCAGGCCCATTGTCACTCCTGGCATCGGCACAGCTTGGAAAGTCGCAGAGTTCAGCTGGTTGTACTGGGTTAGGGAATTGGGCTGAGTGTCGACGTCGAGGGAGACGAGGTTGGACAGCGGCACCGGCTGCCCCGACGGCGCACTAACGTAATATTGCGTCAACGTATCCGGCGTCAGGCGGTCCACCCGTGTGACTTGCGGTATCACTTCATAGGACCGGCCGCCGAGATTGAAGCGGTTGACGTAATTCTCGCCGACCAGGAGTGCCAATGTATCGCCGATCGACTGCATGGTCAGCCCGAGCTCGTTCACCTTGGATCGGTCTACTTTGACCTGGATGGTCGGCTGGTTGAAATCGAGATCGCTGTCGGTGACGATGAACAGCCCACTCTTCCGTGCCGCCGCCTTGATCTTGTCCATTGCCAAGTAGATGTCCTTGTAGTCGCCAGTCGAGTAGATCACCATCTGCACCGGCAGCCCGCCGATCGATCCGGGCAATGGCGGCAGCGAGAAGACGAAGGCGTTCATTCCTTCGACCGCCGCCGCCTTGCGTTGCATCAAGGGCTTCAGTTGCTGCGCCGAACGGGAGCGCTCGCCCCAGGGTTTGAGGATCGCACCGGCAATGCCTTGGTTGGGCCCGAACCTGCCGTTGACGATAAAGCGCAGATCGGTCTCGGGGAATGAGCCGAAGGCTTGGTCGAGCTTGTCGGTATAGGCCTCCTGGTAGTCGAGATTGGAATATTGCGGCGCTTTGGTCAGAGCGAACAGAACCCCCTGATCCTCTTCGGGGGCGAGCTCGGCCTTCGTGTTCATGTACATGAAGACGAGGCTGGCAAAGACGGCCGCGGCGAACAGCGCGGTCACCGGACGATAGTTCAGCGACCGCTCCAGCTTGCGCCCATACCACTCCGTCACGCGGGAAAAGACGACGTCGATCAGGTGGACGAAACGGCCGCGCAGCATCTCGCGAGACAGCAGAAGCGAGCACATCATCGGCGACAAGGTTACCGCGACTACGCCCGAAATGATGACGGCGCCCGCCAGGGTGAATGCGAATTCGCGGAACAAAGCACCGGTGACGCCACCGAGAAAACCGATTGGCGCGTACACCGCCGCCAAGGTCAGGGTCATCGAAATGACCGGCCCCGCGATCTCGCGGGCGCCGATCAGGGCGGCCTGCGCCGGGGTGCGGCCCTCTTCGATATGGCGATAGACGTTCTCGAGGACGACTATCGCGTCGTCGACGACAAGCCCGATCGCGAGCACCATCGCTAGCAAAGTCAATAGGTTCAGGCTGAACCCGAGCGCCGCCATGATGATCCCGGCGCCGACCAACGACAGCGGTATCGTTACGACCGGGATCAGCACCGCCCGCAGGCTGCCGAGGAACAGAAAGATCACGCCGATGACGATAACGACCGCAGCGGCGAGCGTAAATTTGACCTCGTCGATCGAGGCCTGAATGAATTTAGTCGAATCGTATGCGACCTGCATTTTGACCGACGGCGGCAGGTTACGCTCGATTTCGGGCAACAACGACCGAATACCCGCGACCAGCGACAAGGGATTGCCGGTCGGGGTCGCCTGGACGCCGATGAACACGGCATGCTGGCCGTTCATCTCGATGCTCTGGGTCCAGCTCTGGGCATTGAGATCGACACTGGCGATGTCTTCCATCCGCACCACCGCCCCGTCCTTCGCCTTGACCACCATCTTGGTGAACTGCTCGACACTGGCAAGCCCGGTATCGGCATTGACGTTGGTGACCGTGAAATAGCCTTTGGCCTGGCCCGGCGCCGATTGGAAGTTATTGGCGCGGATTGCCGCAGCAACGTCGCTCGCTGAGATCCCGCGTGCAGCCATCCGTGTCGGGTCGAGCCAGAGCCGCATTGCAAAGGTCTGCCCGCCAAGGATATCCGCCGAGGAGACACCGTCGACGGTGGCGAGCAGCGGCTGCACGACGCGGGTCAGATAATCGGAGATCGCCGCGCTCGACAATTCCGGGCTGGCAAAGCCGATATACATGACTGCTGTGGTCTGCCCGGTCGCTTTTATAATGACCGGGTCCTGCGATTCTTTTGGAAGCTGGAACTTGACCTGCTGGACCTTGGCCATGATATCGGTCAATGCCTGGCTCGGATCGTAATTGAGCCGGATGTAGGCGGTGACCGTGCTCGTCCCCTGAATCGATGACGCGGTCAGGTAGTCGATGCCTTCGGCGGTCGACACCGCTTGCGAGATCGGCGTCGTGATGAAGCCCTGCATCAAATCGGGCGAGGCGCCGGGGTAGATCGTCGTAACCGTGATCGTCGTGTTCGACAGCTTGGGATACTGGCGGATCTGCAACCCGCTCATTGCCTTCAGACCGATCAGCAGGATCAGCAGACTGACCACAAGCGCCAGCACCGGCCGGCGGATGAAGATGTCGGTAAACGACATGTCTCAGTTCCGCGTCAGTGCCGGCGGCGGTTGCGGCGCGGGCGAGTTGCTGATCGCGACCGGCGCGCCGTTCTGGACCTTGACCTGACCCGCCGCGACGACACGATCGCCAGGTTTGAGCCCGTCGAGGATCGTCACCTTGTTGCCCCATCGCACCCCGGTTTTTATTGGAGTGCGCACCGCCTTGAGGATCGGATCGCCCTTGGCGTCCTTGCCGTCCTCGCGGATCACGTAAACGCTGTCACCGTAGAGCGTATAGTCAACGGCGGTCTCGGGCAGCACCGTCATATCGGGTTGCGGCGGCAGCACTACGGCGGCATTGACGAACATGCCGGGCAGTAGAGCGTCGTCCGGGTTCGGCATCGTTGCCTGGATCGCCATCGTCCGGGTATCGGCGCTGATCTGCGGCTCGATCGTCGTGATCTCCGCGCTGAACGTGCGGCCGGGGAACGCGTCGGCGGTGACGTTCACCCGCTGACCGACCGAAATCTGCGCACGCATCTGCGACGGCAGCGTGAAATTTACGTATAGCGTCGACAGATCGGTCAGCGTGACGATCCGGGCGCCCGGGTTGAGGTATTGCCCGACTTCGATCTGTCGCGTGCCGAGCTGGCCGGAAAACGGGGCGCGGATCTGCTTTTGCTCGATCAGCGCCTGGGTCTTGATGATTTGTGCCCTGGCTTGGTCGAGCTGGCTCTGCTTCTGATCGACTGTCTCGCGCGCTTCGTATTGATGCTTGGCCAACTCGCTGGAGCGCTGAAGGGTGGTTTCGGCCCAGCGGGCCTGTGCCTGGTAATTGGCGAGGTCCCCGCGATCCGGCGCATCATTAAGCTGGACGAGCGGGTCACCCGCCTTCACTACCGCTCCCGGCTCGAAGAAGATCTTGGTAACGCGTCCCCCCACCTCGGGGTTGATTGTGACCTGATGCACTGCGGCGACCGAACCGATCCCGGCGGCAAACCGCGGTACCGATTCGGTTTTTGCCTCGACCGCGCTGATTTGCGCCGGTGGCGGCTTGTTATTGGCGAAATAGGTCGCGATCGCTTGCTCGCGAAACCGGTTGAAGCCGAAAAGTCCGCCGAGCACGACTGCAAGCAGCACCGCCATGATGGCAAACCAGCGGACCGTGTTCGGTCGCCTTGCAGTCGCGTTGCCGATCTCCCCGCGCTCATGCAAGGGCTGATTAGGGCTCAGCGCCTCGGCGGTCGTACCGGCTGTCCATTCGCCGTCCATGAGGGCGTCCTCTGCCGCTAGGCTGAAGGGAACTCGAGAGGGCTCTGGGCGCAGGTGGCGAGCGCAGATGCGATCACCTCGTCTTTCATCCCCATTCCGCGAAGGATGAACCAGCTTGCCTCTTCGACTAATGCTGCGAGCGCTCCCTGGTATAGGATCGAAGCTCGGCCAGGAAGAAAGCCGAACGCCACCATCGCGGCAACATGATGGCCGAACCAAAAGCGGTTCGCCGAGGCTATCGTGCCGAGGGCCAAATCACCTGCTGCTGCCGCGGCCTCGAGCGACGCCGCAAAGAGCGGATGAACCTGCTCGAAGATCCGCTCGAACGCCTCGCGTGCGTAATCCCCGTCCTCGAGCAGGCTGTGGAGGACGAGGCGAAGCCGCGTATCAAGCTCGCTCCGGTTGGCTCCGCCTCCGAGCAGGAAGTACCGAACCATGAAGTGGGTCATCTGGACGAGCGTAGCCGTCGAGGGCTCGAGAGCGGCAAGACGTTCGAGAGCTGGATCGCCCTCACAGCCCAGTCGTAAAATCTCGCTGTAAAGCTGCTTCTTGCTTGGGAAGTGGCGAAACAGCAGCGCTTCCGAGATCCCCGCCGCCTCCGCCAGTTCCTTCGTTGTAGTCCCGGCAAATCCTTTGCGGGCAAAAAGCGGCACCCCCGCCGCCACGATCGCTTTGCGGCGCTCGTCGCTATCCAATCGAGTCATCGCCATGTGGGCGGGAAGTAAGCACTTACTAACAGGCCTGTCAAGCGCGCAGGCCCGCCAATAAGTCCGATCGACCGGTTTCGTCAGGGCTACTCTCGTCGTAAATATGGGTCCGCAGGGAGCAGCAGGTCGGCGATCTGCCCAGCCTTGACGATGTGAATCATCGCGTCCGGGCTCGTTCCGCTCTCACCGGGGCATTAAGAGGTCTCCATGCCAGCTTACCAGTACATCTACGTGATGAAGGGCCTCAGCAAGACCTATCCGGGCGGCCGCGAGGTTCTAAAGGACATCTGGCTGTCCTTCCTGCCCGGCGCCAAGATCGGGGTGCTGGGCGCAAACGGCGCCGGCAAATCGACCCTGCTGCGGATCATGGCGGGTGACGAGCGGGATTTCGCCGGCGAGGCCTGGGCGGCGGAGGGGGCGCGGGTGGGTTATCTGCCGCAGGAGCCTGCGCTCGATACGACAAAGGACATCTTCGGCAATATCATCGCGGGGCTCGCCGAGACCAAGGCTTTGCTCGATCGCTTCGAGGCAGTCAGCGCCCGCTTTGCCGAAGACCTCTCGGAAGCAGAGATGGATGCGCTGATCGCCGAGCAAGGCGAACTCCAAGAGAAGCTCGACCAGGCCAATGCATGGGAACTCGACCGCACCATCGAGATCGCGATGGATGCGTTGCGCTGCCCGCCGGGTGATGCGGACGTCACCACCCTGTCGGGCGGCGAACGGCGGCGCGTGGCCCTATGCCGGCTGCTGCTTCAACGCCCGGACCTTCTATTGCTCGACGAACCGACCAATCATCTGGATGCCGAATCGGTAGCTTGGTTGCAGCGCTTTCTCGAAGAATATCCGGGAACGGTTGTGACCGTCACCCATGACCGCTATTTCCTCGACGAAGTCGCCGGCTGGATCCTCGAGCTCGATCGCGGCCGGGGCATCCCCTATGAGGGCAATTATTTGGGCTGGCTCGAGCAAAAGCAGCAGCGGCTCGAGCAGGAGGGCCGGCAGGAGGCGGCGCGCCGGCGAACCCTCGAACGTGAGCTCGAATGGGTAAGGCAGAGCCCACGGGCGCGGCAAGCCAAGAGCAAGGCCCGTCTTTCCGCATATGAGACCCTGGTCGCCCAGAGCCGGGAAAAGGCCCCGGAGACAGCCCAGATCGTGCTACCCCCAGGGCCACGGCTCGGCGATCTGGTGATCGAGGCACAGCACGTTGCCAAAGGCTTTGGCGACATGCTGTTGATCGAGGCGCTCGATTTCCGCTTGCCTGCGGGCGGCATCGTCGGGGTGATCGGCCCGAACGGAGCCGGTAAGACAACGCTCTTTCGCATGGTCACCGGCCAGGATGCGCCCGACGACGGCCGGTTCCGGATCGGCGACACCGTCAAGCTCGGCTATGTCGATCAGTCCCGCGACGCCCTCGTCGCGTCCAGAACGGTATGGCAGGAGATCTCAGAGGGCCAGGACGAAATCGACCTCGGCCGCCGTAAGATGGCGAGCCGCGCCTATTGCTCCTTATTCAATTTCCGCGGCGCCGACCAGCAAAAGAAGGTGGGGCAGCTGTCAGGCGGTGAGCGCAACCGTGTCCACCTCGCGAAAATGCTGAAGACCGGCGCCAACGTGTTGCTGCTCGACGAGCCGACCAACGATCTGGATGTCGACACATTGCGGGCACTCGAAGAGGCACTGCTCGACTTTCCTGGTTGCGCGGTCATCATCACACACGATCGCTGGTTCCTCGATCGCGTGGCCACCCACATCCTCGCCTTCGAGGGCGACAGCCAAGTCGTTTGGTTCGAAGGCAACTATGCCGATTACGAAGCCGACCGCCGCCGGCGTCTCGGCGCCGAGGCCGATCAGCCACACCGCATCTGCTACAAGCCGCTGGTGCGCAGCTGAGTTCAGCGCGGCGCGGAGTTTCCGGTCTTCTCGCGCAATTGGGTGATGAGGCCTTGCACCTGTCCGCCATTGCGCTGGATGACCGCGGCGAACTCGGAGCGCTGTGTCACGGCCATGCTGATCCCGTCGACGGCGACATCATTGATCTTGTAGGTGCCGTTGCGATCCGTCAGATGCCACTCCACCTTGACCGGCTGGCCGCCGGTCGGTCGGACGATTTCGCTTGCGACAATCGCTCCCTCGGGACCCGGCCGGCTGCCCGTCACCTTGAGCGTCTCGCCGCTATAGGCCGCCAGCTGAGCGCTGTAGACGAGCGCGATGTAATCCTCGAACAGCTTGACGAATTCCTCCTGCTGTTCGGGAGTAGCAGTCTTCCAGTACCGCCCGAGGACGAAGCGCGCTATCCCCGGCACATCGAAATCTTCTCGGAAAAGCTCCTGAAACCGGGCCGCTCTCTGCGCAGGGGTTCCATTCTTGCTCAATACTTCGAGAGCGCGGTTACCGAGATGGTTGATCACGGCGGCCGGATCTGCGGCAGCGAGAGCGGCCGGGGCCAGCGCCGCTGCGATCAAGACAAAAGCGGCGGTCAGAACGGAGCGTCGCGTCATTACCGTGATACCTCAGGAGCGTTTGGTGTTTCAGAAACAAAGACCGGCCGGGTGGCCAGGCTCTTGGCCGAAACAGGCGCCGCTGGGCTGTCGTTCTGGCTGAACGAGGATGGCGGCGGCAGATTCTGCTCCTTCTCGTGGCGGATCAATGCCGCCCGGCGCTGTCGATAGAGCGAGCGGATGGTGGCGTAGTAGTCGAGCGATGTGCGCTCGATGTCGGCCAGGGTCTCGATGTAGCGGGACCGCTGATCGATGCCGGCGACCCCGCCGCGCACGAACGGAATCCAATAGAGGGTATATGGATTGCCAGTGACGAGCCTGTTGAATGGATCGCCGAACCCCTCGGCGACCTGGCCGCCGAGGTCGCGCGGGGTTGCGGGACCGAGAACCGGCACGACAAGGTAAGGCCCCTCGGGAATCCCCCAGACGCCGAAGGTGAGGCCGAGATCGTCCTCGTGATAAGGAAGCTCCCCCCACCGCCCGGCGACATCGATAAGGCCGCCCACGCCGAGGGTCGAGTTCAGGGTAAAGCGCGCAAACGTCTGTCCAGCGCGCTCGAACTCGCCTTGCAGCGCGTCGTTCGCGAAAATCAGCGGCTCACGCAGATTGCGGAGAAAGTCGCGCAGCGAGTCGCGCACCGGGTCGGGCAGCACCGTACGGTAGGCTTTGGCGACCGGAACGAGCACATTGCGATCGACCACTTGGTTGAAGTCGAAGATGGCGCGGTTGGTATCCTCGAGCGGGTCGTTGAAATCCTCTGCCTCGGCGGTCTCGGCCTGCGGATTGTTCGACGGGGTGGCGCATCCGGCAAGGGTGAGGGTTACGACGAGCAAGAGGTTCGAGAAGACGAGACGTGGCGGGCGAAAATTCATGGCTGCTCTCGCGTTTAGCTATCGTCTTCCGCTTGGACAGGATAATTGCGGCAAATTCGCCTTATCGGCAAGTGGCGCTTCAGAGGACTGAAGGTCGCGGGGCCCCGGTACGACTCTCCGATCATAAACCTCTTGCCCATATAAAGATATGTGTATATGTTGCTCCCTCTCATCGCGAGGCGCTCTGTTACATGGAACATCTCTTAGCCGCGTTGCGTGCGGTCGCCGAACCGACCCGGTTGCGGCTGGTTGTTCTGTGTGCCCGCGGCGAGCTTACCGTGAGCGAGCTTACCCAAATACTGGGGCAGAGCCAGCCGCGGGTGTCGCGACATCTGAAACTTTTGTGTGAGGCTGGCCTGCTCGACCGCTTTCGCGAAGGGAGCTGGGTCTTTTACCGCCTAAGCCGTTCGAGCCCGGCGAGCGCGCTGGCCGGCCAGCTCGTCGCGACCTGCGGCGAGACTGATGCGACAATCGCTGTGGATCTTCAGCGATTGGGTGCAATCAAACGGCAGCGCTCCGACTTCGCCAGCGCCTATTTTCGCGATAATGCCCCTCAGTGGCACCGCATCCGCTCGCTCTATATCGATGAGCGCGAAGTCGAAGCGGCACTCGTCGAGATCGTCGATACGGCCGGCCCTCGTGATCTGCTCGACATCGGGACCGGCACCGGCCGCATGCTCGAAATTCTGGCGCCGCGGGTCGAACTCGCGCTCGGGGTCGACCAGTCGCGCGAGATGCTCGCCGTCGCGCGGGTCAATCTCGAACGGGCAGGGCTGGAAAACGGCTCGGTTCGGCTCGGCGACATGTATCGGCTGGCGCTGCCCGACGCGTCGTTCGACGCGGTGGTGGTCCATCAGGTGCTGCATTATGCCGACCGGCCGGCGGAGGCCATCGCCGAGGCGGCCCGGGTTTTACGGCCGAATGGGGTTCTGCTGCTGGTCGATTTTGCGCCCCATTCACTCGAATTTCTCCGCGACGAGCACGCCCACCGCCGCCTCGGTTTTGCCGATGGCGAGGTGGCCGAGTGGTGCGAGGCCGCCGGCCTCGATCCGGCACCGCCGCGCCGGCTGGCCGGTGACCCGTTGACCGTCGTCATCTGGACTGCGCAGCGACCAGCCTCGGCGCCGCCGCTGTTAGTAGGAGATTTGCGCGAAACGGTGCCCGACGCAGCGCTCGAACGGGAGCTTCACTGATGCCCCAGAACCTCGGTCAGAAGGCTTCCGATGACCGATCGCGCGGCCTGCTGGCCGCCGATCCGGGCAGCGATTTCGACGCCGGCCCGCCGCGCGTCTCTTTCGAATTCTTTCCGCCGAAGACGGCGGAAATGGAGCAGCGGCTGTGGGAGGTGGTGAGGCGCCTCGAACCGTTGGCCCCGCGTTTTGTGTCGGTGACCTATGGGGCGGGCGGCTCGACCCGTGAGCGCACGCATGCGACGGTCCGGCGCATCCGCCACGAGACCGCGCTTGAACCGGCCGCCCATCTCACCTGCGTTGCCGCGACCAGAGCCGAGATCGATGCCGTGGCGCATAGTTACTGGCAGGCCGGGATCCGCCACGTTGTGGCGCTGCGTGGTGATCCGCCAGGCGGCGTCGAGCATTACACGCCGTATCCCGGCGGATACGCTTATGCCACCGATCTCGTCAGGGGATTGAAGCGCATCGCCGATTTCGAGATCAGCGTCGCCGCCTATCCCGAGACCCACCCGGAGGCGCAGAGCGCCGAGCATGACCTCGACAACCTGAAGGGCAAGCTCGACGCCGGCGCCAGCCGCGCGATCACTCAGTTCTTCTTCGATGTCGATCTGTTCCTGCGCTTCCGCGATCGCGCGCACGCCGCCGGCATCCGGGTATCGATCGTGCCCGGCATCCTCCCGGTCACCAATTTCACGCAGCTGAAGAAGATGGCCGCGACCTGCGGCGCCGCGATCCCGGATTGGATGGCCGGCCATTTCGAGGGCCTCGACGACGATCCCGACACCAGGCGGCTGGTCGCCGCCTCGATCGCGGCCGAGCAGTGCCGCCGCCTGCACGCCAACGGCGTGCATGAGTTCCACTTCTACACCTTGAATCGGGCCGACCTCACCGTTGCGATCTGCCACATGCTCGGCGTGCGCGCCAAGAAGCCCGCCGCGGTGGCCTGATCGACCGCAGTCCGATGGCGCACTTCCTTGATTATCTCACGGACCGCGTCATGCTCTGCGACGGCGCGATGGGGACCCAGGTACTGGGGCGCAATCTCGACGTCGAGCGCGACTTTCTCGGCCTCGAGAACTGCCCCGAAATCGTCTGCGAGAGCCGGCCGGATCTGGTCCGCGAGATCCACCGAGGATATCTCGAGGCTGGCTGCGATGCGGTCGAAACCAACAGCTTTGGGGGCTCGCCGATCACCCTCGGCGAATTCGGCCTCGCCGACCGGGCGTTCGCGCTCAACCGCCGCGCCGCCGAGCTCGCGCGCGAAACGGTCGCCGAATTCGTCCATGACGGCCGCACCCGCTTCGTTCTCGGCTCGGTCGGGCCGGGGACTCGCCTGCCCTCACTCGGCCATATCGCCTACCAGCCGCTCGAGGATGCGCTCGCCATTCAATGCGCCGGACTCATCGCCGGGGGCGCCGATGCGATCCTGATCGAGACCTGCCAGGACCCGCTGCAGATCAAGGCCGCGGTCAATGGCGCCAAGCGGGCGCGCGACGACGCGCATCAAGACACGCCGATCCTCGTCCAGGTGACGGTCGAGACGACCGGAAGCCTGCTCGTCGGCGCCGATATCGCCGCCGCGACGACGATCATCGGGGCGCTCGATGTGCCGATGATCGGGCTCAACTGCGCGACGGGCCCGCGCGAGATGGCCGAGCATGTCAAATGGCTCGGCGAGAACTGGCCCGGGTATATCTCGATCCAACCCAATGCCGGACTGCCCGAGCTCGTCGACGGGCGTACCCATTTCCCCCTCGGGGCCGCTGAATTGGCGCAATGGCTCGAACGCTTTGTGGTCGAGGACGGCGTCAACATGATCGGCGGGTGCTGCGGCACCGATGTGCAGCATATCTCCGCGCTCGACGCGATGCTGCGCCGCATCGGCCGGGATCGGCCCCGGCCGCTGCCGCGGCAGCGGCCGGTGTGGGCCCCCGCGGTCGCCTCGCTCTACGGCCAGGTGCCGCTGCGCCAGGAGAACGCTTATCTCTCGATCGGCGAGCGCTGCAACGCCAACGGCTCGCGCCAATTCCGCCGATTGCAGGAGCAGGGCGACTGGGACGGGTGCGTCGAGATGGGCCGCGAGCAGGTCAAGGAGGGCTCGCACACGCTCGACCTGTGCACCGCCTTTGTCGGACGCGACGAGGTCGCCGACATGACCGAGGCGGTGACCCGCCTGCGCGGTGCGGTCAACGCGCCGCTCGTCATCGACTCGACCGAGTATCCGGTGCTCGAGGCCGCACTCAAGCTCTATGGCGGCAAGCCGATCATCAACTCGATCAATTTCGAGGATGGCGAGGAGGCGGCCGACAAGCGTCTGCGTCTCGCACGCCGCTTTGGTACGGCGGTCATCGCGCTGACGATCGACGAGACCGGCATGGCCAAGGAGGTCGAGCACAAGCTCGCCGTGGCGCGGCGGCTCTACGACTTCGCCTGCGGCAAGCATGGCCTGCCGCCGTCGGATCTCCTCTTCGATCCGCTGACCTTTACGATCTGCACCGGCAACGCGGACGACCGCAAGCTCGGCCTCTGGACGTTGGAGGCGATCGAGCGGATCTCGCAGGCAATGCCGGAATGCCAGATCATTCTCGGCCTGTCGAACATCTCCTTCGGCCTGAACCCGCCGGCGCGCCATGTGCTGAACTCGGTCTTTCTCGACCATGCGCTGCGCCGCGGGCTGACGGGTGCCATCGTGCATTTCTCGCGGATCATGCCGTTGCACAAGATCGCCGAGGAGGAGGTGCGGGTCGCCGAGGACCTGATCTTCGACCGCCGGCGCCCAGATGGACCCAATGGGGGCTACGACCCGCTGCAGGCTTATATCGCGCTGTTCGAGGACCGCACGGTCGAGAAGAGTGCCGCGCGGGGCCGGCCGGAAAAGCTCGAGGACCGTCTGGCACAACGCATCGTCGACGGCGACCGGCAGGGACTCGAAGCCGATCTCGATCTCGCGATGGAGAGCTACGCGCCCCTCGACATCATTAACAACATTTTGCTCGACGGTATGAAGACGGTCGGCGAGCTCTTCGGCGCCGGCAAGATGCAGCTGCCCTTCGTGCTGCAATCGGCCGAGACGATGAAGACGGCGGTGCGCTTTCTCGAGCCGCATATGGAGCGGGTCGAGGGCCAGGAGAAAGGCACGGTGGTGCTGGCGACGGTGCGCGGCGACGTCCACGACATTGGCAAGAACCTCGTCGACATCATCCTGACCAACAACGGCTACCGGGTCGTCAATCTCGGGATCAAGCAGCCGATCTCCTCGATCCTCGACGCCGCGGTGGCGCACAAGGCGCACGCGGTCGGCATGTCGGGGCTGCTCGTCAAATCGACCGTGGTGATGCGCGAGAACCTCGAGGAGATGAGCCGCCAAGGGCTCACCCTGCCGGTCATGCTCGGCGGTGCGGCGCTGACCCGGCGCTATGTCGAGGAGGATTGCGTCAAGGCCTATGCCGCCGGCCGCGTCGCCTATGCCCGCGACGCCTTCGACGGCCTGGGCCTGATGGACAAGATCATCAACAACAATTTCGACGCGCATTTGGACGAGGTCCGCCGCAAGAGCGAGGGCCGCCCGGTCAACCAGAGCCGCAAGCTCGGCCGCGCCGCCGACCCGCGGCCGTTGCGCCCGGTCGATGTCGAGGAGATCCGCCTGCGCCGGGCCGAGCTGACCCGCAATGTGCCGGTGCCCGAGCCGCCCTTCTGGGGGCCGTGCACGATCACAAGGGTGCCGGCAAAGGCGGTCGTGCCCTACCTCAACGAGCGCATGCTCTACCAATTCCAGTGGGGCTACCGAAAGGATGGCCGCAGCCTCGCCGAGTACCGCGAATGGGCGAAGGACGAGCTCCGCCCGGTATTGCGCCGCATCCTCGACATCGCGATCCGCGAGGAGATCCTGGTGCCGCAAGCCGCCTACGGCTATTGGCCCTGCGCCGCGGAAGGCAACGACGTGATCCTCTTCGACCCGGATGGCGGCCGCGAGCTGACCCGCTTCTCCTTCCCGCGTCAGAACAAGGAGGGCGGCCTCTGCATCGCCGACTTCTTCCGCGACGTCGCCAGCAACGAGCGCGACGTGATCGCTCTGCAGGTCGTCACCATGGGCCGGCGCGCCTCGGAGGCCGCGCGCGAGTGGTTCGCCGAGAACCGCTACCAGGATTATCTCTACCTGCACGGCCTCTCGGTCGAGATGGCCGAGGCCTTTGCCGAATACTTGCACAAGCGCATCCGCGGCGAATTGGGCTTTGCCGCCGAGGAAGCCCGCGACCCCGAGGCGATGCTGGCGCAAGGCTATCGCGGCAGCCGCTATTCCTTCGGCTACCCCGCCTGCCCCAATCTCGCCGACCAGCAGCAGCTCCTGGCGTTATTGCGGGCCGACGAGATCGGCATCGCCCTCTCCGAGGAAGACCAGCTCGACCCCGAGCAATCGACCTCGGCCATCGTCGTCCACCACCCCCAGGCGAAATATTTCTCGGTGTGACGGCGAAACCCTCTCTCCCGAGCTGTCCCTGAGCTCAGGGAGAAATTTTCCAAAAACCCCGGCGGGGTTCGAGATTTTATCGCCCTGATCGCCAATAAGCCGTTTCTTATCAACAAAGTACCCATTGAACCCGCGCCGCCCGTGGTGTGCCGAGCAGGGAGCTTTTTGACGCCGCAAACAGGGACAAACCCGGCCCGGCAGGGAGCCGGCAGGGGAATTTTAAGCTGGCACTTTTCCGGCACACCGATCGAGACCCGATCGCCGTCATCGTGCCCGGTTCTCCCCGGGGACGAAACCATTCGCAGAAACGCGACTGCCATCCGACAGCATCGCCGCAACGCGCCTCGCAGCGCTGCCGGGGTGGCGAGGTCCGAGACTATCGGGGTCCATATGCTCATCCGACAATTCCTTATAGACTATCGTTCTGAATCCCGATGATGCGCCCCAATTATGTTGCTATAATGGCAAGCAGGATGAACCGGCCGGCGTTGGCTGTCATCACCGGGCTCGACCCGGTGATCCATGCCCTGTGGCGCGCCGAGCGATAGCGTCAAGGGCGGGGCGACCCTGCTCCGACATCTCCGGGCTACGCGAGCTCATCCGCTTCTCGTTCCCGCGCCAGAACAAAGTGGCCGGTCTCTGCGTTGCCGATTTGGCGTCAGTGCATATTC
>Ga0210399_10001493_pt1 | contig 18250 bp, 18 predicted proteins | sample IncBWC14MmetaG_FD_150865 | JGI IMG/M metagenome (GOLD analysis project Ga0210399, IMG submission 150865) | Forest soil microbial communities from Barre Woods Harvard Forest LTER site, Petersham, Massachusetts, United States - Inc-BW-C-14-M | ecosystem: Environmental > Terrestrial > Soil >...
TTAATAAAATTTTCTTCCCTATAAACCTATTAAGGTGGTCTTATTTTGGCAAAACAGAAATGGGGACACAGTGGGGGAGCAAATAGTATAAATACAGTAAAATTTCTTTTACTGGGGTTAACATCCAATTGACCAAAAACCCTGTATTTGCTACAAAAAGTAAACCCCTGCAAAAATTCATTTGCCGGGGTTTCAGTGCCGGGTGGTACCAATGGGGGAAAGTGAGAACTTTGACCCCGAAGATTTAGAGAAAATATTTGAGTTTATGAACATGATTGAGCCTTATACTGATTTTTAACAATTTAAGCTATTCCGAAATTTTGAGTTTAACCTTATAATCTGCTCCATACCTCTTTATCATTTCCTCTTCGGGCAAATCCCAAGAAGCACCATTATTATCGACTAAAGCAATTTGGAGCAATTTCTCAAAGGTTTTTGGAGAACCTGCCTTCTTTTCGAGTTTGGGTATGTGTTCTAAAGTGTTATATATTTTTTGCTCTATATTAATCATCAGTTTACGCATTTCCTTATCAGAAATCCTACTTACTTCATTCCATTCTATCTCTCCGAAAGGAGTAACTACTTTTACATCTGAATAGTCTCCTGTTTTACTGCTTGGAGATATTCCTGAGTGCAGCTCCTCCAATTCTTCACTATTACGCACTGCAAGAGCTATATATCTTGCCAAAAGTTTGTTCCTTTTCATGTTTCCAAATGTAGTTATAATTAAATTAGCTGTAAATGTTCCTGATGTTGTATACACATTAGTGGGATTAGCAGTTTGATTATCGGTTGTCCCATCGTTAGTAAAATCCCAAGCCCAATTTGTGATGGAGCCTGTAGGCGTACTTAAATCTGTAAACATTGTAGTTAAGCCTGCGCAAACACTTGTGGTACTGAAAGAAGCTACGGGTTGTGGATTTATCATCACTGTTTGAGTGGCTGTTGCTGTGCAACTATTGTTACTGGTTAAGGTTAAACTTACTGTTTGCACGCCACTACTATTGTAATTTAAACCCGTTGGTGTTTGTTGTGTACTTGTAGTTGTTGGCAAAGCACCTATGCCAAAAGTCCAGTTGTATGACGTTATGTTATCGGGCGCAGTTATGTTTGATGTGTTAGAAATTGTTATGGATGAATTTGGGCAGGCATTTTGTAAACTAAAACTTACCACAGGGTTTTCAAAAATCTGCACATTATTTACAACGCTATCCTTGCATCCAAAATTATTTTCTACAACTAATTTTATAGGCTGTGTTCCAGCCGTGTTAAATGCGTAGTTTGGAATCGCGTTTTGACTATCATAACTACCGTTATTACCAAAATCCCAGTTATAGCCGGTAACAGTTCCTCCGCTAGTGTCATTTGATGTATTACTTATGTTTAACCCAACTCCCACACATGCATTCGATACAATAAAGGTTGCAACAGGAGGGAAAGCATAAGTAAAACTACTTAATAAAAAAGGAGCTCCACAAGTTAAGTCAGGTTGTGATAAAGCAACCGAATAAGAACCTGAACTGGTTGGGGTTACACATTGTCCAGTATTGCCATTTACTCCTGGCCCACTCCACGAATATTGAAAACCGGGAGGAGCGCAAAGTATATTATTTACGCCAACACATAAATAATTAGCGGTTTGCCCGTCGGGAATACTAGCACCATTAAGAGATAGCCCCATTGGTTGTGAAGAACAATCTAAATAAGCATAACCAAAATGTCCTCCCAAACAACAGTCAACAGCACCAAAAGTTACAATTGCAGTTTGCCCGATATAAGGTCTTAAATCATAAGAGAAACTTGACCACGGTTTATAACTCACATTTCCTGTTGGGTAGTTTATTGTAGTCCATCCCGGGATACTGGAACAGCCTTCTACAATTTGAAAAGAGGTACAAGGAACCTCCGTTCCATTTACCGTTACAGTAACTTGTAAATATGGATTGCAATTGCATGCATGACCTGCTGATTGCAATACAGCCGCATAATTGTAAGTAAAACATGAATTGTTATTTGTAACTACAAACGTTTGAGTTGCCCATCCATCTGTGGAGTTGGCAACTGGCCCATTGGCAAGCATTAGCGAATAAGAGCCTCCATCCGGATATACCACTGGAAATGCTCCGGTTACTGCATCCATACCTGCCCCTGAAGTAATACTGCAACCACCCGAACCGGAGATTGTCCACCCCACAGTGGTACCTGTTTCAAAATTCAAATTTGTTTGCCCATACATTGTAGAAACAATACAAAGCAGCAAAACACTTTGCAACAGTTTTTTTCTGCTTACAAGAATCTTATGTTTTACTGCCTGTATCATTTTCAAAAACCACACTGAAGCAGCAAGTTATAGTCAAAAAACGAAGGGAATTCAGCAACTTGGTAAACGCTAATTATTAACTAACCAACGTAAGGTTTTAGTTGTTTTATGTAAAACCAAACCCATACAATATTGCATTATTTTGCAACTCGTACATTATACACACCCACTATACCTCGCATCACTTCTCCATGATATACGCATGCCTCTACATGACATACGCATGGGATACACATGCTATACATCATGACTACCGCATTACTTCGTCATGATTTTTTCAATATTCCATTCCACTTTATTTGATACAATATCCATCTGCTTTCATTATTATGCCATTTTAATTTTACAAATCGATCGATTTGAATTAAGATGAGCGAGTAAACTATTTCAATTCGTAATTTCTATTTTCATTAATACTTTCAGAAACCCTCTTAAACCATCGTTCTACTTTTGCCTCCGATGATGAGGATAAATTCAATTAGTAATAAACCTGCCTTACGGCTATGTCCGCCAATAAATGATTCTTAGTAGCCTTTTAATTTAGGTTATCAGAGTATGCACTATTTGTTTGAAACATCCAAATCTATTCGGCTTTATATGCGGGAGTAGATAACTATTGCCTAATGTAGGAGGTGTTTCCAAATACTGTATGTAATTTTTCAATCGATTTAAAATGCAGAATATAAACACCAAAAACATAGACTGGAAAAGGGATTCAGACATAACGGCTGAAGAAGTAAAAGCTACCGAAGGTTTGAAACATCTTACCGATGAACAAGCTACTGAAGTAGCCGAATTTATAAAAACCTATTGTATGTTGATTTATAACCTTTATAAAAAACAGACGGAGGATGAACAACAGGAAAATGAAAATCATAAAATTATTCATTTAAATAATTACGAACCAATAAAAAATGCAGCATGAAAGAGCTACTCATCTTCGATCAGTTTGCTAAAGGGAAATCCAAAGCCCTCAAGCGAACGAACAATTGTGTTATTTACACAAGGGTATCAAGTAAGGAACAAGAGTTGGGTTATAGTTTAGATACCCAACGAAAAGCCTGTGAAGAATATGCACGGAAAAACAATTACACCATTATGGGGCAATTTGGTGGAACGTATGAAAGTGCAAAAACAGATGAGAGAAAGGAATTTAACCGAATGCTCTCTTATGTAAAAAAGTGTAAAGAAAAAATAACGTACATAATTGTTTACAGTGTAGATAGATTTTCTCGGTCGGGAGCGAATGCTATTTATATAAAAGACCAATTACGAAATGAAGGCATTTTTCTTGTAGCCGTAACTCAACCGGGAGATGCTTCAACTTCCAGCGGAGACTTCCAGCAAAATATTCAAATTATTTTTTCGCAATATGATAACCAACTCCGAAAAGAAAAATGTATGGCAGGAGTTAAGGAAGCATTAATGAGAGGAGAGTGGTGCCATAAAGCACCGTATGGTTATGATGAGATTGTCGTAAACGGAAAAAGGAAAATTGTAATAAATGAAAAAGGCAGGCTTTTACAAAAAGCATTTTATTGGAAAGCCAATGAACGAATAACACATACATTAATTTCAGAACGCCTTGCAGAAAGGGGATTAATTTTAGATGAGAAACGATTATCGGGTTATTTTAGAAATCCTTTTTATTGCGGGCTGATGGCACATTCGGCTTTAGGTGGAAGTGTTGTAGAAGGAAATCATGAAAAAATGATACCAAGAGATATTTTCTTAAAAGTAAACGATATCCTTAGCGAAAATAAACACGGTTATTCCTGCCATGAAGAGAATGAGATTGTCCCATTAAAAGGCTTTCTGAAGTGTGGGCATTGTTACCAACCAATGAGAGGTTATATAGTAAAAGCGAAGGATATCCCTTATTACAAATGCAACACTAAAGGCTGCTGTAATAATAAAAGTGCAAAGGAACTACATCGTGTTTTCGAATCAGGATTGGAATTTCTTACCATTGCGGGAACTGAAGGCGTAAAATCGCTTGTGGTTAATCAGGTGGTATCAACCTACAACAATGCCAATAAAGAAAAAGAAGGCGACCAAGAGGCTGTAAAACGGCAAATTGTCGAAGTAGGTAAGAAACTTGAACGGTTGGAAGAACGCCTAATTTTGGAGGAGATTACCCTTGAACTTTATAACAAATATTCAGGGAAGCTAAAGGCTGAAATAGTAGAAATGGAGAGGGGGCTTCTAAAAACGAATAAAAAAGTGTCGAACCTTCAAGATTGTGTAAAAAAAGCATTGCTATTTTGTGCGAAACTCCCGACAGTGTGGCGATTGCTGGCATACAAGGATAAACAAATTTTTCAAAATTTGATATTTCCGGATGGAATTAGCTTTAATAAGAAAAATGGGGAGTGTCGAACCACAAAAATAAACTCGGCATTTTTATACATCGCCCAACTGGCGTGGGATGTAGCCAAAATAAAAATGGGGGAGTCAAAATTAATTTTTGACATCCCCCACTTGGTGGTCTCGCTAGAGATTGTACCTCTTGTCTGAAAACCCCTATTTTATTAGAAATTTCAAAGTGCCTCATATTTTGGGTACACACTGGGTGTGTAAAATGTTTTGCCATTATACAAATGTAATAATAAAAGAGAGTAAACTTGTCAATCAAATTTTAATTGGATTGCAATAAATCTTTAACAAAGACGGTCTCTACCACAATAGGGTTTTAACAAATCTTTAACAAACCTACAATGGATTCTAATAAAGAACAATGGATTTCAACAAAGGCAGATTAAATAAGGATAGTTTGTCAATCAATACTTGTATCATCCTGAAAAAAGAGGATTTATACCCGTGTAAGTATTTTACTTGTTAAAGTAATATATCCAAAGAATAAAGAAAATTTGCAGCGGAATCCTGAACCACAAATAACCTGTACCGCTTCCTGTGTAACTTGCTTTTTGGTAATTGACTTTTTTTAATGAGGCATGTATGTTTGCGGGAATAATCAGCACAAAAAATACCATCAGAAATAAAGTAGCTTCCCGTTGCAAACTGTGAATTAAAAGGCCAACGGGTATAATTAATTCAAATAGACCTGTCAGTAAAACCAGCTCGGTTTTGAAAGGAATAAAATTAGGAATCATCATAGTCATTCCTTTTACGTAAACAAAATGCCCTATTGCTGTGAAAACAAGCATAATACTCATGGCTATATTTCCAGATAGGTTAAAATTCCAAATGCCTGTAAAAATTTTAACTAAGAAAAGTGAAACAATAAAAGAAACAATCAGAACGGCAAGCGGCTTCATAAAGCAATTTATCGAAAATTAAAGGGTGTAATTTACTATTTTGTATTAAAATTTTAGGATATTAATTTCACTTCAATGCATTCCTCACCTCTTTTGGCGGGTTTTAGTTTAAACTGAACGTGGTCATTCGCATTTATAACACCTTCAACTGCATTAACATACACGTAATATTCTTTCTTGGTTTTATCATCTATAATAAACCCAAATTTAGCCTTTTGGTTAAAAAATTTTACTGTTCCTGTATACATAAAAGTTTATTTTTTTTCATTCAACTTCGGCAAGCCATTTTTCGGCATCAGTTACATTAGTAAAAAAAACTGTAGGGGTAACAGGTCTAATGATGCGCAAATAAAAATCTGAAATTATTCTTTGTGGCAAACCTGCTATTACAAAGGCATCAGCTTTTTTATATAAGCTACCCTCTAAACTGGCCGATAATCTTAGCCCCTCTACATCAACAATAGTGTGTTCGCCAAATACCACAAGATTTTTAAACTTCTTTCCTTTTCCAATTTCATAAACAGATGCAATTAATTCTTCAACATCTTTTATTGCAAGCACTTGATTTGCTTTAATATCAATTTGCAATATACCGTCAGCCCGCAAATAAACTAAAGCGGTTTTTGTTTCTACGGTTATTGATTTTTCGAGTGCCATATTTAAGAATAAAAATTATACCAAATAGTTGTTAAATGCGTAATGCATTAATTCAGCATTATTTTTTAAGTTCATTTTTTCGAGTAAGCGACTGCGATATGTACTAACTGTTGTAACACCTAACGATAATTCAGTCGCAATTTCTGAAAGGGTTTTTCCTCTCGCAATTAACTTTAATACCTGTAATTCTCTATCAGAAATAAGTTCGTGTTTTTCTTTTTCAATATTGCCATCAAGCTTAATAAATTGTTCAGTTATTTCATTAGATATATATATTTTTCCGTTAAGAACCTTTTTTACTGCCTTAATAAAATCTGCGTGAGGGCAATTTTTTGGAATATAACCATTTCCTCCAGCTTTAAGTATACTTAAACTATACTGCTCTTCAGGATGGATACTTAAAATAAGTATCGGTGTTTTAATTGATTCTGCTCTTAATTGTTTTAAAACATCGAGCCCAGTTTTATCGGGCATAGACATATCCATAATAATAATATCCCACTTTTCAGTCCTTGCTTTTTTTTCAGCTTCAAAGCCACAAGAAACTTCGACAATTTCCGAATCAGGAAATTCCTCTTCTATAATTCTAGATGTTCCGCGCCTAACTAACTCGTAGTCATCAGCTATTAGTATTTTCATTTTTTGCATTAATAATTAGGGTGCCGTCATTTGTTTTTTAATTCTAGTGTTTTTTTTGCTGATGGATGTTTGATGGCAAGTACCCATGATGTTTTTTGAATGTGGCAGAAAATTTGCTGACATTTTCGTAGCCTACATAATGAGCAATATCTTTAATTAAAATAGTGTCCTGCGAAAGCAGTTCTTTGGCATACGCCATTTTTTTAGATAAGTAGTATTGATACATCGGCATCCCAAAGTTCGTCTTAAAAAGATTTTTTAATTTTGAAGGAGATATGTGTAACCGTTTGGCTATGTCTTCTATCCGTGGAAACTCAGTAAGCAAATGCTCTATTATTATTCGTTCAGCTTGTAAAACTATTTTTCTGTCAAAATCTTTTATATGAAAGTAATGGGTCTGTTTTTCTTTATCCGACAGTTGAATTAGAAAAGAATAAATTAGTTTAAGCGTATGTATTTTTAGTTCTATCGGATTTGCAGCACCTTGGTTGCCTTTTTGCTGAATGCAATTCCAAATAGCATCAAAACTTGGCTCTGTATCTGTTTCTATTTTGGGCCAAATGATATAATTTTGGTTAGACGCTAAAAAAGCATTTAACTCGCTGTTTTTTAATGCCTCAGTTGATAGTACATTTTTTTCAAACCATTGCCCGTCAAAAAAAATAATATAAAATAAGCCGTTAGTGTTTTTAAAATAGCTAACCTGCATGGTTTTACCTGGTTTTATTAATGCCCAGGCTTCGTAATCATATGTTAATCCTCCTTCTACAGCAGGTTTATTACTTTCAAAGGGCATTTTATTTATTTGAAATGCTAGTGTATAATAATCTGAAGATAAACGCTCATCAATAATAGGATTTAGATGTATGTTTTTTTTGAATCTAATATCTACTAAAACAAGCCATAAACCTTCTTCAACTTCTTGGTAATGCAAGGCTCCATTTACAAAAGGGTGATTTTTTATAGCCTTAATAACTCTATTTTTTTTATCGTGCTTGGTAAACGGCATCCGGCCCATGCTTTCAATAGCAGTTTGCGGTGAGTTATCTAAATAAGGCACTTCAAAAAAACCATCCTTGTAGAAAAAAAAACGTGATTTGAGCTTAGTAAACCAGTTTTCGACTGTTTTCTTTAACATTAGTTGGGTATTTTTTATGCGAAATATCTGAGTGTAAAAACACTAGTATTATTATTTTATGATAGGTTAAAGCAAGTTAAGTATTTTCATTTGTAAATGGGTTACCAAGATTATTTTCATAATTCAATTTTCAATAATTCAGATACAAGTGTTTTTATTTTATCTTTTGGGATAGAAATCATTATTTTATTTTGTTGCATTAAGACATCTTCTCCCATTGAAATTAATTTTAAAGGAAAAACTCCCTTACCTAATTGAATTGTTACATTTCCAGTTAGCTTTTTTTCTATTTTTGTATCCATTTTATTTTTTTTACCCATAAATATTAGATAGGGCACTTATATTATAATGGGGAACCAGCTTGATAGATGATATAAAAACTAACTAAACCAATAACTATACCATTTTAAACCAGCTCCCCAAAAACTTAACCTAACTGAGTTTATTTTTTCAAAGCATCCCTGATTTCCATTAATAATTTTTCTTGTGCGGTTGGTTCCGGTACTGTAACTACAACATCTTCTTTCTTTTTAGAAGCGTTCATTCCTTTAATAATCATAAACAACACAAAGGCTACTATAATGAAAGAAATTACATTCGATAAAAAGCTGCCGTATTTTACTGCGCCCCATTTTAAATCAGCTATGTTGCTTAAGTTAGCAGCATCTAAGGCGGGTTTTAATATTAAAGGGGTAATAACATCGTCTATTAAAGAAGATACTATTTTACCAAAAGCACCACCTATTATTACACCTATAGCTAAATCTACTACGTTACCTTTCATAGCAAACTCTTTAAATTCTTTTATCATTCCCATGTTTTTTATTTTTTAAATTATTAATTATGTTTTTTGTGTAGGTGTAACAGGCGGGCTGCCCAAATGCAAGAAGCAACCCACCCTGCATCGGCAAAAACAGCACCAATATCAAGCATTACATTAAGTGCGCTAGTACCGTGCGGACCTCCTATAATACTGCTTGTGGCATGTACTATGCAATAAATAACGGTAATAGAGAATAGTAAAATAAGCCCGTCAGGGTTTTTAAAGCCTGATAGTATGTAAACTAAAAGGCCAGTTATGCCTGTAATAAAAATTATAACGGGAAGTACATTATTAATTTCTCTGTTAAGTGCCCCCTTGTGTGTTTCGTTTAAGGTTAAATTACAGTAGGGAGTAAAACTGCCCAAGCATTTACTTACAAAATTTTCAGCGCTAAAAAAATGCTTTACCGGCAGTATTAATATAAGAAACGAATATAGTGTAATGGCTATTTTTATTTTCATGTTTATGTCGTATGGTACACATTTAAACAGCCCCTCTTATCTACTTCAGATATTTTTTGCTTTTTATAATAAAGAAGCCTTTTGATTTAAAACTCAAAAGGCTTCTTTGGTTTATTTATGTTTAAACTAATATTCTACTTTAAACTCTACGCGGCGGTTTTTAGCTCTTCCGGCTGCTGTTTTGTTATCAGCAATTGGGCGTTCTTCGCCAAAGCCTTCGGGCATCATTCTGTTAGCGGCTACTTTTTTATTTTCTAAGTATTTTAAAACAGCTTCGGCACGTTTTTGCGATAGTATTTTGTTTTTTGCGTCATCGCCTTGGTCATCGGTATGGCCATCTATTTTTAATTTATAGCTTGGGTTTTCGTGCATAATTTCAGCTACATTATTTAGTATAGGAAACGAACTCGGTTTAATAACATCTTTACCTGATTCAAACTGAATGCCTGTAAGTGCTTTCTCAAATACCTCTTTTGTTTTTGCAGATACTTCAGGGCAACCTTTGTTTGCAATAGTTCCTGCAACAGTAGGGCATTTATCTTTATTATCAGCTATACCATCACCATCTGTATCAGGGCAACCGTTTAAAGAAGCTAAACCTTTAACATCAGGGCAAGCATCATCATTATCAGCTACACCATCGCCATCTTTATCAGGGCAACCATTTAGCATTTTTAAACCTGCAACGGTAGGGCATTTATCTTCACTGTCTTGTACACCATCACCATCTGTATCAGGACATCCTTTAAATGTTGCTATGCCTTTAACATCAGGGCAAGCATCGTCTTTATCAGTTATACCATCACCATCTTTATCAGGGCAACCTTTAGCACTTGCAACACCTGCTACATCAGGGCAAGCATCTTCGTTATCGGCTATACCGTCTTTATCTCTGTCAAGCATACAACCATCTTTGCCAACAATTGTACCAACTGGTGTATTAGGACATTTATCTTTTGAATCGGTTACGCCATCTTTATCGGCATCTTTCTTTTTACCAAAATTAAAGGCTATACCTAAATTGTGTTGCAGTTGCTTGTCGTCCGAATGAGAAGCAACATTATACCCGTATCCATGATTGGTAAAACCAACTGAGCCAAAATATCTTATTGCAATGCTTGGCGTAACATGGTAATCAAGTCCTAAACCAACCGGAATAACGAAATCAAAATTTACATTATTGTTGTAAACATTTGTCATGTTTCTTAATCCAAGTCCTGCAAAAACATAAGGCACTAACTTTGCATCATCTTTTTTTACAAACTTATAACGCAAGGTTAAATCAGAATTAAAACTATTGCTTAGAAAATTTTCAGCGGCATTTTTTACAAATCCATGTTGACCGTAAGAACCATATAATTGTATATCAAACGATTTATTTATATAGCGTGATAAGGATAATGCTCCAAAGCCATAATAAGCCTGAGAATAATTAAAAAAACCATTACCAAGCTTGCAACCATTATATTCAGATTTACCACCATATAAACCAATACTCCATGGTTTATCAATTGTTTGTGCTGTTGCTGCATTAACAGATAATAGACATGCTAATCCAATAGCATACACTTTAAGTTTACTTTTTATCATACTTGTTTTTATTTATTTTATTGAGAGAATTAATTGCTTTTAGAACTTGTAAGAGAACCCTACACCAAGCACTTGTTTAAATTGAACACGAGGTCCAATTAAACTCCCATCCGCCTGCTTAATTTTTACAGCAGGGTCATAAATTAATTGTGTACTGAAAGTAGCACTAATAAGTTTATTTACCTTCATACTTAAAAGAGTTGTCCAGTTTACATACAGGTTTTCAGGATGATTCAGGTAATCGCTAAAAACCTCTGCCATTGTTCCGAAAGAAACGTTTTGCATAATGTTTTTTTGAAACTGCATCTTTGCGTAACCTCCAAATTGGTAGCGTATATTTTTATAAGGGGTAACAACCACTCCATTAGCATCTGTTACTTGTGCCTGCACACCATAAGCACCTTCTTTAGCCAACGTGTTGTCTCCTACATAAGTTACACGGGCAGTAGCAGGCGATACAAAAAATGAAAGACTTGGTGTTACTTCAAAGTCCATCCCAAGTGCTAATAACCCATAAGCAGGAGCCATAAAGTTTGAAATTTTGGTAGAATCATTTGGGTAATTATATCCGGGCGCAAACTGTGTTTTAAAATCAAATAAAGCAGAGTAGTAAGCATTCTTAAAAGCCTCTCTACCGGCTTTTGAAGTAAGCTGAATTCTATCGTCGGTCTTTAGCCAATTTTTGTTCGAACCATTTTTAATTACACCATAAGCCAAATTGATATTGGTATTCCAAATGATTTTATCCTTATGGTAATTAAAAAATAAGTTTACCAATCCTCCAACCGATATAGCTCCTTGTCCTCCGGCAGCCCAATTGGTAAGTGATACTTCTTGTCCGTTAAGTGATACGGTGCCTCCTTTTTTCCAGTGTTTAGAAGATGTATCAGCATTAGCTTTTAGTTTAGTTGCTTCGGCTTGTAAAGCGGTTGCATCGTCTTTAGGCTGTTGTGCCTGCATAAAATGCACCGAACTAAATAAAACAAAGGCAGTAAGAAATAAATTAGATAAAAATTGCTTCATATGTTATGATATGTGATTAAAAGTTCGGCAAAAGTATTTCTCGAAAAATAGGTGTAATGCTCCAATAAGTTATTTACACACTCCAATAAGATAAAATACAGAAGTTGTAGTTTGTAATTTTATTTGCATTGGTTTTTTTGTAGTCTTTATTACTACACAACACTTGCTTTAATAAAAACCGAATCTTTATTTTTATATTGCCTCTAATAAAAATAGGACTGTTTATTTTGAATAAACGTATTGGAGTGCGTAAAGTTTTTTGATAATTCCGAATTAAGCATAATCGATTATGTTACGAAAAGTGCCTTAGAAGTAGATTTGCCGTTTGACAATATATAACAGGGATTAATTTTTTTTCTGATAAACATCCGAAGGCAAACATCCGTGATACTTTTTGAAAGTGGCAGAAAATTTGCTAATGTTTTCATAACCCACAAAATATGCTACATCTTTAATTAAAACATTGTCTTTTAAAAGCAGTTCTTTAGCATACGCCATTTTTTTAGATTGGTAATATTGATACATGGGTATCCCAAACTGCAACTTAAAATCGTTTTTTAGTTTGGAGGAAGAAACGTGTAATTTTTTTGCTATTTCATCTATCGATGGAAAATTGGTTAACAGACAATCCATTATTATACGTTCGGCTTGTAAAACCCTTTTTCTATCAGCATCTTCTACTTTAAAATATCGTTTCGATTTTTCTTTATCATCAAACTGAGCTACAAATAAGTTAATTAAAGTAAGCGTGTGTATTTTTAACTCTAATGGATTTGCTGCACCCTGATTGCCTTTTTGCTGTATGGAATACCAAGCAGCATCAAAACTTGGTTGCGAATTTATTTCTAATGTAGGCCAAATAATGTAATCTTTATCCGATGCTAAAAAGGTGCTTAACTCGGTTTTTTTTAATTCCTCAATCGGAAGTATATTTTTTTGAAACCATTTCTCACTAAAAAAAATGTAGTAATACGAAACGTGCATGTTTTTTAAATAAGTAACATTAATAGCTTTATTAATGGTTTTACCCGGTTTTACTATAGACCACGTTTGATAATTACGTATTAAATCATTCCACATCGCTTTATCGGTGCCGTTATGAGGTAATTTATTTGTAATAAAGGTAAGCAGGTAATAATTTGCCGGAATATGTTTATAGCTGCTAAACTTAAAATGTATATTGCTATCATATTTTATTTCGGATAAAATAACCCATAGCCCCTCTTCAATTTCCTGATAATGTACAATGCTTTTTGCGTAGGCATTTGAGGTCGAACTAATAATCTGTGCTTTTCTGTTGTGCGAACGAAACGGTAATTTACTCCAGCTTTCAACACAAGCCTGAGGAGAATTAATTAAAAAAGATTCTTCATAAAATCCATCTTTCTCTTTATTCAAGTTAGGTTTTATCTCTTCGAACCATTTATCTATTTGTTGTAAAGGTATAGGCATTTTTATCTAATAAAGTTAATAGTATTATTAACACTTGTACCTAGTGTAGTTATATTTAAGGAAAAGATTAGTAATTGATGTAGTAAAATAATCACAAAGTTGTCTAGCCAAAAGCCACTGACAAAGTATTACCGCTAACAAATATCTGAAGGCAAACACCCATGATGCTTTTTAAAAGCGGTAGAAAACTTGCTGATGTTTTCATAACCTACATAGTATGCTACATCTTTAATTAAAGTGTTGTTTTTTAAAAGCAGTTCTTTAGCATACCCCATTTTTTTACACTGGTAATATTGATACATAGGCATGCCAAACTGTAACTTAAAATCTTTTTTTAATTTTGAAGAAGAAACGTGCAGTTGTTTAGCTATTCCTTCTACAGATGGGAAATTGATTAGTAGGGAATCTATTATTATTCGTTCAGCTTGTAAAGCTACTTTTCTGTCATAATCTTCTACATTAGAATTTAGTTTGTATTTTTCTTGATCTGATATCTGGGTTAAAAGTGAGTTAATTAAATTGAGTGTGTATATTTTTAACTTTAATGGATTTGCCGCCCCCTGATTACCTTTTTGCTGTATAGAACCCCAGGCGGCATCAAAACTTGGTTCTGAATTTATTTCTGATTCAGGCCAAATAATATAATCCTTATCCGATTCCAAAAAGGCACTTAGTTCGCTCTTGTTTAACTCCTCAGTTGGAAGTATATTTTTTTTTAACCAATGCTCACTAAAATAAATATGATAATATAATGTATGTGCGTTTTTGAAATTATTAGAACGAATAGTTTTCCCAGGTTTTATTAAAACCCATGAATGATAATTACGTGCCGAATTTTCTATAATTGGTTTATTGGTTTCATAAGGTAGTTTATTTATAAGAAAGGTAAGCATGTAATAATCCGCCGAAATACTTTCATAACTACTTAGTGTAAACTGTATGTTGTTTTCAAATTTTATATCACTTAAAATAATCCATAAACCTTCTTCGATTTCCTGATAATGTGAAGTGAATTTTTTGTACTGACTTGCTGTTGAGCGTATTATTTGTGCTTTTCTATCATGTGTAGAAAAGGGTAATTTATCCCAACTTTCAACGGCGGTTTGCGGCGAGTTAATTAAATAAGGTACTTGATATAACCCATCTTCTTCTTTATATACGATTGGTTTTATTTTCTCGAACCACTTTTCTATTTGTTGTAAAAGCATAGGCATTTTTATGGTAATTCACATAGTCTAAATTGAATACTTTTCATGTATTTATGTTTTAAATACTTTTAATACTTCCCATATAAAAACAATCATTATTAAGAATTTAAATGCCGTATATTAACAAAATTACAAACTAACTTAAGTATAAATGTAAGTATAAAATTATTGAATATTGTGAATTGTATTGTAAATATTATTTATATCAACTTATTCTAAAACTAATAAAATGCCATTTTAGCTTTGCTTTGAATTATTGATTGGCAGTAAATTTTGTTTTAATATTTTTGTAGTTAAAACTGCTCATGCAGAAAAAAATCAAAAACTAACCTACCTATGAAAGAGTCTATTGAGTTTGAAAAAAAAGCTTTTGTTACTTACCATGATTTTAAAGATGATAAGGGCTTAAGTCGTTTGGTCGACGATTCATATGCAGTTGTTCTCTTTGATACGGGAAATGGATTATATAGTATTGATACTAAAGAATGCCAAGTAAAATCTAAACAAATTCAAATGTTGTCTCCAAACTTACCGTGTAAATGGAAATTGCAAACAGGAACTACGGGGCAAACACTTATTATTAAAAAAGCATTATTTGAAACATTTTCATCAAAACTACAATTTTCTTTCTCCGAATTTAATCAGTACCCTGCAGTAGATTTAGATACTACAACTTACAAAAAAGTTAATGTGGAATTTTTATCTATTAAAAAGGAGTTATCTGCAAAAACAGTATTCTTAGGGTTAGTAAATGCAAGATGTAGATTGATTACATTAATGATTACCCTTTGGATGGAGCATAAATTTGGTGATTTACCAGTTAAAGGTAGTTCTAGTTCATTGGCACATAAATTCCATGCCTTAATTGACCAACATTTTAAAACTCAAAAATCAGTTGCCTTTTATGCCAAGCATTTACACATTACTCCTAATTATTTAGGCATTATTTCTAGAAAGCAATATAGAATGTCGGCATCAGAATTTATTCAGGAACGTATTTTATTAGAGGCAAAACGATTGCTCCATAGCTCTGATAGGTCTATAAAAGAAATTGCTTTTAATCTAGGGTTTAAAACTCAGGCGCATTTCTCCTCTTTCTTTAAGATAAAAACAAACCTAACTCCAAGCGAGTATAAAAATATGATAGAAGAGTCATAATTTCTTATCACAAAAAACTTCTTTAATTCGTGAATCTCCTTATCAAAATTATCAATTATGATTCATAATTAAGAAAAATGGTTTTTTTCAAAACTGATTTTTTATTAGATTTACGTATCATTCTTTTAATGAAATTGTATGGAAATGAAGGGTTTGGAATTAATTTCCATTAAACATCTGACTATAAGCAGAGTGAACGGCTCTTTAAGTTCACAGTTTTCTGATGTACTTTCCGTAGAGGAACCACTTGAAATAAGAATTAGCTATGGTTCTATAGCAAATAGAATACAAAAAAATATATCGGTAACTATGCGCACACCGGGAAATGATTTGGAGCTTGCAGTAGGTTTTTTATTTACTGAAGGCATTATTTCTTCTTATCAGGATGTAAAAGATGTTTATCACGTTGGTATGGAGTGTGTATCGCAAAAGAAAAATATTGTTCAGGTTGAGCTCGTAGAAAATTTCATTCCACAATTAATGCAGTCAGACAGAAACTTTTATACAACGTCCAGTTGTGGTGTTTGTGGAAAAAGTTCTATTCAATCTATAAAAACAGTCAATCGTTTTTGTCATATTGATAAGCCTCAACTAACGCTAACATTAGATATGCTGTATCAATTACCTGAAAAATTGAAATCAGCACAAAGTGGTTTTTCGGCTACAGGAGGCATTCATGCATCGGGGATTTTTAATGCAGATGGTGAGTTACTTCTTTTAAGAGAAGATGTTGGCCGACATAATGCACTGGATAAATTAATAGGTGCTACGTTAAAAGATAATTCCTTACCATTAAATCAACAAGTTTTACTACTTAGTGGAAGAGCCAGTTTTGAACTCATTCAAAAAGCTGCAATGGCTGGTATTTCTGTTGTTGCCGCTATTGGTGCTCCTTCAAGCTTGGCTGTTGACCTTGCTAAAGAGTTTGATATAACGCTTTTAGGTTTTTTGAAAGAAAATAGGTTTAATATTTATAATTTAAGTAATCAAACACATATACCCCTGTCGCATGAAAATTAGAATAAAAGGAAATTCACTTAGATACAGGCTAACCAAAACTGAGGTAGAAAAACTTTGGTCATTAGGCATTTTAGAGGAGCGCACTCAATTTGCAGGTAAAACATTAGTCTATGCCATAGAAACAGCAAAAGCTGATAAACTCTCTGCCAATTTTATCGGGGATAAAATAGTTCTGTATATGTCAAAAAAAATGATTGATGAACTTCATAATACTGACAAGGTTGGTTTTGATGATCGCAGTGAGTCTGTAAGTTTACTTATAGAAAAAGATTTTGTTTGTATTGATAATACTAACGAAGACCAAAGCGATAATTATCCAAATCCGCAGTTAAAATGCTAACAATATTTAAGAGCAATGGAAAACGATAAAGAGGAAAAAAAAGAACCTTCTGCCGAGCCACCCTACAAACTGTTAGATTTAAAACTAACGAAAGTTAAAACATGGGCTGCTGGTGTGCCGGCTGTTATGGCGGCTTTTAGTGATATTATTGAAGAGAAAACAGTTGTTAGAGGTACCAAAGCTTTATTTAAAATGAACCAAAAGGGTGGCTTTGACTGTCCAAGCTGTGCATGGCCCGACCCGGATGATGATAGGTCGCCCCTTGGAGAGTATTGCGAAAATGGAGCAAAAGCTTTGGCAGAGGAAGCAACTACTAAAAAAGTTACGGCAGAATTTTTTAAAAATAATTCGGTGTACGACCTTGCTAAATTAGATGATTATCACATTGGTAAAATGGGACGATTAACCGAGCCTATGTACATGCCCAAAAATGGCACGCATTATCAACCTATTAGTTGGGATGATGCTTTTAAAAAAATAGCACAACATCTAAACGCATTAGAAACACCGGATGAAGCGGCATTTTATACTTCGGGCAGAACAAGTAATGAAACTTCCTTCTTATATCAGCTATTTGCAAAAGAATATGGTACCAACAATATGCCCGATTGCTCCAATATGTGTCACGAAACTTCGGGTACTGCATTGCGGCCAACAATAGGCATTGGTAAAGGAACGGTAAAGTTGGACGATTTTTACGACACCGATGTTATTATAATTATTGGGCAAAACCCCGGAACCAATGCACCACGTATGATGAGCGCATTGCAAAAAGGAAAAAAGAATGGGGCAAAAATTATAGCCATTAATCCACTACCCGAAGCGGGGTTGATGGGGTTTCGTAATCCACAAGAAATAAGCGGCATACTTGGTCATGGTATCAAACTTGCGGACCTTTATCTTCCTGTAAAAATAAACGGCGATATGGCTTTGCTAAAGGCTATTGGCTTTCTGTTAGTTGAATTTGAAAAGAAAAACCCCGGAAGAGTTTTTGATCGAAAATTTATAACCGATAAAACAGTTGGTTTTGATGCATATATTAAACAGTTTGATGCATACAAAATTGAGGAACTCGCAAAAGAAGCGGGTGTCATGGTATCGGATCTGCGTGAAGCTGCTGAAATGATGGCGTTTAAAAAACGC
>Ga0210399_10001497_pt1 | contig 18231 bp, 22 predicted proteins | sample IncBWC14MmetaG_FD_150865 | JGI IMG/M metagenome (GOLD analysis project Ga0210399, IMG submission 150865) | Forest soil microbial communities from Barre Woods Harvard Forest LTER site, Petersham, Massachusetts, United States - Inc-BW-C-14-M | ecosystem: Environmental > Terrestrial > Soil >...
ACTGTGGCAGCCAGTCACTTCACAGGTCGCGGAGAAAAGACTTTGTCGAGTCCTTTCTCCACTACGCGCTGTTCATCAGTCCTTACCGTTGCGACGAATGTTACGAGCGCCATTTCCGTTTTCGCTCCGCAAAGGACGCCCCGCGGCCGTCAACTCAGCACGCAAGACACGCCTCGTAGGTTCGCGCCGGCCAATCAAGATTTATTCCCGGCAGTCGTCGGGTCGATCGTTTTGCCGATCGCAGTCACCTTGGTGGCCGGAAACCCGCTAAGTTCCGCGTGGCGGTGGATGAGTGCTTCATCCTTGGCCAGGTAAACGCAGAAGGTCTTGTCGTCAGCAACAAAAGACTCGACCCACTGAATATCAGGACCAAGTTGGAGCAGAGCCTGATTGGATTTGGCGGCCGCCTGCTGCAACTGATCCTGCTCCAGGGTGCCAACCTTGGGAATTTGGCGTTCGATTATAAATCGCTTCATTGCATCCTCCGTTCGATTTCACATTCAAGTGATTTCTTAAGGGTAGACACGGAATAGTCTTGCCACAAGATGGCAGATTAGCCATTCTATAGGGGTACTTGCGCCATTGGGAAGGAGGCCGGAAATGATTGACGTGACGGTGCTGATCCTGGACGGGACGTTTTCGTCGACGGCGGTGGGGCCGATGGAAGTGTTTCGTCACACCGGGACGCTGTGGAATGACTTTGCGGGAAAAGCGCCGGCTCCGCGGTTTCGGGTGACGACGGCGTCGGCGTCTGGGCGACCGGTGGAGTGCGACGGACCGCTTTATATACGGCCGATGAAATCGCTGGCGGAGATCCGTAAAACGGAGTTGATATTTATTCCGTCCACGGGACCGAGCCTGAACGACATTGTGGAGCGGAATGGAGCGGTGGTGCCGTGGCTGCGGCGGTGGCGCAAGCGCGGCGCAGCGATTGCGAGTGTGTGTACGGGAGTTGGATTGGTGGCGGCCAGCGGACTGCTGGACGGGAAACGCGCGACCACACATTGGGGCGTGGCTCCAAATTTCCGGAAACAGTTTCCCAGAGTGAAGTGGATGCCGGAAGTGATGGTTACGGAGGACCGGGGATTTTATTGCGGCGGGGGCGTGAACGCGTCGCTGGATTTGAGTTTGTATCTGGTGGAGCGGTACTGCGGGCACGACGTGGCCATGCAGACGGCAAAGGCGCTGTTGATTGAGACCCCGAGAGCGTGGCAGGCTGGATTTGGGATCGTGCCGTTGAAAACCGAACATAACGACGACGCGATTTCCGGCGCGCAGGAATGGCTGCACAAGAATTTCCAGCGGAATTTTTCGCTGGAGGCTCCGGCGCGGGCGGTGGGGATGAGCCTGCGGAATTTTGTCCGACGGTTCAAGCAGGCTACGGGCGATACGCCGCTGATTTATCTGCAGAAACTGCGGGTGGCGGCGGCGAAACGGCTCTTGGAGAGCGACCAGCGCATGGTGCAGGAGATCAGCGAGGCCGTCGGGTATCAGGACGCGGCGTTTTTCCGGCAGGTGTTTGAGCGGCACACGGGTGCCTCGCCCAGCGCGTACCGGCGGAGGTTTGGGCTGGACGCCGCTTGAACCGTGTGCCGGATGGTCAGGATCCGTGGAGGCCGTTGGGCTTGAGGGCGAGGCTGCCGGACTCGCAGGTGTAGTCCTCCTGGGTGAAGATCTGGCGGATTTCGGTTTCTCCCTCCCAGCCGGGCCAATATTTGCGGTGAAGCTCCATGAAATGCAGTGTGCTCTCGATAGCTTCCTGCTTGGATTTAAATTCAAAAATTGCGTAGCCGCCGACGAGTTCCCTGGTTTCAGCAAAGGGGCCGTCGATGGCGGTGATTTTGCCCTGGGCGAGTCGGACGCGGGTGCTCATTGCAGCGGGGGCCAAACCACCCGTTTCGACCATGTTGCCGGCCCTGCTGGCTTCTTCGCCGAGCTTGGCGATGGCGTCCATCAGTTCCTTGGGTGGCGGTCCGGAGTGTTCGCCGGATTTGACCAGCATCATGAAGCGCATCGTGGGATCTCCAGTTTTTGATTGTGGGCCTAGCACCCGGCGAAGTTCGGCCAGCGATACCCAGGCTCTATTAATAGATCGAACGGGGGGAGTCGAAATCGACAGCCTCCAATCTTTTCTTTACCACAATTCAGCGGTGCAGGCACTAGGGATTCAGCGGCGCTTTTTGCCGGCGATTTCTGCCAAGCGGGCTTTGACCAGTTTCTTGATGAGGGCGGCGGGAAGCGGCTTGTCAGTGGGAAACTGGATGGTTCCTTTGGAGAGTGTATAGGATTTCAGGTCGTCCTTGAACATTTCAATGACGCGAGCGGTGGGGAAGATGCTGCAGTGGCTGGCGAAGGCGGCGAACCAGATGACGATTTGCCCATGCCGGAAAGCAGGGATTTTGTAGCTGATGGTCTCCGAGGCGGCGGAAGGCAGGGCGGAGCGAATGGCAGCGCGGACTTTTTGCAAGGTAGTGCGGGCGGGTTCGGGGACGCTAGCAAGGTAATCGTCAATAGTTCTTGGTGCCGCGACAGGTGTGGACTTGGCTGCAGAACCGCGTTTCAGAGACTTAGTCTTTTTCATTCGAGAGAGGCTACAAGACTGCCGGTGGGTTGTCTATGCCTCGAGAGATTTGTCTTCGTATGGAAGGCGATGGGGTCGGAACGCCATCTCCGTGCGTAAACATTTCTGGATCTAATGCTCGTTAGAGCAGAGCACGAACTGGCCGAGGACGGCGCGGGCCTGCGGCGTGCCGAGGCGATAGGCGACATTTTGTTCGATCCCCCAAGGGTCACCACCGATGGTGATTGCGACGAGGATTGAGGGTCCGCCGTTGATTGAGTTTAGAAAGTTGGGGCCGCCGGAATCGCCGTGGCTGCTGCCGCTGTAACCGAAGACGGTGTTCTGATTCAGCTTGATCAGGTTTTGGTTGAGGGCGGGGAAGCCTTCAGTGGCGTATCGGCGAGTGTCTTCGCCTTCGTTGGCATCGGGAGCGCCTCCACCGAATAGTGTGTCGGTGGCCCGTAGCCAACAATGGTGAACAGGGAATTGTGAAGGCTGCCGCTTTTTTGCATGCCGTCGAGGAGACCCAGGGTCGGGAGCGCCGCAGACGTTATGCCGACGACCGGAGAATCGAGCACGATGACTCCCATGTCTTCGGGGTTGGCAGCCCCCCCTGCCAGGATACAGAGGATTGAGATGCATGGTGGCGGAGCACAGATTCGTCGAGGTGCTGCTGAAGACCAGATCGAACGTAACCCGGACCTGTGTAACATGAAACATTCCTTGTAACAGAGCAACACAATGCCCGGCTGTCAGGAAAACGCTGGGCGAAATAAGAGTGCCGGTGCAAGCCTTGTCTTTCACGCCGGGGGTCAGAAACTCGGCTACGATAGTGCCGACGTTGGGATGAAGGCCGTTGTCAAGATTGCTGTTGGTGCCGCATCGGGCAGACTCGCGAATTGAAGAGCAAGGCGACGGCTACAATCCATTTCATAAGTTTCATTTATCCTGAGTAGCAATTTGGACCCGCGGCGGAAGAGCGCACAGCGACCCGTCCGCCGATCCGTGCGTCCTAGTTAAACCTGGCAATTCTCGATGTCAGCTTCACTGGCAATCGTTATGCCGCGGGCTAGGCGAAGGCGGGCCTGCGACGCATGGGACCGCACTGAGATATTCGTAAATGGCCCGCAGGTCATGGTTCGTCAGGTTTCTAAGACCAGGCCAAGGCATTGTCTGGAGAAGGTCTCCATTGAATGGAGCGGGAATGCAGCCCGTGTTAACAATAGGACCGGACGGTCCTGTTGCACAGGTCGGATGGAGGTGATCCAAGTCCACGCCCGTCCTCATGATCTGAACAAACTCCCCAAACGTGCGGCCTCCTTCGGGCAGGCCGGTTTTATCGGGTGTCAGGTTGCGGGAGATGATGTGCGCCGAACCTGGCACCGGTGCACCAAAATCTCTGCCGCCACCCAAGTAGGCCGTCGGATCGATTACCGCCGTCTGGCCAAAGTATGGATTATCCCCCGGCAAGAATTGATTGATCGCAGGGCCGGCGCCATGGCACTCATTGCAGGGGACGGTTGCGTTGACGATATAGCTGCCCAATCCGACGAGAGCGCGGTTTTTGCCCTCGAGGTTGAGATAGACAGGTGCGATATCGAATCCCCGTTGAATCCTGGAGTCGTTGGTGTTGTCCTCGTCATCGTCGGTAGCTTTGACGCGTGGGGGAGTGTTCAACATGGCCGCGAGGAGGATGGCGGCGGCGGCTGTGGCGGCGGGTTTCAATAATTTGCTGAATCTCATGATAGTGGTCCTTTCCGAATATTCGTGCACCCCGGGGTGGTGTGGCCACAATCGGGCAGACAGGCGGGTGCGGTCAAACGGTAAGGGGCGGGATTGCAGGAGCTAGCTGCGGTTGCCGTTGAATGCGGTACTATGCCGCTACCCAGATGGCGGAGTTACAATCCGAGACGATCCGAACCGCATGAAGGGATGGAGAGGTTGATGGGCGACAGTTTTCCCGGCGCAACGCCACCCGTAAAGCCTCACGAGGACCGGTTGGACTCGTGGAAGGAGATTGCCGCCTACTTGAACCGTGACGTGACCACGGTGCAGAGGTGGGAGAAGCGGGAGGGGATGCCGGTACAGCGGCATGTCCACGACAAGATGGGATCGGTGTATGCGTCTCGCGCGGAATTGGATGCGTGGACGCGCGGCCGGAAGCCTACAGCGCCTGCAGAGAACGGTGACGATGCGCTCTCGGCCAGTTCCGATGCGCTGCCACCAGGCGCAGCGGTATCAAGGTGGAAAACCAAATGGAAGATTGTCTTGCCGTTGGCGGCAGCGATCGCTGTGCTAGCAATTGGAGTAGTTCTCTGGTTGCAGAAAATCGAATACTTCTGGCGGAACCCTATCGCGGCCGCCCGTTTTCAGAACGTCACGGATTTCGATGGAGTGGCAGAGGCCGCGGCAGTGTCACGCGACGGACATTTCGTGGCGTTTCTCTCGGACCGTGACGGGCAGATGGACGTTTGGGTTACGCAGGTGGGTTCAGGAGAATTTCACAATCTAACACGGGGGAGTGCGCCAGAACTCGTCAATCCCTCGGTCCGCACGATGGGATTTTCGCCCGATGGTTCTCTGGTCACATTTTGGAATCGCAAGCCGGGCGGATCAAGCGGCGACATAAGTATTTGGGCAGTGCCAACGCTGGGGGGCCAGCCGAGGCCCTACCTGGAAGGCGTCGCCGAGTTCGACTGGTCGCACGACGGTTTGCGGCTCGCATACCACACGCCCGGACCGGGAGATCCTCTGTTTGTGTCCGACGGCAGCAGGCAACCGGAGGGCCGGCCGATCTTTACTGCGCCTGCGGGACTGCACTGTCACTTTCCGCTGTGGGCGGCCGACAGGGCATTTATCTACTTTGTTCAGGGTTCGCTGCCTGACAAATTGGACATCTGGCGGATCACGCCAACCGGAGGAGGCCCGGAAAGGATTACGCGGCACATCGGGCGCGTGACGCATCCTGTCCTATTGGATCGACACACCCTGATGTACCTTGCCAGCAATCCCGATGGTTCGGGGCCGTCGCTATATAGCGTCGATGTAGAGCACCGGATTCCGCACCGGCTGACCTCTGGGCTTGACCGGTACACTTCGCTGGCGAACAGCGCCGATGGCCGCCGCTTGGTTGCCACACACGCAAGTCCGAAGAGAACTCTCTGGCGGATGCGGCTTGCTGACTCACCCGCCGAGACGCCAGCGGCGGTTCGAATCTCGCTGACGACCGGCATGGGATTCTCCCCGCGGTTGGGGCCGGATTATCTTCTATATGTTTCCGCGACGAGCACCAGCGAGAGTATTTGGAAGTTCGCTAATGGAACTGGAACGGCGTTGTGGACTGGCTTGGGAGCGCGGATTTTTGGAGGGCCCGCAATCTCCCCGGATGGACAACGTCTCGCATTTTCGGCGCAGCAAAACGGGGAAACGCAGTTGTACGTCATGCAAGCGGATGGCACCAACGCGCGGGTGGTAACCAATTCGCTCGACCTGCAGGGCACACCAGCCTGGTCGCCGGACGGCCAATCGATTCTCTCGGCGGCGGAAGATCATGGCGCCCCGCACCTTTTCCGGATCCCGCTAGATGGTCGCGCGCCGGCACTTTTTGTACAGGAGTATGCCGTCGATCCTGCGTGGGCGCCCGATGGCCGCTTCATCGTCTATTCGGGACCGGACATCGGCACGACGTTTTCGCTGAAGGCGGTTACGCCGGACGCTGTGGCGCAACCGACGCCGGCCCTGACTCTGACTCGGGGCGCGCGGCACCTGACGTTCCTGCCAGGGGGGCTGGTACTCCTGTTTCTCCAGGGTGATCTTCAACACAAGGATCTTTGGCGGATGGACCTGGAAACCGGCGCGAAGCGACAGTTGACCAACCTGGCGCCTGACTTCGATATTCGCGACTTCGACATCTCGCAGGACGGGCGTGAGGTTGTGTTGGAGCGAGTGCAGGAGCGCTCGGACGTGGTGCTGCTGGATATCCCCCAGCCATGATTCAGGTTTGTTTCTCCGCGCAATTTTAGTCTACGCAGAAGTTGCTGTATTGCATACTCCGGCGAATCCGGAGGTGGTTATGATTCTCCGATCGATGCGTTACTTTCTTGCCGGGTGCCTTCTGCTTTCGTTTGCTCTGCTGGCTCCGATCGCCAAGCCCGATTCGCTTTCCATTGTTTACACCTCGCCACAAAATCAAACCGACGTGGTCTCTTCGGGATTCCCTTCGGTCGTTTTCACAGGGTTCGTCATGAACAACACCAATGCGCCCATCAGGTTTCAATTGTCGAACGTGTTAGGCCGGCCTTGGTTTTTTTATGTGGCCAGCCTGGTTCAAGGTATCGGTTTTCCAGGGGTTACACTCGGTACGGGCCAAAGTACGTCGGTCTCCGATCTTGCTACCGTGAATATAAATCCATTCGATCCAAGTCTTAAGTATCCGGGCGTTGTGAACTTGACGCTTGATGCGATTTCGCTCCCGGCCGGCGGTCTTATCACGGAAAGCTTGGATTCGGTTCAAGTTGTGGCCGGCGTTCCTGAAACGTCCACGCTCGAACTCCTTGCCGTCGGTTTGCTCGCGGCGTTTTTGGCTGCGCGATTCAAGTTGCGCGCTTAGGGTCGTAGGGAAGTGGCCGTGGCGACGCTCAGCACGTGGCAGGAAAATCAATGCGCATTCGTCGGCCAGAAAAATAGTTGAATCCCCCAAAGTGGGGGAGTAGAGTTTCTCCATTCCACGTCGGGCCCCTTTTGACAAATTGACAGTTTGATTGGAGGGATCATGCGTCGTTTGCCTAGAGTCATTTCCCCGGCCTTTCTGGTGCTTGCAGCCGGTCTGATTTATTTCAGTTCGTTCGCGCAAGAAAAATCATCGAAGTCTGATTTCGAAATGACCGCGAGTTATATCGAAGCGTGCAGTTGCGACATGTTCTGTCCGTGCTACTTCAACACGCATTCGACAAATCACATGGAAGAGCACCATATGGATGCGCATTTTTGCCGCGCAAACCTGGTGCTGAAAGTGGATAACGGACACTACAAAGAAACCAAGCTGGACGGAGCGAAGGTCTGGATCGGGAGCGATCTTGGCAGCGACTGGAGCACTGGCAAGGATTCCTGGCTGGTCGCGAATTTCGATCCGAGCGTCAGCAAGGAGCAACAGGCGGCTCTTCTTGACATTCTCACCCAGCTCTATTCGGCAATACCGTTTCAGAAAAAAGCGGTGACCAATACTGCGTTTTCGTGGGATGTGGACACGAAGACCGGGGTGGCACACGCCAAGATGGCCGACGGCAAAGGCGAAGTGGTGCTGGAGCGCGTGGCTGGAAACAAGCCGGGTGAGGAAGTGGTGATGCGGAATTTGAAGTACTGGAGCGCGCAGTCGAACGACGGCTTCCGGATGTGGAAGTCCAAGCATGAAGCGTTCGAAGGCGATGGACACAAGTTTTCCTATGACGGGACGAACGGATTCCTGATTACGATTCATTATTCGGGAATGGCGAAGGCCGCGGCGGCGGCTGCGGACTGAACTTTACTGCTGTGGTAATAAGAATAATGCGGACGATTGCATCGTGACGGCTCAGTGTGTGCCGGGTGTTCGGTTTGATTTGCCATAGAGGGCGTTGGATTCCTCGAACTGGCGCACTATTCTATCCACGTTACATGCTTGCTCAAGAAGCGATTCCGGGTCCCACTCGCTGCGGCCCGGTGCGAAGAAATCACCGCCATAGACGTGGATGGCACCGGTGAGGCGGGGAATCGGGTTGGTGACCGAGTGAATAATGTTGTGGCCGAGCGGCTCGGCGTCTTTCTCGCGGAGTGCGCGGGCGCCGGCGGCTTCAAGCTGTCCGGCTGGTGCGCCGGGAATGCGGCGCCAGAAGATGTTGTCTTCGCGGCCGGTGTAAATGCCGATGACCGCCCACATCTGGTGATTGTGCGGGAAGAGCGTCATGTGCGGGCCCCAGATGACATTGAGGATGGTGAGCGAGTCTGAGCGGAAGAGAGTCTGAATCCCGGCGCTGCTGGGCTCGCCGAGTCCTTTCAGCACCGCGGCGGGGTGGGAAACCTCCCGAGCGACTACGTCGCGAACGTAGGTTAGGCTGGGGTCCTGGTTCGTTGCCGCGCGGCAATCGTGGATGAATTGATCCAATTCAAACATCGGAATGACCTCCTTCCCAGCGGGCAGATCGCTGCGGCTCCGTCGTGACAAACGAGAGTTTAACGCAAAAGGGCCGAGGAGATTTCAAACTTTCTGGACGGCCTCAGTCACAAATCCGTGACATGCAGCAGCTCCTCCCGAGCTAAGTTCGATCGCTTTCCACGCGCAACCAGCGAATTTACGCTTTGCGTCCTTGATAGACATGGGCTTCGCGGCCATTGGCCCGCTCGCCCGACGCTCACGCCTCAGATCCGGTTCTTGTAGATGGCTCGCGTTTTTGCTCCACGCTTCCTTCAGACCCCGCCTCGCGGCGACGCTCTTGCGCTTCGCTATCACTTCACCTCTATCAAGTTGTGAAGAGGACTTGCACCTCCCAGCGGTCGGACATACTCGGCGTACAAATTAAAAAGGGCGGCTCAATTGGGAGCCGCCCTTTTTGCTGCGTGAGAGTTTCTACTGGACCCGCCTGAGCTAAATTCCCCGAGCGTTCAGAGTTCAGTTAGCGGTGTCCGCCGCCGTGGCCTCCACCACCGTGGAATCCGCCTCCGCCGCCGTAGAATCCGCCGCGGTTACCGCCGCCGCCGAACCCGTGGGATTCGCCGCCGCGATAGCCGTAACCACCGTGGCCATAGTAGCCGTGCCCGTAGTAACCGTGGCCATAATACCCGCGACCGTAGAAACCGCGGCCATAGTAGCCGTGGAACCAGGGGCCGGCTCCGACGAAGACTCCTCCGACGAAGTAGTCAGGCCCGTAATAGCCGTACGGAGCGCAGGCGTAAGGATAGTAACCGTAGTAACCGTAGGCGCATGCGGGTGCAGGGCCAACGGCGCCATAGACGGGGCCTACTCCAACGCCCACGCGAACTTGGGCGTGGGCGCTGCCCGCGGCAAAAAGCAAAACTCCCAACAGTGCTGCATATTTTAGGTAACGCATCTTCTCTCCTCGATCCCGACCTGGCCCGGTGGAGTTAACCGGGCGGCCGGGGCGCTTCCCGGAAACTGCCCTGAGGAAACGCCTTACAGTCCGTTAAACACCGAGGGGAGGAAAGAGTTGCGAGAGAGGGCGCAAATCGATCTAGAAGCTTCGTGACTTCTAGGACTTACAGGAGAATCGACGGCTGGTGGTTTCTGGAGTCGCGTGGGCGGCCGAAACGGCCTCTCCGGGAGGGAGTGATGAACAGGGGTGGCAAGTTAGAGGCCGGCCAGGATGGATCCGGGGGTGGCGTTGTCGCCGAAGGTTTGGCTTAGGTGGGCGAAGCGATCGACGTTGCCGGGGCCGAAGAGGAAGGTGCCGCCGAGTTGAAAGGGGTTGCGGCCGAGTTTGTGCTGGTGGTGGCCGGCGGCGGTGGCGCGTTTGCGGCTTCTGAAATTGTCGCCGCGGAGGAGGTGGAAAATGTTGGCGGATTTCAGGCCGGCGATTTCGTACGCCTGGCGGTTTTCGTCGATCAGCAGCGGGAACTCGATTTTTGTTTCTTCCTGGAAGACGCGGGCGTAGTGGGAATCGCCGAGGCCGATGGCGGCGAGAGTGACCTGTTTTTCGCGGAAGGCTTGCTGATGTTCGCGCAACTGCGCGACATGCTCGCGGCAGAAGATTCAGCCGTAGTGGCGAAGGAAAACCAGGACAGCGGGATTGTTTTCCCAGAGCGAGCCAAGGCGGATCTGCTGGCCGAAAGCGTCGGGGAGGACGATGCCTGCGAGTTGCTGACTGAGGGTTTCGGGCATGATGGGCCATGATTGTAGGAGGAGGGCTTAAGTGTCAAGGCCGTATCGTGTTCGAAAGTGTGTCACTTTTTGAGGGGCGGGCATCAAACGGCGCGGAATGCCGCGAGCAGACTATAATCAGGACATGGCACCCGCGGGAAGTGGCACTAAACGGGGTCGGCAGCCAGAGGACGTGCGCCTTGTGGTGGACACGATTCCGGCGTTGGCCTGGTCTGCGCGTCCCGATGGCTCGGCTGAATTCTTCAACCAGCGCTGGCTGGAATACGCCGGCCTGTCTGCGGAAGAAGCGGCGGATTGGAGCTGGACGGTTGCGCTTCATCCCGAGGATCGGGAGAGGCTGACGCATTATTGGCGGCAAGTGCTGGCTTCCGGGGAGGCGGGTGAGATTGAAGCACGGCTGCGCCGATATGACGGAGAATTTCGATGGTTCCTGTTCCGCGCTGAACCGTTGCGGAACGATCTGGGCGACATCATTCGATGGTACGGAGCGAATACCGATATCGAGGAACGAAAGCGGGCCGAGTCGCTTTTAGCGGCCGAAAAGAAAACCCTGGAAATGCTGTCGGGCGGCGCTCCCCTGGCCAATATTCTGGAAAATTTATGCGACACGATTGACGCTCAGGCAGGGAACACAATTTCGGCGGTGATGCTGATGGATGCGGACGGCGAGCGTCTTTGGCCCGCGGCAGGCCCGCGACTTCCGAGGGGCTGGGTTGAGGCGATCACGCCACTGAAGATTGGCTCTTGCGTAGGTTCGTGTGGCACGGCTGCGTGGCGGAAGGAGCGGGTGATCGTCTCCGATATTGCGAACGACGCTTTATGGGTTGAGTATCGAGACCTTGCTTTAAGCCACGGATTGCGCGCCGCGTGGTCACAGCCGCTGCTATCCAAAAACCAGGAAGTACTCGGCACATTTGGAATGTATTATTCCGAGCCGCGCACGCCCAGCGAGATGGATTTGCGATTGATCGAAGGCGCAGGCCACATCGCCGTTATCGCGATTGAGGGAGAGCGAGCGCAGGTGGCGTTGGCAAAGGCTTGCGACGAAATAGCCAAATCCGAGGCTGAACTTCGAACGATCATTGATGCGCTACCTCAACTGATCACCGCGATAGGTAGCGAGGGAGAGTTTCTGTACGCGAATCAGGCTGTACTGGAGTACACCGGCCTGAGGAAAGAAGAAGTGGCGTCGGGCAGTTTTCAGGAAGTTTTTCACCCAGAGGATACCGAGAGATTACGCGACGAACGTGAAACAGCGATCGCGCGAAGGGTACCGTTCTCGTACGAACGGCGGGTGCGCGGCGCGGATGGCCAGTATCGCTGGTTCCTGGTCCAGTACAACCCGCTGCTGGATGAAGACGGAAAGGTGATGCGGTGGTATGCGACGGCTACCGATATTGACGATCGCAAACAAGCGGAGGAAAGAACGCGGCAAGAGAACTTCGCATTGCGAGAAGAAATCAATCAGGTCTTCATGTTTGAGGAGATCGTAGGCTCCTCGCCGGCGTTGAAAACGGTCCTTTCCGGGATCGTGAAAGTGGCTCCCACCGGATCAACGGTGCTGATTACGGGCGAAACAGGCACGGGAAAGGAACTGATTGCGCGAGCCATACATAAGGGTTCGCAGCGCGCCGCCCAGCCTTTTATCAGCGTGAATTGCGCTGCGATTCCTTCTTCGCTGATCGCCTCGGAATTGTTCGGCCACGAAAAGGGGGCATTTACCGGCGCCCTGCTGCGCAGGCAAGGACGATTTGAGTTGGCCCACTCTGGCACGATTTTTCTGGATGAAATCGGCGAACTGCCCCAGGAGACGCAGATTGCGTTGCTGCGAGTGCTGCAGGAGCGGCAGTTCGAACGAGTCGGTGGCAATCGGGTGATTCCCACTGATGTGCGAATCATCGCCGCCACCAACCGCGATTTGGCGGAAGCCATTGCTTCCGGATCGTTTCGCGCCGATCTCTTCTACCGGCTGAATGTTTTCCCGATTCTTGTGCCGCCGCTGCGGAATCGAAAGGAAGATATTCCCGTGCTGGTCGAATATTTCGTGAAGCGTTATGCAGACAAAGCAAAGAAGCGAATCGGCAAAATCGACAAAAATACTTTGAAGCTGTGCCAGGCCTATCATTGGCCGGGCAATATTCGTGAGCTGCAAAACATCGTCGAGCGAAGCGTGATTTTGTGCACCGGGGATACCTTTTGGATCGATGAGGCCTGGCTGTGGCAGAACGGACCTGGCCCGAAATCATCCGGTCGTCTCACAGAGACCCTGAAGAGCTATGAGAAGGAACTCATTGAGGCGGCTCTTGCGGAAAGCAAAGGCAAAGTTGCGGGGACGAGCGGGGCGGCAGCCAAGCTCGGAATTCCGCGCTCGACACTGGATTTGAAAATCAAGCAACTAAAGATAAAGAAAAACGGCGTTCGGTAAGCCCTGCATTCGACTGTCAGGTTTCTGGCACTTCCTAAAATTCTGTCACTCCAATTTCCTTTTTAAGCCCTGTTTTCAACGAGATTCGGTTGGCCACCGGGTTGCACCTCTCCTATGCGCTGCTCAGTTGCAAGGGGCGCGGTGCGGTGCAGCCAAAAGTGCAATGTCGGTCAGGTGGACCTTAGCGATGACCTTTCGAATTGAGACTGCGGCGCGAGGGAGATTTACGGTATTCATGCTGATTGGCCGAATCGAGAAGGTGGCGATCTCCGAGTTGAGGAAGCTTTTTGAACGGCAAAAGGACTACCGAGAAATCGTTCTGGATCTGAAAGACGTCGTCGTTATCGATCGCGAGGTAATGTGTTTTCTTGTGGGTTGCGAAGCGGATGGCGTGAGGGTTGAGAACTGCGCTCCGTACATTCGCGAATGGATGCGAAGAGAAAAGGATTGAAAGGCACACACAAATGGAAAACACCTACAAAGCAGTGGAAGTCTCAGCGCCGGGCAAACTTCGACTTGTGGAACGGCTGGTCGCCGAGCCTGAGGCGGGGCAGGTACGGATTCGTGTGGAGGCATGCGGAATCTGCCACACCGATGCAGCCACGATCGAGGGCATTTACCCGGGACTAAAGCTGCCGAGGGTTCCTGGACACGAAATCGTTGGCCGCATTGAAGCGTTGGGCAGTGGAGTATCCAAATGGAAAATCGGTCAACGCGTGGGAGTCGGGTTTTTCGGCGGCGAAGACGGGGTGTGCGAACCCTGCAGGCGCGGAGATATGGTGCAATGTCAGAACCCGGTGACGCCGGGAGTCACCGTGGATGGCGGGTATGCGGAAGTGATGATTGCGGAAGCGCACGGCATCGCTGCCATTCCTGACGAACTCAGTTCCCAAGAGGCCGCCCCTCTCCTGTGCGCCGGCATTACAACGTATAACGCTCTTCGCAACGCCGGCTTGCGGGGTGGAGATTTGGTGGCTGTGCAGGGCATTGGTGGACTTGGCCATCTTGGCGTCCAGTTTGCACGCCAGCTGGGATTCCGTACTGTCGCAATCGGCCGCGGACGGGGGAAGGAAAAGCTTGCGAAAGATTTAGGCGCGCATGTCTACATCGACACTGTTGCCGAGGATGCCGCAGCGGTACTGCAGCGCATGGGTGGGGCGAGGGCGATTCTCGCAACAGGCACCAGCGGTGCGGCCATGGGGCCATTGGTATCCGGTCTTGCCGCGCGCGGGAAGCTCATCCTGGTGGGTGTACCGGGGGACCAGATTCAATTGAGTGCGTTCCCGCTTGTCTTTGGAGGGCGGTCGATCTATGGGAGCTTAACCGGCACGGCGATTGACAATGAGGACACTCTTGCCTTCAGCGTCCTGCAAAATATCCGGCCGATGATTGAGACGGTTCCGCTCGAACAGGCTGCCGATGGTTACGCTCGCATGATGCAGGGCAAGGCGCGGTTTCGCATGGTGCTGGTGCCGAAGGAAGGAGTGGCATGAGTGATGCGGGCCCGCGTGGAACGATCCATGGGGATTAACGCGGCGTCAGGAGGCATCGCTCACGGATTGAGCGAACAATGCCTTGTGGAAGCCGCTAAGAATGGGCACGCCACGGCGTTCGAGACGCTTTCCGGGCGATACAGGCAGCAACTCGTGCGTGCGGCACGCCGAATCACTAGAAGCACTGAGGACGCCGAGGACGCCGTTCAAGACACACTCCTGAGGGCATTCGTTCACATGAGGGATTTTGACGGCCGGTCAAGTTTCGGAACCTGGCTGACGCGTATCGCAATTAACTCGGCGCTGATGAATCTGCGGAAGAAACGAGCTTCACGCGAAATGGCCACGGACTATAGCGATGCAATGCTGGCGGATGGGGTGCGCTGCGAAATGAGCGACTGGCGGGCGAATCCGGAACGGCAATACGCGCAGAGCGAAGAAGATAACAGGCTAAGGAGAGCGATCCAGGTCTTGCGACCGGCGCTTCGGGCGGTGGTTCAGTTGCAGGTGCTGCAAGAAAATTCGCTTCAGGAGACCGCGAAAGCGATTGGTATTTCCGTGTCAGCAACCAAGGGTCGATTGTTTCATGCCAAGAAAGCGCTTCGCAGGTCGATGGTCCCAAAACTGAAGAACCAATTTCGATTTAACGGACGGATTCGCGTATTGGCCGAGGGGAAGTGGCTCGGGCGAAATGCGGGAACGAACACACTTCACCTATCAGCAAAATTTAATCGCAAGAGAAAGGGAGAAGAAAATGGCGTCGAAACTGAAGGTACACGGAGGTACGGAGGTCGAAACCACATCCACTCAGGCGGGGAGGGGCGAGATTTCAGCAGGGAACGCGGCGCGTGAAGAGGAAATCAGGCGGCGGGCGTATGAAATCTATCTTGTAGGTGGCGAACAGCCAGGGCGTGAGCTGGACGATTGGTTGCAGGCCGAGCACGAACTGGAACACCGGTTGGTTTTGCGTGCACAGGTGGGCTAAGAAGGGAATCCGCGGCATCCGGTTGTCCTTGGGGTTGCAAAGCCCATACCGGGCGGGAACATGGGGCTGCCGGAAGATTCGGAAATGCGGATCGGTACCTCCGTGTGCCGGGGATTCTATTGCGCGCGCCCATAATTGTTCCGAAATTTTTCCGAGGTTCCGGATGCCGCCGGCGAGGATTTTGACGGCGACGGAAAGCCGGAAGTTGTCTTCCTTACCGACACGGGTGGCGGAAATCATTGCTGCTGGGCCTACAACGTGATTTCCCTATCCGCGAAACCGCACAAGCTGTTCGACCTTGAAGCGCCGGGCGCGGTGACATTCGAAAAAGACAACCACGGGAAAATGATGATCTGGCAGCGAGTGGCGGGTCCGTACGGATTCACGTCGTTGGCCGCGCCCCGTTCGCGGAAAAGGTGTTTCGCATCGGCGGGGGCCAACTGACGGATGCCACGCCTGCATTCTGTTCGCGAATCTTCAGCGACCAGAATGAAGATTACCAGACGTGAACTGCCGAGCTTACCGCCGAAAATATCAAGTTGTTGCAGAGCCTGGGAAACACGTTCGTGGAGAATGAGGAAATTGTCAGCGCATTGCTTTCGAGAGCCCTGCAGCACGTTTTCTGCCGACAGTTCGACGCAGCGATGAGCGATCTGAACCTCTGGCCTGAGACGCAAAGAAAAGAAACGAAGGCGCAGTTCGCCGAAAGCATCAAGAAAGATTATCCGGAATTTGCCGCTCGGCTGCACGAAACCTCGCCCCAAAAATGAATGAGGCCAATACGGAGGAAAGAGGGCTGGGCGGCGGCTTGCCGGCTCGCGGGGCAGTCCGTATTCTTAGGCTGTCATGGAATCTGAGAGACATCGGCCGGCGTGGAAGACGCTGCTGGCGTTCGCGATTATTTATTTTGTATGGGGATCGACCTATTACGCGATCCGGGTAGGCGTGCGGGAGGTCCCACCGTTTTTGTTCGCGGCGATGCGGTTTCTGGTCGCGGGAGTGGCGCTTTACGGGTGGACGCGTGTGCGGGGAGAACGGGCCCCGAGCGGGCGCGAATGGGCGTCGGTGGCTTTGGTGGCGTTCTTGATTTTTGGTATGGATTACGGACTGGTGTTCTGGGCGGAGCAGCGGGTGCCGTCAGGGCTCACGGCGGTGATGCTGGCGACGATTCCGGCGTTCATGGCACTTGGAGAGATCTTTATTCTCGGGACGCAGCGGTTAACGGCGCGGCTGGTGCTGGCGCTGTTGATCGGGTTGGGCGGCGTGGGCGTACTGGTGAATCGGTCGCTGGATTTGGGCGGAGCGCCGATTGACCGGATAGGTGCAGCGGCATTACTGGTGGCGGCGGTGAGTTGGTCGATTGCGTCGGCGTTGTCGCGGCTGCTTCCGCTGCCGGGTTCGAAACTGGTAAGCTCCGGAGCACAGATGCTGGCTGGTGGAATTTTTCTGACTGCGATTTCGTCTGTGCTGGGCGAATACCGGCAATTTCATGCAGCAAGTGTTTCCCGCGGGGTCTGGATCGCGTTGGCGTATTTGGTTGTAGCGGGGTCAATTATTGCGTTCACTGCATATGTGTGGCTGTTGCACCACGAATCGCCGACGAAGGTGGGAACGTACGCGTATGTGAACCCGGTGGTGGCGGTGGTGCTGGGATATTTTCTGGGTGGGGAAGAGTTGGGGCTGCGGACAATACTGGGGACCATGTTTGTGCTCATCAGCGTGGTGGTGATTACGACGACGAATGTGAAGAAAAGCGCGAAAGTATCAATTGTGGAGGAGTCGAATTAAGGCGGCGTCTGGCTGTCGCAAGCCAGCAATGGGGCAAATTGCCCTGGCCCGGGAGTGCGAAGCCAAGACTCTTCGATTTCCGTTTTTTGACGGGAAAGTGCCCCGATGCGGAACTCGCGCACCAGTTGACGCCTGCAAATTCGCTTCCGCGCCAAATACCTTTGAGATAGCACCGAGTTGAATTGACAGGCAGAGGCCGACGCCCATACTGGCATCAGCTGCTGCTAGACCATTTTTGCCAGACCAACGGAGGTTGAAGTCTAACTCTCCAGCACCGAAATTTCGGGACAGTCCGCGGCATTGAGGCTTGTTTTGGGGGCCGGACGGGATTTCTCGGGCTACGGAGCAGTCAGGGTTCTCAGAGCGCGAGCCGCATTTCGTTTGTCGCTTGAAAACCGACGGATTCGTAAAGCGGGCGACCCGCGTGGCTGGCGTGAAGAGAGACTGTGCGGAAGCCATTGTTGCGGCACCATTCGAGCATCACTTGTAATAATTGTTTCGCTACGCCGCGGTGGCGCGCCGCGGGTTCCGTGTACATATTTAGAATCCAGGCGCGTTTGGCGTGAATTTCGCCGGGATAGCCGGGCCAAGCCGCGATGACGATTCCGCCGCCCCCGGCAATCCGTCCGTTTGCATCCTCGGCGAGCCAGGCCTTATATGTGCCGAGGCGCAAGGCGTCGCCGAAATAATCCCGCGAGGATTTTTCCACCTCGTTTAGCACCACGGCATCGCGGTAGCCCATTTCTTCGAACATGGCACGCCGGTGAAGCACGAGGCAGGTCAAATCCCCGATGTTCGCTGTACGAATCGTGGTTTCCATAGCCTGCGATGTTGTCGGCGGATTGGGGTGGACGGTAGAGACAAAATGGCCGGCCTTGTCTTGAAGGCGTTTGGAGTGCATGCTAGGATTCGCGCGACGGAGAGAATGAATGCCGAAGTTCGTGATTGAACGGGAAGTGCCTGGGGCGGGGAATCTGACCGATGCACAGTTGCGGGAGATTTCGCAGAAGTCGGTAGGTGTTTTGCGAGCTTTGGGGCCGGAGATTCAGTGGCTGCATAGCTATGTGACGGGCGACAAGGTGTACTGCGTGTACATCGCGGCGGACGAGA
>Ga0210399_10001498_pt1 | contig 18229 bp, 20 predicted proteins | sample IncBWC14MmetaG_FD_150865 | JGI IMG/M metagenome (GOLD analysis project Ga0210399, IMG submission 150865) | Forest soil microbial communities from Barre Woods Harvard Forest LTER site, Petersham, Massachusetts, United States - Inc-BW-C-14-M | ecosystem: Environmental > Terrestrial > Soil >...
GCCATTCTCTTGGCGCACCCACGTCTGTACTGGGGCGAAGCGGGGGGTGTTGGAGCACCTTCACTGATTGACTTACCTCTGCCGTTCGTGTTGCATGTGCCGATCCGGGGGCCGGGGCGATACTTGCATTTCCTTTCTGCATGGATACTGGTTGTGACGGGGCTGGTCTATGTAGTCATCGGAATTTTGACTCACCATTTTCGCAAGCACTTGTTACCGGAGGAATCTCAACTGAGGTGGGACGCGATTCGGCAGGTCGTTTCAGACCACGTGCACCTTAAGCGTCCCCCGAAAGAAGAGGCTGTGACCTATAACCTGCTCCAGCGAGTGGGGTATCTTGCGGTGATTTTCGGTTTGGTTCCTTTAATGATCTGGACGGGTCTGGCGATGTCGCCGGGGATCACGTCCGTTTTTCCCGCTGTGGTTAGCACATTGGGCGGTCACCAAGCTGCACGGACAATTCACTTTTTCGTGGCAGTCTCTCTGGTCGTTTTCTTAATGGTTCACATTTCGATGGTATGCCTCGCCGGATTTAGGCGTCGTGTCATTGCCATGATCACGGGACGCACCGCGAGCGGAACGGATTGTCCATGAGCAAATTGATGACGAGGCGCACACTCATTACGACGGCACTAGGAGCGGCGGCGGGGGCTTCAGGTATCGCAGTCGCAGCCCGCCTAGCCAACCGATTCGGACTGATTCCCCCCGATAACGGGGGAGTGTTTGGGATCGGTGAGACTTTGACATATGCAGCCCAGAGAATCTTGATGTCCCACCATTCTCTTGCTCGCGAATTCAGCCGCAGCGAAATCTCAAAAGTTGCTCCCGTAAACGGCGATCCTCCAGAAACCGAGGCGTACCAGAGTTTGTTGCACAGCCGCTTCGCGGATTGGCGGCTTACGGTGGACGGCTTGGTCGCACGCCCGTCTTCCTTTACGCTCGAAGAACTAAAGCGCCTGCCGTCGCGAACACAAATAACACTGCACGCTTGCGAGATGGGCTGGTCGTTCGTCGCTGAGTGGACGGGCGTTCCCCTCAACTATCTATTGAGTTCGGTGGGTATCCTGCCGCAGGCAAGGTATGTAGTTCTTCTTCCCCTTGATCCGTGGTGGGAGAGCATTGACATGGCGGATGCGCTGCATCCGCAAACATTACTTGCCTACGCTATGAATGGTGAGGAGCTTTCCGCGCCCCACGGTGCTCCACTGCGCCTACGTCTGCCTCGGCAGCTTGGTTACAAAAACGTCAAATATCTCTCGCATATCAAAGTTGTAGACAGCGTGAAGAACATCGGCAAAGGGGTAGGAGGAGCAAACGTGGAAGACGGCTATGCTTGGTACGCGGGTATTTGATATCCCTATATTCAGAGCTTAGTAGTAGATCGCCACCTCCAGCCCATTCTCGTCGCGCTCCGGTGTGCAGACGAAGTCCGCTTGCTTCCGCTGCCACCTCAAAGCACTCCAAGCGGCGTTGCGGCTGGTCAGTGCTCATTGTTGCGGTTAGACATTAACGGTGCTATACACTTTGTCCTATGGGTGCGGCATCACAAAATCGGACGCCCGACACTCAGATCTTCCGTGACGTTTTCAACGCGAGTCCCATTGGGATTGCCGTGGAGAACCTAGAGGGTCAGCCTCTCTTCGTAAATCCTGCCTTTTGCTCAATGCTAGGTTTCAGCGAAGAGGAATTGCGGGGCAAACACTGTGTTGAGTTTTCTCCTCCTGAAGACGCAGAGAAGGACTGGGCTCTTTTTCAACAATTGCGAGCAGGGGCGATAGATCACTACCAACTCGAGAAGCGTTATTTTCGACGGGACGGCTCGTTGGTGTGGGGTCGCTTGAGTATCTCTCTATTGAACAGCCGTCCATCTCCTCTGGTGGTTGCGATGGTGGAAGACATCACTGATAAAAGGACGGCGGAGGAGGAAGTACGCGCCAGCGAAGAACGGCTGCGGTTGGCACAGCAGGTGGCTGGTATAGGAACTTTTGAACGGAACGTTCAGACAGGCGTCGTTACTTGGACGCCGGAAATGGAGTCATTGTACGGTTTGCCTCCGGGTGGCTTTGGGCAAACACACGCGGCTTTCGAGAATCTGATTTATCCCGACGATCGTGCAAGAGTTATAAAGTTGGTTGATGGTGCCTTGAAAACGGGACAACCGATGATGGGAGAATGGCGCGTGCTCTGGCCCGACGGAAGCATTCATTGGATAGCGGGACGTTGGCAGGTTTTCATGAATGAGGCCGGCAAGCCTTTCCGAGTGGTAGGCGCCAATATGGATGTAAATGGACGCAAGCGGACAGAAGAGGCACTTCTGGAAGTGAACTCCAGTTTAGAAGCGCAGGCGGCGTTACTGCAATCGCGGGAGGAACTGCTCAAAATCTTTGTTAAACATGTACCAGCCGCAGTAGCGATGCTCGACCGTGACATGCGCTATCTCCAAGTAAGCGACCGCTGGTGCGCGGATTTCTCACTCGATAGTTCGCAGTTGCTAGGACGTTCGCATTACGAAATTTTCCCTGACCTCCCCGACCGCTGGAAACCACTTCATCGCCGTGCTCTTGCGGGAGAAACGCTGCGAGCCGAGGAAGACCGCTGGGATCGTGCAGGAGGCACTACTTGGAGTCGTTGGGAGATTCGCCCTTGGCAAAGCCTCGATGGGCTACCCGGAGGTATTCTCATTTTTTCCGAGGACATCACCCGCCGCAAGCAGATCGAAGAGTCGCTCTTGGAAATTCCCCGAAGGTTGATTGATGCACAGGAGCAGGAACGCACCCGGATTGGCAGAGAGCTTCACGACGACATCGGTCAGCGTCTCGCTCTATTGGCTGTCGAGTTGCAACAACTCCACGAAGACCGTCTAATTTTGCCCAAAGTCCGCAGCCGTATGGGCGAACTCCAGAAGCAGACCGTGGAAATAGCCGCCGATATTCAATCCTTGTCACATGAGTTGCATTCCGCAAAACTGCAATACTTGGGTATTGCTGGGGCGATGATCGGCTTCTGCCGAGAGTTCGGCGAGCAGCAGAAAGTGGAGATTAACTTTCAAACCCACGATATGCCAAGCCCCGTGCTGCCCGACACTGCTCTTTGCTTCTTCCGAGTTCTCCAAGAAGCCCTGCATAATGCAGCAAAATACAGTGGTGTGCGGCACTTCGAAGTGCGATTGTGGGGAACGTCGGATGAGATTCATCTCACCGTTAGCGACTCCGGCGCTGGCTTTGATCGCGAAGGGACAAAGGAGACCCATGGTCTTGGGCTGATAAGCATGGAGGAGCGTCTGAGACTGGTGAATGGAACGCTTTCAATCGAAGCGCACCCCAAGCGTGGTACCACCATCCACGCCCGCGTTCCTTTCGTTTCGGGAAGCGATTCCATGCGGGCGGCTGGGTAAAGAGAACCGAAATCGCGGAGCCGACGCGATGCTGTCTGAGACTCCTGCCAAGCCCTCCGATTGTCCGGTCTTCCTCCTTAAGTTAGCCCGAAGGAGCGATTCCACCGCCGTGCTTTACACGCGTACTGACAAATCGGTCCCCTTGCAGAACGGCTTCCACCGCAGGCAAAAGTTCGTTATTCGCGTCTAGCTTGAGAACGTAACCGCTCGCTCCGTTGCTTAAGGCTGCTCGTACCGTTTCCGCATCGTTGTTCTGAGTTACGAATATTATTTTCGCAGCCGGGACGACTCTGGACATTCGATGGCAAGCTTCGATCCCATTCAGTTCAGGAAGACCGATGTCCAGAAAAATCAAGTCCGGGTTCAGTTCTTCGGCTTTCTGCAGCGCTTCTAATCCATCTGAGGCCTCGCCGACGATCTGAAAATCCGGACTCTGTTCCAGCATCGAACATACGAATCGTCGAAAGGGTTCGTAATCATCGACCACGAGGACGCGAACTGACGGACGGGGATTGTTAGGCATAACGGCTCCTTGCACAGCAAAAATGCTTTCTGATTTCGCAGGGAACCGTCACCCAATGGGCGCGGCGGAAGGATGCTAGAAGAGACATGTTCATGCTACTCCCTTTGGCGTAATGCTGGACACATCTTTTACTTTCCATCAACATGGGCTGTGATCCTGATCGCTCCCTGCTTATAGTCTTCAGTTGCGATCTGGACGGGATCACCGGCCGATTCAGCCACCGATTGAGGTCCTCCGGCGAAACCTGCACTCGCCGGGCCTTCGCGGGTTGACTGGCATCCCAGCTTTCGCCCAGCGGTGGGCTGGCAGAAATCGGCAGACCTAAGTAGTTGGCGATTTGTCGCCAGCCCTTGAGCGCGTCGGATTCTGGTTCGGGCTTCTTTCGGTTGGGCATAATGCTGGTAGGATGCTTGCTCGCGCTGCTGGGCTGCAAGCTGGTTAGGCTGAGAATCGGCGGCACGACGAAATGCTCGCGCATAGCCCGTGGTTTCGGCTGTGGCAGCGGTATGGCGTCTGTTGCCGAGCAGAGTCCCCGACACTCCGGCTAGGCGACGTTGAGGGCTAACACGCATACCTCACGTAAAGACGCGGGTCTCCAGCCTTAGAATGCCTGATATGTCAGACGATACCGTTGTCCGGCAGGACGCGAATACCGTTCGGCGACACCCCATTCTCAGTTACTTTCTGCTCGCGTACTCGATTTCATGGTTCGGCGCTCTGGCGGTATCCGCTCCACATCTGCTGATACATGAGCCGATTCCAAAACTCAGCGGGATACTCATGTTCCCGGTGATGCTCCTCGGGCCTAGCATTGCGGGACTGGTGCTGGCGCGGGTAGTTGACGGACGTGAGGGCTTGAAGGGGCTGCTGGTTCGAATGCGCCGATTTCCTGCTCGAACAGTGTGGTATTTACCCTTGCTTATCCCAGCGTGCCTCATCGCCGCAGTCCTGCTTTGCATGCAAAACATCATCTCCCCTGTTTACGCACCGGGCTGGTTCATAATGGGAATTGCCTTTGGAATTCCTGCTGGCTTGCTTGAAGAAATCGGCTGGACTGGCTACGCCTTCCCGAAGATGTGCCGAGGCCGCTCCACACTCGCCGCAAGTGTTTGGCTTGGTCTGCTCTGGGGCGTCTGGCATCTGCCCGTGATTGACTTCTTGGGGACAGCCACCCCCCACGGCAGGTATCTGCTTCCGTATTTCTTTGCCTTCACTGCCGTCATGACACCAATGCGGGTGCTGATAGGGTGGATGTACATCAATACGAAAAGTGTGCCGTTGGTGCAGCTCATGCACGCAAGCTCGACGGGGTCACTGGTGATGCTAAGTCCACCTCGCGTCAATGCTTGCCAAGAGGTGGTGTGGTATCTGGTTTACGCTGCGGCTTTGTGGCTGACCGTGGGCTTGATTGCGGGGTTTTTTGGCAGCAAGTTTAGGCGTTCCGATGCCGCGTTGGGCGCGGGCGCGTCGATTGAGTGAACACAAATCTAGTGTGCGTACTAGTGTCGCATTTTTAGTCGCCTTCAGTCACCTGAGCCGCGAAAGATAGCCCCATAACTGCCGACATGTGGCTCTCGTCTTGCGAATTTGATGCAGACCAGCTAAGACGTTTTCGGCGCGTGCGCACACTGCAGCGTGGGCGCGGAGGCGGCGTAGATCGCGATCATGCGGCAAGTTGCGGAGTTCATTGCAGTCCTCTCATGCAGTCTGTTCACGGGAGCCTCCGTTTATATCAATCTTGTCGAACATCCGGCGAGGATGCAGTGCGGGGTGGAAATAGCCGCGACCGAATTCGCGCCCAGCTATCGCCGAGCCACTATCATGCAGGCGAGTTGCGCAGGTTTGGGTCTGCTGTCCTCTCTCGCAGCGTGGCTCGCTGGGGCAAGTCTTTGGTGGCTGTTTGCCGGAGTCCTGCTGGGCAGTGTGATCCCGTTTACCCTGATAGTGATCCTGCCCACCAACAAGCGGTTGCTCAGCCCAGCACTAGATCGGCGGTCAGCCGAAGCAGAGCGCCTGCTCGCACGCTGGGGTAGGCTTCACGCGGTGCGGAGCATCCTCAGCGGCATCGCGCTGCTGCTATTTCTGTATTTGACGATCTTCGGAAAGGCTATCTGAGACCCTAGCCAACGTAACCTCGAACGATCCGGTATTGTCGTGCATCAGTCCCATCGCCGTGAGAACACGCCCCAGTGCAATCACGGGTCGAAACATCCAGTACTTTCGTCGAATCGCAGCCATCGCTCGTTCGTGCTCGGCACGGTCGGTGAGGAAACGAGCAGTGCCGTCGAAGCTCTCACCAGCAATGGACAGCCTGATTTTTGACATCTTCTGAACCTTGCGCACCCACTGACGGTTGATGTTTGCTGTGCCGATGTACAGCTTGTTGTGCTCCGCAAGAAGTCCATACACACATAACAAGGTGCAACTTTCGCGAGTGACGCTGACGTAAACTGTCACCTTCCAGCCACAACCTGAAAGTTTCGTCGCCAACCGTTTATGCGCAGGACCGCACAGTTCCTCCGATCACTGCTTTCTATCCTTCTTATTACAGCCGGCGAAGGCGTTCAGTTTCTGTGGTTAGCGGTCTCGTCACGGGCGGAATTGAGTTGTCCCTTGTCAAAACTTCGCACGCGCGTGGAATGTGTTACTTGCGCAACAGACGTTGCGAAGTCCTTCGATAGAATACCGGCCATGATCTTGCGGATTCGCCATGCGCTCGGTTGGATTGTCAACACCTTCGGTTCCCGTCAGGATATGATTCTGGAAAACCTCGCTCTCCGCCAACAGCTGCTCGCGCTTCACGCCAAGAGACCTCGGCGACGACTGAGTGTGTGGCAAAAGCTGTTTTGGGTCGTGTTGCGAAGCCTTTGGTCCGGGTGGCAGAAGCCTCTCGTCCTGGTCACGCCCCGAACGGTTGTCGGCTGGCATCGCGCGGGTTTTCGGCTCTACTGGAAGTGGCTTTCAAGAGCCAAACGCGTGGGAGGCCGAAGGAGGGTGAGCAAAGAGGTTCGCGCCTTGATCGCCCGCATGGCTGCCGAGAATCCGACGTGGGGAGCGCCACGCATCCATGGAGAATTGCTTAAGTTGGGCTTTGACCTCTCCGAACCAACCGTTTCACGATGGCTGCGACGAATGGTGAGAAAACCGGATCCCGCCCAATGCTGGTTGACCTTTCTGCGGAATCATCGCGAGGCCATTGCCGCCATGGACTTCTTCACCGTGCCGACAATCACTTTCGGCGTCCTGTATTGCTTTTTCGTCATCGGCCATGATCGACGAAAGATTTTACGCTTGAACGTAACACGCAATCCCAATGCTCTTTGGATCGTGCAACAGATGAGGGAAGCGTGGCCGTATGCGCCCGCGCAAAGATTCCTGCTGTTCGATCACGACTCTAAATTTGGCAACGATGTGGTCTCCTGCGCGAAAGGCTTGGGAACCGAGCCGGTGCGCACTGCCTTTCGTAGTCCATGGCAGAACGGTGTTGCCGAACGCTGGGTCGGGAGTTGCCGACGAGATTTCCTGGACCAAGTGATCGTCCTCAATGAGCGGCATTTGAAGCGGTTGATGTCGGAGTATGTGCGCTACTACCACGAGGATCGAACTCACTTGGGTCTGGCGAAAGACACGCCAACGCGTCGACCCGTCGCGATCCGTTCGTCAGGAAACCGGATTCAATCCTTAGCCCGATTGGGCGGACTGCACCATCGTTACGCGGTTGCGGCGTAGGCGAATTCCTCGCACGCGAGAATCCGCGTAGATCCTTTCTTTAATTCTTCAGCGGCAGAAGTGTGCCCTCTGTGCTTTCGTTTGCAAAGGACATCTCTCGTTGTGTGACTCCCGCCAATCAACAATCGAGAAAGTGGCAGAACCCAACTTCAAAACTGGAATACGTGCTGTTTTGAGGACCCACAGGTCCGGAGCCTGTCGAATGCCTTCACCTCGGCATTCAAGGAACTGGATCCCATCCCGCAATTCAAGGTGACGGCGAAGCTGGGCGAATTCCTGGAAGCACGTTTCTCACAGTCGTTTTAACTGGCGGGGCGGTATCGGCCAGGCCGCCTCTTCCTACAACCACTTCCGCTTCGCGTTGGACGACCCATGCGGGCGAAGCTCGCCCGAATGGGGTGAAAAGCTTATCCAAACCTTATTCGAAGAGTAACAAAGTGCTGAGATTTCAAAACAGCTCTCTGCCACACCAAAAGCGCTCTAGTTCGCAGCTACATTCCAGCCGGCACGTACACTCTGTCGGCTGCGACCAACTCCGCATTCGGCACCTCAGTGCGGAGCTTGAACGATTGGAACCCAGCCTTTCTTTCTGGCTTGGCGAGAAACGTCAGCAGGTATTGGCGAGTCAAGCGATGGCTTAAATCATCCAAATAAGGAGCAAACGAGACCGGAGCGCCGAAGCCTAGGTAGTAGGACTCTCCTCCTGTCCGGTCGGAGATCTCGGAAAGATAGTTCTGGCCCCAATTCATGCGCCAGAAACTGTGTCCAAAGTGGCCCACGCCGGGCGTATAGATCGAGTAAATGATGATCCCCGCGCGCTGTGCTGCTTCAATGGCCGAGTCCACATAAGGGTTACTGGGTCCACTATCCCCAAAACGATCGATGCCGTCGGAAACCATCAGAATTTCGCGGCGCACTGGGACTTCGGGCCAGCGCTTGATCAAGTCGACCAAGGAGAAGTAGGGGCTGGTAGACGCGCCCGGGTCTCCGAGCGGAAGTCGCAGCGCTTTGGCCGCCTGCGTATGGTCATTGGTCGGACCCTGTAGGATTTCCGCGGTGCCGTTTCGCATATACGCCACACCGATCGCCGTGGTTGAGGGCTGCGCATTGATGAATTGGCGTATGTCTTCCAACTGCGAACCGAGGCTGGTGCTCGCAGCGTCGTCGATCAGGATGAACAGTTGAAGTCCTGCGCGCTCTCCTTGCAATGGGATCCAGTCTGTAACCTTAGCCCGATCGTGACCTTGATATACCATCACGTCTTCGCGGTTAATGACTGGAACGTTGGAACCGTGTCGAGGTTCCACGGTCACCACCACATGGACCGGAACCCCAGTGGATGACGCCTCCTGCGCCACCCCGGACCACGGGCCACTTGTCAGTGCGGCCACCGCAAGAAGGGCACCTCCAATAAGGTGGGGTTTTCTCATCGACGCCTCCTTGGGAAAATAGAAGGGAACATAGCGGCCGAGGATGGAGGCAACGCTACTCCGCGGAGATGAATGCTGTCAACGTGAAGATTCCTGCGAAAAAGGGGCCAGAAGTTTGGGACCTGCTTGCGGCACGGCGTGCAAGAGCGCTTGGCGTGGGTGTGCTTTCCGGTGGCTATGGGGAAGAAGAACTCGAGCGAGCGGGGGCTTACCGCGTATACCAGGATCCTTTCGATCTTATGCAGCACTTGGACGAAATCGGCATTCGAATCACAGACTTGTCGGGATCACGTGTTTTGTGCTCCGAATTGAACTCGATCCTGGTCTGGGACTAGAATTTTCTTGTTACCATTCGGCAAGAGGCGAGGTGCCATGCCCCATTACGAATTCTATTGTCGCGCGTGCAAGAAATCCTTTGCTCAGATCTTGCGGCTGGTTGACTACGAGGAAGGAGACGTCGTCTGCCCGCACTGCGGTAGCAGGGAAGTCGAACAACGCTGGTCAGCGATCTCTGTCCTCGCGTCGCGGAAGAGCGCGTGAAGGGAGTTTCACAGTTTCGGGTGTGACAACTATAACGCCAAAGCACATGGGAGACATCGCCTCACACCGCGGACCCTGAGCAGGTACTGGAGAACTCCGGCCTTTGTGATCAAGATCCCGCTCCATCGACGCTTATGTGTGGAGTCTGCCCCATTATGCGATCAAGGTGCGGCTCTCGTTGCTGCAGACCAATCACGCGAACCGGAAGTTATGATCCGCGGTGCGTTGGGATCGACAGCTCCTGCTGAAGCGTGAAGTCGAGCAGGGTCTCACTCGGCACCTTCACCTGGTCTCCCTTCGTGATGACCTCCGACCCTGCGCCGAGCCCGCCACCGACACCCGCGCCGACCGCCGCTCCTTTACCGCCGCCAGCCAGAGCACCGATGATCGATCCCACCGCTGCTCCACCGACCGTTCTCTTTGCGGTGCTCGCTCCACGCGACTTCCCGGTCAATTCATACTCTCCGGTCGCTACCGGCACAGTCTGTCCATTCACCACAATCCCGGTGAGCTCCAGGCGCAGTTGCGATCTGCCGGTGAACGTTCCGGACTCCTTCGACTCCGCCAGTCGGCCGTAGACGTCGGCCCCCTTCGCAACTACTACGTTGCCGTCGACCATCAACGGCTCCTCGAGAGAAGCCTGGAAGCGATCCCCGACGTGGTTCTTCGTGGAATCGATGCCATCGATGGTGCGCACTGAAATGCGCGTCCCTGCCGGAATGGTGACACTGGCGGGCGCCTTCATGCCGGGATGTTCTGCCGTACCGGGATCGTTGGAGAGCTGACTGTTCGGCCGTGCCGGCGTGTCACTGGCTGCCCTCTCTGAATCAAACTTGAGCGAAACGATGTCGGCGAGATTGTACTTCTGCAATGACGAGCCGACCTGGAAGGCGATCTCTGTCTCGGTGCCACCCATGAACTTGCCCTTAATCAGGCTGCCATTCTTCAGTTCCAAAGAATCGGCCCACACCGTCGACACCGCCAGGCACAGCACAATGACCACTCCGTGATTCATGTTGAACTTCTTCACGACTTCTCCTTTGCATCGTCTGCTTACCTCCTATATTTTACGTGAATTCTACGTCGCTTTTGCTTGCTTGCCGCTTCTGGGAAGGTGGAGGGGCGCCGGCAAGACGACTGAATAGAGCCCGAAGCGATCCTTCATCGATGAGGTCATTATCAAACCGCATGTGGGCCCGCCGCGAACTTCCCCTGTACCACGCAGCATGGCCTCGCCGTTGTAGGACGCTTGCGGTTGGATGAAGGCGAAAAGAGAGAAGTCATTGAGGCGGCATTGAGGGAAAGCAAAGGGCGAGTTTATGGTTCTTCCGGTGCTGCGGCGAGGCTGGCGATTTCTCGCTAGACTAAGAAGCAAAGATCATAAACTTGGTCATCGATAAGCACCCGGTGATGAGAAGGAAGTTCGTGCCCAGGAGGTTCCGGAGGATGATGTTCCCAGCGAATACCTAGAAGAAGAGTGACGAAATCTGGGGGCGATTTGGGTCCTGGTTTCTCCGAGGCACTGTACGCAGCGATGGGTGAGAAGGCAGTCCGTAACATAGTTTCGATACACCACAATGATGAAAACATCATGGGCGCTATTCGCAGGAAGCTTATGCCACAGGGGCTGAGGACGGTTTCTCGCTTTCGTTCTCGCGATCTAGCGGCGGATGATAGGCAGCCGGGAGTTGCAGCTCCGAACGAACCTGCAGCAACTGCAGCAGCTGAGAACGGGAGACGACCCCTTGCAAGGTACCATTCGCAATCACCGGCAACTGGTTGACATCCTTGCTGGTCACGAGTTTTAGCGCATCCAGAACTGGCGTCTCGGGCGTGATGATATGTAACTCCTCGAGCTGGCGCATTGCTTCACGCACAGTGGTCTTGTCCCAACGGTCGCGCGGGATGCTGCCCACATCGCGGGGGGTAATGAGGCCGACGAAGCGACCCTGCTCCTCCACAGCGAAACATCGCTCGCCCGCCCGCAAAAGGTAAGTATTAACAAACTCCTGCAAACTCATTCTTGGGCTCACGATGGCGCAATCACGCGACATCACCTCGGAGACTCGCACGCCACGAAGCGCAGCCGTTATCTCCACCTCGGCGTAGCTGGCCTTGGCCGCGTCCATCAGAAACCAGCCAATGAACGCGACCCACAAGCCGCCAAAGCCGGCGCCGGAAAAGAATTGCCATATCCCATCGAGAATGAACAGAAACGCAACGAATTGTCCGACGCGCGCGGCAACGCGAGTGGAGCGATCGGCGTTTTTATTGATCGCCCATACGATCGCGCGCAATACCCGGCCACCGTCGAGTGGAAAACCGGGAATCATGTTAAAGACCGCGAGAGCAATGTTGATATACCCCAACCACACCAGGACCCCAGCTACCGCAGTCTGCGGTTCGGTGGAACGTTGCCAGCCCAGGCCGAGCGCGATCGCGAGGCAGCCAAAACCGATAATCAGGCTGGCGATCGGCCCGGAGATCGCAACCCAGAATTCTGTTTTCGCGTCGGTCGCGTCGTCCTGGATTTGGGAAACACCGCCGAGCGCGAACAGGGTGATCGCCCTGACTTTCAAACCGCGAGCTTGGGCCACGAGGGAATGGGCGAGTTCATGCAACAGCAGGGTGACGAAGAACAGGGCTGCCGTGACCAGCGCAGCGATCCAGATCTGGCCCGAGCCCCAACTCGGGTCTACCTGACGAAAGTGTTCGGCGAGGGAGAAGGCGATCAGGGCGGCGATAATGAACCAGCTGTAATGAAGCCCGATCTCGATGCCGGAGATTATTCCGAGCTTGATGTTGGAGCGCATATGCGACCTTCCTTAAGAAAAACCACGCAACTGTGGATAACGGATACTCAACTCCGGTTATTCACATCTTAATGATCGAAGAACCGAGTCTGCTCCCAGCGAACATGAAATTGCAATGTTCGCGATTGCATTTCCAGTTCCAAAACAGGAGAAGAGAACCTTGATATTGCGGTTTAAGAGAGACAGAAATTGGTTTCCGCATTCATGTAGCTGAGTTATGAGCCACAGCATCAAAGCAGCATATGGCAATTCGCCAAGAGCGGTAGTCGCCTTCGCAGTCCCGCCCCCCTAGATTTTTCATTCCTGTCCTTCGCCAAAATGCTATCCGTCGCGAATGCCTTTTAAATCAGCAATATTCAAGAAAGATGAAACTGAGGGCGCCCTGCCGCGCTGACCAGGCGAATAGAACGTAACAATGTTACATTGGGTTGAAAACCGCCGAATGGGATTTTCGGTAGGGACAATTGGGAAAAGTTAATGCCAGGGCCTGCGCGAGTCCTTTGGACAAATTTGGACGCAATGCAGATGTGTTTCGCGTCTGGATCGGCGGAGAAAAAGGCCGTGTTTGAGGAACTGGTTAACGAGAAAATCTGACTTCCTGTTGTTGGCGGAACGCTGCCCTGTCACGGCACTCTCAGGAAGTTTTGGGAATCGATGGGCAGCCAGAGGAATGCGCGGTCATCATAGGGATTTAATGGGTTTGCGTATTGCCTCGATCTGCATTCGAAAAGATGCCCGCGCCCTGGGCGAGACCGAGCAGAGACTCTACGCGCTGGACGCGTGGGAGGAGGCGCCGGTTTACTCCGAGCGCGAACGCGCTGCGCTCACGCTTACTGACGCAGTCACCCGGATCACGGGAGGTCATGTGCCCGACTCAGTCTTCGAGCGCGCACAAGCGCACTTCAACGAACAGGAACTGATTGCGCTGGGTTTACCCTGACCACCATCAACGCCTGGAACCGCCTCGCTATCACGATGCGCACTGAGGTGGGCAAGTATCAACCGAAGGCGCGCCCAGTCTCCCAAACCGCTCAAAATAGGAATATGCTTGTCAAAACGTCGCATGGATCACTTCCGGATTGCCCACAATCCTGGAAACATCTCGCCCGTGGGACCTCGGAGCGAGATGTCTTACTGTGACGACCTGTGAGGATCCGCGCATGGCATCCTTGCCGCATGGCGAAGAACCTGGAGATGGACAAGATATTCGCCTTGTCGTCGACACCATCCCTACGTTGGCATGGTCCGCTGGTCCAGACGGCTCTGCAGACTTCTTCAATCAGCGCTGGCTGGACTATACCGGTCTATCTGCAAAGCAAGCTTTGGGCTGGGGATGGGAGGTTGCGATTCATCCAGACGACCTGCCACGAATGCTGGAAACATTCCGGGAAGCTTTGAATTCTGTAAGGCCGTTCGACGCAGAGGGCCGCTTCCGCCGCTTCGACGGCGAATTTCGCTGGTTTCTTTTTCGTGCCAGCCCTTTGTGCGATGAATCCGGCAAAGTTTTCAAATGGTATGGCACAAATACCGATATTGAAGACCGCAAACGTGCTGAGGACGCTCTCCGGAATCGGAAACCGCCGCCGCGTGGTGTCCCGCACGACGTTCGGCGCGACGAGCCGATATTTCCTGCCAACAGTCTTAAGTTCGCAACTGTCCGCTGCGAGTACGTTCTTCACCCACTCGCTTTGGCTACTGTAGGTCAGGGCGACGATAAAGCCGTTTGGCGCTCGAAAGACGTTTACGGGAGTTCGGTAGACCTTCCCGGACTTGCGACCCACATGCGTGAGAATACCAAAGCCCGGAAGCCAGCCTGCGAATAGGGTTGTAATGCGATTCGTGACCGCGATGTTGAACTTTGCCAGCCATCGCTTGCGGAACCGCATCATCAGGATTCCCGTGACGGAGATGGCGATGATTATGATGGCTCCTGCGCTCATGGGTCACTAGTCCTGCGGTGCCTTGGCTCACAACTGCAACCAATTCCTTATGCCGCCACAGGAGAGGCTCGCTCGACTGGCTGCTTTGCCGGAGCCAGCGCGATCAAGACTACACCGATGACTATAAGCACAGCCGAGCCGATGAGTTCTCCGCGAGCGATCAGACTAGCGAAAGCCTGCCCCGCCATAAGCACTGCATGGACGAAGCTCGACCATGCAGTGAACGCGATCAGGCTCCGATTCGCTGATGGGTTACGGGACGCAAGGAGCAAGAAGATGCCGAGAGTGACATACAGGCTCATCATCATCGCGAGCGCAGGCTCTTGCTTCACAAACAGCACCAAGGGATAGATCAGTGCGGTAAAGAGCAATCCCACCAACATCAACACGATCTTCAGTATCCGTTCTCGCCGCATGATGCGCTGCTGCAAACAAGCTAAGGGTACACCGTGCATGCGGTTTTCGGGAAAGCCCATTCCAAGAGAATGCTAGGTGCGACCGGGGCGACGATCCGCCCACTTCAGGATCGCGTCGAGTGCGGGACAAAGTGATTGTCCCCAAGCCGTCAGCTTGTATTCCACCTTCGGTGGCACTTGCGGATACGCTGTTCGGAGGACAATGCCGTCCGCCTCCATAGCCTTCAACTGCTGCCCCAGCATCTTCTGTGTAATGGCAGGAATGGCTCGCTCCAGATCAGAAAACCTCATGACTTTCCCTCCAAACAGATGGAAGAGGATCACAAGCTTCCATCGACCTTCGAGAAGACGCAATGCTTTCTCTACGTCCGCCGCCGCAGTCAAAGGTGTGTAGCGCTTTGCCATTCCAGTCCCCCTAGCATACTTTTTCGTGCGTACTTCCTATTTGATCAGCATGGTGGGAAACTCAGAACTGCGCAACCAAATTCGGAGGATTCCATGACTCTCAATGTGCCCGAACCCATCGCCACGGGAGATTCGATCATGACGCAGCCTTACCCGTTTCCTGTTTCACCCGACGAATTCAGAGGCAAGCGGGTTCTGGTAACTGGCGGTACGAAGGGCATTGGAGAGGCAATCGTGCATCGCTTCATTTTGAGCGGTGCGTCGGTCGCAACAACAGCCCGCTCAACACCGACCCGGGGACAAAGCCCGTCCCTGTTCGTACAAACCGACATTGGCACTCGGCAAGGTGTGCAGAGAGTTGTTGATCGCATCCAGCAAGAATGGAAGGGGCTGGACATTGTCGTAAATTGTGTCGGCGGGTCAGACGCTCCCAACGGTGGATTTCAGGCGCTAACGGATGATGATTGGGACAAAGCTCTCAGTGTGAATCTATTGGCAGCCGTTCGTTTGAATCGTGCATTTGTTCCGGGCATGCTTGAACGCAGGTCGGGCGTCGTAGTTCACATTTCGTCAATTCAACATCGCCTTCCTCTTTACGACGCGACGCTCGCCTACGCTTCAGCAAAAGGCGCACTCAGCACTTACAACAAGGGTCTCGCGAATGAGGTCGGATCGAAAGGCGTTCGCGTAATCATGATCTCGCCGGGATTCATCGAGACCTCAGGAGCGCACGGAATGATTATGCAGCTCGCTCAGAGCAGCGGCATTGAGGAGAACGCTGCGCGTCAGCAAATTATAAAGATGATCGGAGGCATCCCGATTGGGCGTCCCGGCAAGCCTGAAGAGGTGGCAGAACTGGTCGCGTTCCTCGCATCCGACCGGGCAGCTTCCATTCATGGAGCCGATTACGTGATCGACGGCGGCACGATGCCGACAGTGTGATCCGGTGCAATCCCGGCGCATACAACCGAGATCAAAATGGTGACGAGGCGCTAAAGCTAAGAGAATCAAGGCTGGTCAAAAAGGGTTTCTCCGCAGCAGTCGCAAGCGAGTGATTCTATTGATACGAAATTTCCGAATTTCCTAGTCCGCCCGGTATACCTTCTTGACCACGGCGTCCCACCCAAGAGACGCACCCGCTCGTTCAGCGTTCGCCACCTGCCAATCAAGAGAGTAGACTGTCACGCATGATTTGCTCACAGTGCAGGGTGAATCAGAACGAGGATGGGAAAATGCCCACTCTGCGCGGTGGCACCTAAGCAGCGCCCGAACGATCTGGGATAGGTTCATCTGATTTTCACATGAAAACCGATTCTAAAAGATCGCCTCACTTCTGGAGTGGAACGCTCAAGAGCCTTGCGGTAGGTCTTTGCGTCTTTTGTCTCGGTAGCGTGTTGGCTGGCTGGCTAACCGTACACAATGTTCATGGATACTTAGCGTTCTTGGATGATGTTGTGGCAGGTCTTTTTGCCGGTTTTCTGGTTCTTCTGTACGAACGTGGGCGGCAGCGTGCCTTTGACAAACTTCGGGGAAGCGAACGCATCTTAGAAGAACGGACCACGCTGTTGCAATCGCGGGAGGAACTGCTGAACATTTTCGTTAAGCATGTACCAGCCGCAGTGGCGATGCTCGACCGCGACATGCGCTATCTCCAAGTAAGCGACCGCTGGTGCGTGGATTTCTCACTTGACAGTTCGCAGTTGCTAGGACGTTCGCACTACGAAATCTTCCCTGACATTCCAGACCGTTGGAAAGAAATTCACCGCCGTGCTCTTGCTGGAGAAACGTTGCGAGCCGATGAAGACCCTTGGGATCGCGAGGACGGCACCACATGGCTCCAATGGGAGATTCGTCCTTGGCAGAATCTCGGCGGGATGCCGGGAGGCATTCTCATTTTTTCCGAGGACATCACACACCGCAAGCAGATCGAAGAGTCGCTCTCGGAAATTCCCCGAAAGTTGATTGAGGCACAGGAACAGGAACGTATTCGGATCGGCAGAGAGCTTCACGACGACATCGGTCAACGTCTCGCTCTGCTAGCCGTCGAGTTACAACAACTCCACAAAAACTCTCTGATCTTGCCCGACGTCCGCAGCAGTATGGGAAAATTCCAGAATCAGGTTTCGGAGATAGCCGCCGACATTCAATCGTTGTCGCACGAGTTGCATTCGGCAAAACTGCAATATTTGGGTATTGCCGCCGCCATGAGAGGCTTCTGCCGAGAATTCGGGGAGCAGCAGAAAATGGAGATTGACTTCCAAACTCACGATATGCCAAGCCCTGTGTCAGCAGACACTGCTCTTTGCTTCTTCCGAATTCTGCAAGAAGCCCTCCATAATTCGGCAAAGTACAGTGGGGTACGGCGCTTCGAAGTGCGGTTGTGGGGAACGTCGGATGAGATTCATCTCACTGTTAGCGACTCCGGCGCAGGCTTTGACCGTGAAGCAGCGAAGGAGGGCAGAGGTCTTGGTCTCATCAGCATGGAGGAGCGGCTGAAGCTGGTGAATGGCACGCTGTCAATCGACTCGCAGCCCAAGCGTGGTACCACGATCCACGCTCGTGTGCCTTTCGTTTCGGGAAGCGGTTCTATGCTTGCAGCCGGGTGACGAGCAGGGAAATCGCGGAGCCGACGCGATGCTGCCACAAGTCTGGTCTGAGACTTCTGCCAAGAGCCTCCGATTGTCCGGTCTTCGTCCTTAAGTTAGCCCGAAGGAGCGATTCTACCGCCGTGCTTTACACGCGTACTGACAAATCGGTCCCCTTGCAGAACGGCTTTCACCGCAGGCAAAAGTTCGTTATTCGCGTCTAGCTTGAGAACGTAACCGCTCGCTCCGTTGCTTAAGGCTGCTCGTACCGTTTCCGCATCGTTGTTCTGAGTTACGAATATTATTTTCGCAGCCGGAACGACTCTGGACATTCGATGGCAAGCTTCGATCCCATTCAGTTCAGGAAGACCGATGTCCAGAAAAATCAAGTCCGGGTTCAGTTCTTCGGCTTTCTGCAGCGCTTCTAATCCGTCGGAAGCCTCGCCGACGATCT
>Ga0210399_10001499_pt1 | contig 18225 bp, 16 predicted proteins | sample IncBWC14MmetaG_FD_150865 | JGI IMG/M metagenome (GOLD analysis project Ga0210399, IMG submission 150865) | Forest soil microbial communities from Barre Woods Harvard Forest LTER site, Petersham, Massachusetts, United States - Inc-BW-C-14-M | ecosystem: Environmental > Terrestrial > Soil >...
CCACCTACACGTTTATCAATTCAAACGCCGGTTCGGCCGGCTCGTTCATCGCGCTCGCCACCCAACATATCTACATGGCGCCAGTGAGCGCGATCGGCGCGGCCGCGCCCGTGTTGCCGACGGGCGAAGATCTCCCGGCCACTGAACGCGAGAAAACAATTTCGTATTGGTCCGCCCTCATTCGCAGCACTGCCATTCGGAACAAACATAATCCCGATATCGGCGAGGCCTTCATGAACAAGGATAAGGAAGTGAAGGTTGGCGATCGCGTGATTCATCCGAAAGGCACACTGCTCACGCTTAACGCGCAGGAGGCGACCGAGCGGATCAACGGCAAGCCGGTGCTCGCTGACGGCGTCGCCGAGTCGATTGTCGATCTAACGCAAAAAGCCGGGCTCAAAGGTAACATCGTCTCGCTCGACCCGAGCGGCTTCGAGCAACTCGCCTTTTGGATCACGGCACTCGCGCCGCTGCTGCTCCTGGGCGGAATCATCGGCGCCTATCTCGAATTCAAAATTCCCGGGGCGACTTTGCCCGGAATTTTCTCGGCGATATGCTTTGCGCTTTTTTTCCTCGGTCATTACCTGGCTGGCCTCGCTGGCTGGGAGGTTGTCGCCCTCTTTGTTCTGGGGATCGTGCTCGTGTTGATCGAGATTCTCTTTTTCGCGCACTCCACCATCGTTTTTGGTGTAGTCGGGGTTTTTCTTATCCTGGCCTCGTTGCTCTGGGCGATGATGGATCGTTATCCAGGCCAAACTTTTTTCCCGAGCGGGCGTATGCTCGTCATTCCCTTGCTTAATCTTTTCATCGCGATAGCCGCTTCAGTTGTTGCGATCACGTTTCTCGCCCGGTTTCTACCGCGGACGAGTTTGTATCGCCGATTTGCTCTCATGACCTCGAATCCGCCGGGCCCATCGCTGGCCGGCATGCCGCGCGAATTTGCGACTCCGCTCGCGCTGATGCCCGGAATGCAGGGCACTGCGCTCACGATTTTGCGACCAAGCGGAAAAGCCCGCTTCGCCGATCATGTTGTCGATGTTGTCACCGAAGGCGAATTCATTGCGCCGCAAACGCCGATAACGGTGATCCAAGCTGACGGAATGCGCGTGGTAGTGAAGGGCACAACGCCCTGATCAGATTATCCGCCAGCCACCACGCGAATAAATTCGATGCAGTCGCCTTCCGCCAGCGAGTGTTGCGGCCATTCCTGTCGATGTAAAGCATGACCGTTGTGCTCGATCAAGATCGTTTGCCGAGACAATTGATAGCGTTCAACCAACTCTTCAATCGTCTGAGCGCCCCGCGCGTCCACGCCCTCACCATTGAGTGAAATCGTCATACATTCGTCAGCGCTTGGTCCCAATCTTTCCAAACGGGTTCAAAGCCACGACGCCGCAACACGGCGGCGATTTCAGCCGGAGAACGCTCATCGCTGATCTCGAATTGTCCGGTCGCGAGCTGATCTTTTCCGTCCTGGAAATCGGGGGCCATGATGCGACCGCGCACGGTGCGATGCAAATGTTCGCCGCCTTGCCGCGTGTAGCCGCCGGGCTCAGTGTGACTGCCGGCGCTCATCATGGTCACGCCTAACGAGACGAGCGAATCACGCAATAGCGCCCGCTCGCGCGTGCTCAGCACAATGCCTACCTGTGGGAAGCTAACGCGCAACGCGCACACTAATTGCGTCAACTCGCGGTCGGTTATTGAAAAGAGAGGACGAAAGCCACCCGCTGCCGGCCGCAACCTAGGCAGGCTCACGCTGATCTGCGCCTGCCAGCAATGTTTGAGCAGATATTCCAGGTGCGCCGCGAGCGCGATCGCTTCTTCCCGCCAACGGGATAATCCAAAGAGCACGCCGATTCCGAGCCTGCGGAATCCGGCGCGATAACCGCGTTCCGCGCAATCGAGGCGAAAATTAAAATCGCGCTTGGGACCGGCGGTATGCATTTCCGCATAAACCGCACGGCTGTACGTTTCCTGATAAATGACCAACCCTTCCGCGCCGACATCGACAATCGGAACGTAATCGCTCGTTTCCATCGGACCGACTTCGATCGCGATTGAGGAAAAATCTGGGGCCAGCGCGCGCACACACTCAGCGAGATAGTCCCGGCTCACGAACTTCGGATGCTCACCGGCCACGAGGAGGATTTGCCGGAAGCCAGCGCGCGAAAGATGCTGCGCCTCGGCTATCACTTCATCGACACTTAGCGTAACGCGCAAGATAGGGTTGTCCCGTGAAAATCCGCAATATCGACAGTTGTTAATGCATTCGTTGGAAAGGTAAAGCGGGGCGAAGAGCCGCATCGTGCGCCCGAAATTGTTTAAGGTGAGAGCGCGCGAAGTTTGCGCCATTGTTTCGAGCGCCGAATCGGATTTCGGCGCGATGAGCTTCTCAAACCGCCGGACAAGCGGCGATTTGTGCAGCGCAAGATTGTCGAGTGTTTCGGCGAATGACATCGCACTAATTTCGCGCGGCGCGCTCGCTTGGCAAACGCTCGCCGACGCACTCGAGCGGTCGTGCGACTGCGGGACCGATCTTGCGCCGCGAAAGGAACAAACGGGCAAACCAGAAAACAAAAACGCCGGAACAGATTGTTCCGGCGTTTTTCAAAGGAATTGCTCGGTCTTAGAAGGCAAACGTGACGCCGCTGCGCACGATACCGAAGTTGTTTTCCGGCCCATCCACCACGTTCCAACTGAAATCGTTCAGCCAGCCGATGTGCGGGGTGATGCGAATTTCGATGCCGCCGCCGAATTGGCCGATTGCCTTTGTCGTCGAATCGGTTTGTTGAGTTCCCATAAAAAAGCCGCCATTTCCCACCAGAACGCGTGTCCTCTCGCCGCCGCCGAAGATGGCACCGCCGCCTGCAAAAACGTACGGCGCAAAACGAGTGCAGGGAATCGGGTAGCGCAGCGTCAAAGTGCCTAAGACGGAACCGATCGCGCGGTTTTCGTGGCCGGTGGTACGAAGCAGGCCGACATTTCCGAGTGATGTGATGTCTTCGAACGTGCGTCTGGCGTCCACTGCCCAGCCTTCGATTCCAATACCAAAATATCGATGAAAGAAGTATTTGAGGTCGATACCGCCGCCCCAGGCGTGATCGGCTTCAACGTAGCGATCGTTGGCCGAATCGGTCCCGGTGAAGAGGTAGGTGCCCCAAAGATTGACATTAAATTCATTGTCGGCGTACCATTGCGGGCAAGGCGGTGGAGCAACCTGCTTCGTTTCCTTTCCAGAATACTCGGGCCCGGCGTACGCCGCCGAGGCGAGAGCGGCAATTGCACAAAAGGTCACGGCAAGCTTTTTCATACCTTGGCTATCGGTTACGAGTTCTTCCGAGGCGGGTCAACAAGAAATCCCAGAATATTTCGCTGATATTACTGCGTGGTGAAATTTTTCTAAATTTTCTATAATGACGCTAACTAAGTAAAACGGCGGCATCGAACTGAATCGAATGCCGGCTATCGTTGTGGCTGATATCATGGAGATTAAACTCAGCGCTGGCGAACCATTCCAGATAGGGCGGTAGAGAAACCTTATTCATCTTTGGTCCGAGCAATATTCAGGGCCGGCAAGCGCGACCGACGCTAAAGCTAATTCTCGTGCCGCCTCGTCGCGGCGAGTGGAGCGTCCGCAACAAAGCGAATCAGGGTTTTAGTTCCGCTCCCGTAATTGCATCAGTGATGATGAATTTTTCGTGGTGAAAGGCGGAATCGCCGCGAAACATGAGCCGGCCAGCGTAACGGCGCTCCAGTTCCACCAGCAATTCTTCGTCTTCCTCTTTCAATCGCTTCAGCACGTCGGGATTCAGGATCACGCGGATTTCGTGAACAGTGTCCTGATATTTGCGCATGACGGTATTGAGTGTGCGATGCAGTTCCACGCTTGTGGTCATGGACGTTTTCACGACACCGTGACCACCGCAGTAGGGACAATTTTCATAAATCGTGTCGCTCAGGCTTTCTTGAGCGCGCTGTCGTGTCATTTCCATCAAGCCGAGAGATGAGATCGGAAGCACGTGGGTCTTGGCCTTGTCGCGCTTGAGCCGCTCCTTCATCAAGTTGTAAACCATCTGCTGGTCTCTGCGGCTCTTCATGTCGATGAAATCGCCAATAATCAATCCGCCGATGTTGCGCAGCCGCAATTGGCGCGCGATTTCATCCGCCGCTTCCAGATTCGTTTGCAGAATCGTTTTCTCCACGTCGCGGCCGCCTTTGTTGCGGCCAGTGTTCACGTCGATGGCGACGAGCGCTTCGGTTTCGTCGATCACGATGTAGCCTCCGCACTTAAGCCACACTTGCCGATGGAAGGCGTCATCGATTTGTTTTTGCACGCCAAAGGTTTCGAAAATCGGCGCGGCGCCATCGTAAAAGTGAATTTGATTGCGCGCCCGCCGCGAAATCTGGCCGACCATTTCGCTCATGCGCTCGGTCGCGGGGCGATCGTCGCAAACCACTTCGTCGATTTCTTCGGTCAGAAAATCGCGCACCGTCCGTTCCACCAGATCAGGTTCCTCAAAAACGCGACAGGGCGCCGGTTGCTCACGGATGAGCTGCTCGACTTTGGCCCATTGATCGAGAAGAAAGCGCAAATCGCGCACGAAATATCTGGCCCGCTGGCCCTCGCCCACCGTTCGAATGATCACGCCGATGCCTTCGGGAATATCGAGCTCGCGCAAAATTTTGCGGAGGCGCTCGCGTTCCTTCGGCTCTTCAATTTTTCGCGAAATGCCGCTGCGATCGCTGAATGGCATCAAGACCAAATAGCGCCCGGCGAAACTAAGATTGGTCGTGACGCGCGGTCCTTTTGTCCCAATCGGGCCTTTGGTGACCTGCACGATGACCTCCGAGCCGACCGGATAGATGCTGGGAATGTCTTTGGCAGTGATCCGCTTGCGCGGCCGTTTGTTGGCCGGCCGATCGATTTCTTCGATGCCGCTGTCGAGCGCAGCGGGAATGGCATCCCAGAAATGGAGGAAAGCGTTCTTTTCGAAGCCGATGTCCACGAACATCGCCTTCAATCCAATCTCGATGTTCTTGACTTTACCTTTGTAAACGCTGCCGACGATATTACGCGAGCTTTCCCGCTCGACGCTGTATTCTTCAAGCTGGCCGTTCTCGAGCAGCGCGACGCGGCGCTCGAGTTTTTCCACGCTGAGGATGAGTTTGTTGCCGGTCTTGCGTGAAGAAAGACCTAAAATTTTTCTTACTTTGTCTATCATAAAGCTGAGGAGGTTGAGCGACCAAAATGGGAAGTCGCGAGGAGCCCGCTTTCGTTACACCACGACGTGGCAGGCTTCCCGGAAAAGTTTCTGATCGAAAGTTCATCGCGAGCCGGGACGACGGGCCGGCGGCGGAGTTGGCGCAGGCTGACGTCGAACTCCAAAAAGGCGTTCGAAAAAGTTCCGCGGGCGGGCCGGCGCCGCAACTGGAACAGCCCGAGGCAGGCGAGCCCGTCTCACCGTTCCTTGCGCGTCGGCCTCAGGTTCTACATCAGGAGCCGCATCGGCATTCGCCATCTGCGCATCGGCATTTTGTGATTGGTCGGCAGTTTCTTCGTCCTCGCCTCCGAGATTGCCTCCCGTGTCGTGATAAGTCACTGCTTTGATCAATTGGAGCGGATTGGCCTTATGTGCGGGTGCGAGCCAGGCGACCTGCATATCGAACTTTCCCTCATCCTGCGCGAGCGTGCGTTCGAGAATGCGTGTAGCGATCGGGCCCGCGACCTCGCCGCCGTGCCCAGAGGCACCCTGCACCATCACTGCGACGACATACTTTGGATGGTCAAATGGCGCGAAACACGCAAACCACGCGACGTTTTCCTCGTGGCCACGGTCAGTGGCCTGCGCAGTGCCGGTTTTCCCAGCCACCACAACGCCTTTCAAACGCGCTCTGCCACCGGTTCCTCCATCTTCGTTAACAACTTTCCAAAGGCCTTTGCGCACCAGATCAATTTTGTCAGGTGACATTTCCTGACGTAAGTCCGATCGCACTCGTGGCGTCTGAGGCACTGCGACCTTGCCATGCTCGTCCAGCGCAGGAGAGCCGTCTTGGTTCAAAACTCGATCCACCAGCCGTGGGTAATAGCACACGCCGCCGTTTGCGATCGTCGCGTAGGCCATCGCCAATTGCAGAGGCGAAACAAGCGTGTAGCCCTGGCCGATCGAAACATTGGCCGTTTGCGCCTGCGACCACCTCTCCTGCGGATGGTGAATTTGCATCCACTCAGGCCCTGGCATATTGCCGGTTTGTTCAGCTGACAGTCGCAGGCCCGATTCTTCGCCGATTCCCAACATCTTGCCAACGGTGTCAATCGACTGAATACCAGCCGCGTTTCCGTACTGGTAGAAAAACGAGTCGCATGACACCTTGATTGCATCGGCGAGTCCGATGGTCCCGTGCGTATAATGTTTTTCGGCTACCCAGCAACGGAAAAAGTGATCGCCGTAACTCACACCGCCGCCGCAGTTGTATTTGGCCCCCGCTAGATTTTTCGTGCCCCGCAATCCGGCGAGCGCCGTGATGAGCTTGAATGTCGAGCCTGGCGGTAGGCAGCTAATCGCGCGGTTGACCAGTGGAACGCCCTCGTCCTTTTGCAGTGCTTTCCAATCCTTCGCCTTGATGCTTGGGATGAAGGTATTCGGATCGAATGATGGCACCGATGCCATCGCCAAAATGTTGCCGTTGTTTGGATCGACAACCATCGCCGCACCGCGGCTGATAGCACGCAACGCTTCCTCAGCCACGGCCTGAATTCGCGCGTCGATGGTTAGAAAAACGTTCGCTCCTTGTTTGGGCGACTCTTCCCGCAAAACGCCATCGATCACGCCTTTGGCATTGCGTCGCAGGTAGCGCACTCCTGGGTTGCCGCGAAGATATTCGTCCATCGATTTCTCGACGTTCGATTTTCCCTCCACATCGCCTTGATAGAACGTGTACTTTCTTGCCTCGTCCTTGTTTATGTCATCAGGCGCACCGACGTAACCGAGAATGTGAGCCGCCAGCGCGCCGTAAACGTAGGAACGCACCGGCTTAATCGCGATATCCACTCCAGGCAGTCCGACATCGTGTTCGGAAAATTTCGCCATCGTCGGGAAATCGATGTCCTTGATGTAGGAGAAGGGCACCTCGGTATCGTTGCGGTAATGCCTCTGAAGTTGGCCGGCGTTGTAATCGCGCGCTAGATCGAGATCGTCCAGACGCGGGACAACGCCGTCATTGACGATCTTAATGATGTCCGGCTCCTTTACATCTTTCGGCATGCCATTGATGATGGTGCGATATTCTTCGAGCGGTGGCGGACCGAAACGTTCGCGATAGCCCTTCACCATTTCCGGCAAATAAAAATCGACCTCATAGCTGGCCCGATTTTGCACCAGCGTCAGTCCGTTGCGGTCTTTGATCTCGCCGCGCACGGACGGAATTCTCACCGTTGCTTGCGAGCTGCCACGAACCTGCGCAGTCCAGTCGGCGCCGTGCGCTACTTGTATCCACCAGAGTCTGAGCGCGAGCGCGCCCATTCCCAGCAGCATTAAGAGCCCCAGAAATTGAATCCGCAAATGCGGGCTGAGGGGACGGTTCATTCGAAGCGAGTCCTTTCCGAAAGATACGGATAAGCCGTGATCCGTGCTATCCATTGCAAGAACCAGAAAATAATCGGCGCCATTACCATGGCGATCAAACCGGGCCCACCGATCTGCCACCAGACTTCCCGGGAAAAAATGATGGACCCGCGTCGAAATGTGATCATCAAATATTGCGCTAGAATAATCGCTGAGGTGCAGATGCCGCTTAGAACGCAATGCACTTCCCAGCGGCCGCGGAGGAAGAGTGGCCTTAGGCCATGCATGATTCCCGCCAGCACAGCGTAGAGCAGTATCGACCATCCCATTGAAATTTCAACCTTCGCCCCTATCACTTGCACGGTGAGCGCGTCCAAGAGGATGCCAGCGTACAAGGCGAGGGCGAGCATGAGCGGGAACGGCAATGCCATTGCCCCGTAAAAAACAATCACCGGTGCGATGTAAATGTGCGCGTTGTGGAGCCACGGCAGCGTCGGGATGAAAAACTCCGCGATCTGCGCAATGAGGACGAAAACCAGCAGAATAAAAAAGAAGATCATTTTCGGCCCGTCACCACGAAGACGTCCTCTAGATGCGATAAATCGACCGCCGGCGTGAGCTGCGCCTGTCCATCCAGCTCACGCATCCGAAAAGTTTTGACTGCGCCGATCAGTAAGCCGGACGGAAAAACGCCGCCTACGCCCGAGGTGTAAGCTTTTTGCCCTGGCTTCAAATCCGCTTGTTTCGAGAGAAAATTCAGATTCAAAAATGGAGTCAACCCACCACTCACACGCTCGCCGGAAACAATCCCTTGTTCGCGCGTTCCTTCCACCGACGCCGCGACCTTGCAATTTTCATCTGAAACCAAAAGGACCATCGAAATGTTTGCGCTCACCGTAGTCGTTTTTCCCACCAGACCTTCATCCGTTACCACCGCCATGTCGCCTTCGATGCCATCCTCTGTTCCGCGGTTGATCGTGACCGTGTGCCACCAGGTCGAAGAGTCGCGCGCCACAATCTCGGCCGGCACCAGCTTGAAGACCGAGAGCTCGCGATAATTAAGCGCGTGCCGTAAACGGCTGACCTCGTGCTCGACGTCGCGCAGGCCCTGGTTCGTCGCCTTGAGCGAGCGGTTCTCCACCCGCAACGAAGCATTCTCGCGCTCCAGCTCTTCCAGCGACTTCAAACCGGTGCGCACCGATGTAATCTGCTTTTGCAACCCCGAGCCGCCAGTAAGAAACGGCGCGATCACTTGATAAACTCCGCCCTGGAATTTGCGCGTCTTCTGCGGGCCGAAAGTAAGGAAATATCCGAGGATGGCGCCGAAAATTAGCAGCGCGATGATGCTCGTGCGACTCATCGCTTTGGCGAGTGTTTGATAGTCGATCCTCGACCCGGAAAACGCGCGTTCATTCGCGCAAATCCGCAATCCGCAATCCGCAATCGTCACCGCCACTGGCGATCCGACGAGGCGACTTGACGTAAAAACTTGAGTTCATTGAGGCATTTGCCCGTTCCTTCCGCCACCGCGCTGAGCGGATCTTCAGCAACATGGACAGGCAAGCCGGTCTCTTCGCTCAAAAGCTTGTCGAAACCGCGCAACAGCGCACCGCCGCCCGCGAGCACCAGTCCTCGATCAACAAGATCGGCCGAAAGTTCCGGCGGACAACGTTCCAGCGTGATGCGCACTGAATCGACGATCGTCGAAATCGGCTCGAGCAATGCCTCGCGTACTTCCTGTGAAGTGATCATGAGCGTCTTCGGCAAACCGGCCACCAAATCGCGGCCTTTTACCTCTACGCTCGTTTCCTTCTCGCTCGGATAGGCAGAGCCAATCTTGATCTTAATTTCTTCCGCGGTCCGCTCGCCGATCATCAAATTGTAAGCGCGCTTCATGTATTGCACGATCGCTTCGTCCAACTCATCGCCCGCGACCCGAACGCTGCGGCTGAATACGATTCCGGACAACGAGATGAGCGCGACTTCGGTCGTTCCGCCGCCGATGTCGATGATCATGTTGCCGGCCGGGTCTTGCACGGGAAGACCCACGCCTATTGCCGCGGCCATCGGTTCTTCAATCAAATAAACCTCCCGAGCCCCGGCATGGGTTGCCGATTCTCGGACAGCGCGCTTTTCCACTTCCGTAATCCCAGATGGAACCGCGATCACCACGCGCGGTCGCGCACGCACGCGGCGATTGTGCACTTTCGTGATGAAATGCCGCAACATTGCTTCGGTCACTTCGAAGTCCGCGATCACGCCATCTTTCAGCGGCCGCACCGCGACAATGTTCGCCGGCGTTCGGCCGAGCATGCGTTTCGCCTCATCGCCCACCGCCAGCACCTTGTTCGTGCCGGCCTGCACCGCCACCACGGAAGGCTCGCGCAAAACGATCCCCTGGTCCTTCACATAAACCAGCGTGTTCGCCGTGCCGAGATCAATCCCGATGTCGCTCGATAACCAGCCGAAAAGTCCGTTGAACATGAATTAATTCTTGATTACCCGCCCTGATTCCAGTCTGCCGGAAGCGCGTCCATGCCCTTAATCGTAGCAGCTACCGTGCGCGTGACTGCGATTCGACCGGCTGAAACGCCGTAACATGAGACGGAGCCCCGCGCCGTCAAGGAAAAGCTTGGGCCACTGGAGTATTGGACGTTGAACCTGGAGCGTTTAACGTTCGCCACGTGATCGCGCAAAAAATCCTCGTCGCGCCCTCCATTCTCGCTGCCGATTTCTCCCGCCTGGCCGACGAAGTTCGCGCTACTGAAAAAGCCGGCGCCGATTGGATTCATTGCGACATCATGGACGGACATTTCGTTGACAATATTTCATTCGGGCCGGCGATTGTCGATCTTGTGCGCAAGCAAACCAGGCTTCCGCTCGATGTGCACTTGATGATTGAGCATCCCGATCATTACGCGCCGCGATTTATCGAAGCCGGGGCAAACTCCGTCACAGTCCACGTCGAGCCGGAGTCGAACCATCGTGTCGAAGAAACTTTGAAGAAAGTTCGCGACGCCGGTTGTCGCGCTGGTTTGGCTTTGAACCCCGCGACGCCGTTTGAATCGGTCGAGCCCTTCCTCGACAAGATCGACATCTTGCTCGTTATGACCGTCCATCCCGGTTTCGGCGGTCAATCGTTCCGCTCCGAGATGATGGGAAAAGTGAAACGCGCAGCCGAGTGGAATGAATCTCGCGCAGCAAAGATCGACATCGAAGTCGATGGCGGCATCAACCCCGAGACCGCGCGATTGTCTATCCAAAACGGCGCCAACGTCCTTGTCGCCGGCACCTTCATCTTTCACGCAAAAGATTATCGCGAGGCGATCGCGAAATTGCGCGGTGAAACTCCCAATTGATCAACTCCTACCCGGCCACCATCGGCTCGGCTTCTTCGGTGGTCTCCGCCATCACTTCGTCGGTTTGCGTGACGCGTACCACTTCTTCGATTGTCGTTTTACCCTGCGCGACGCGCCGCCAACCGTCCTGCCGCAGTGTTTCCATTCCTTCCGCGATGGCGCATTGCTTGAGCTCGCCGCCGTCGCGCTTTTGCATGATCAGCTTTCGGAGCGGCTCGCTCACCACGCAAATCTCATAGATCGCCGCGCGACCCTGGTAGCCGGTCTGGCGGCATTGATCGCACCCCGCGCCACGCCGGAATTGCGTGCCGCGTTCCTTCACCGGGAAACCGATTTCCGCCAGGAATTCCTTTGGATATTCGACCAACTGCACGCATTCGGGGCAAATCGTGCGCACGAGGCGTTGCGCGATGAATGATTTTACGACCGAGGCAAGCAGGAACGGCTCGACATCCATGTCGAGCAAACGAGTGATGCCGCCGACTGCGTCGTTCGTGTGCAGCGTGCTGAAAACGAGATGGCCAGTCATGGCAGCGCGGATGGAAATGTCCGCCGTCTCGACGTCGCGAATTTCGCCGACCATGACCACGTTGGGGTCCTGCCGCAGAATGTGACGCAAACCCTTTGCGAAGGTGAGATCAATCTCTGGTTTTACATCAATCTGCGAGACGCCCGGCAAGCGGTATTCGACCGGTTCTTCGATGGTGATAATGCGGCGCTGCACCGAGTTGATGCTGCTCAAGAAACAATAGAGCGAGGTCGATTTTCCGCAGCCGGTGGGGCCGGTAAGCAAGATGATTCCGTTCGGTTGCCCGAGCAGATGGCGAATGATGGGTTCCTGCTTCTCGCCCAGATCGAGACGATCAAAGCCGAACTGCTGCTCGCCGCGGCTGAGGAGACGCAGGCTGATCGACTCGCCGTTCACGGTGGGAATGGTCGAGACGCGCACATCGATTTCCTGATTATTTGCGTGCAGATTCATCCGGCCATCCTGCGGCAGGCGCCGCTCGGCGATGTCCATGTGCGCCATCACTTTCAGGCGCGAGATGATGGCGGATTGCAACACGCGCAACTGCGGCGGCACGGCCACTTCGTGCAGGATGCCGTCGATCCGATAACGAATGCGCAGATCATTTTCGAGCGGTTCGACGTGAATGTCCGTGGCCCGCTCGATGATCGCCTCGCGAATAATCTGGTTGACGAACTTTACGACCGAAGCCTCCGGGTCATCCGCGGTCAGGTCCGTGCTCGTCTCCCCGTCCTGCAACACTTCGAAGGCGCGGTTGGTTTTCAGAATCTCATCGAATGTTTCCGCGCCCACGCCGTAGAGCGTTTTCATGGTCCGCAGAATTTGTCCCCGCGGCACCAGCACCCATTCCGCCGGCTTTTTCAACAACTGCGAGGCGAGCTGGCGGCCGATCGAATTGAACAGATCGTACGTAGCCAGCACCACTGAGTTTTCCTTCACCTCAATCGGCAGGATGTGGTGTTGAAAGACGAAACGGCTGGGCAAGATCGACAATGTCTGCCGGTCGATGGTCTTCGGATCGATCGAGACAAATGGCACGTGGAACAATTTTCCGATCGCGCCCAGGAACCGGTTCTCGTCCACCTTCCCGGAATCGAGCACCTGACTCGTCCAGGAACCGCCGTTCAGATTGGTCGCCAGTTCCGCCGCTTCATCGTGCGAAGAAACACCGCTCGCCATGAGCAGATCGATAACTGACTTGCCGGCCGGTGAGTTCATGCAAATTCGTTAAGGCAAAAACAACGCTCGTCGCACCGGAACGGTGAGCGTGCCGGTCACGCGCATGGAACAATTTTTCTGCAAGCGCGCGATGGCGTCAGATACTTCCCCAGAAAACACCCCGTTGATCGGTCCGCAGTAGTAACCGAGCCGGCGCAAGTCCCGTTGTAAGGCGCCGACGTAAGCGGGCTGGCGGATCAGTTTCCAGTCGGACTCCAAATAATAAAGCGGGCGCCAGCAATAGCGCGGCGCGAAATCGGTGGAATTGGGCGCAGGCATTTGGTGGAGCAATCCATATTCGTCACGCTGCGCTAATGGATCGGTGGAATGAAAGAACGGATCGTCCGAGGCTTGCACCAGAATGCCACTCAATCCCGTTGCGAGTGCAATCAGAATCGCCTTTTTCATATAGAGATCACTTGCCGCCTTTTACGACGTCTTTCACCGACGGCAAATCGGGCGGCGGCAATTGCTTGCCATCGCTCGTCTTTGGACAGTCCGGGCAATCATCCTGATCAATTTCCGGACCAAAGTGAGTTCTATCCTCCGATTTCTGGCGCAGGCGATACAGATCAAGCTTCGTTAGCGTCACTTCCGGGCGCATCAAGATGATTAGTTCAGTCCGCATCTGAGTAGTGGAAGTATTGCGGAACAAAGCGCCAACGTATGGGATGCGATCGAGAATCGGAATGCCGGAAACATTCCTCATTTTGCTGTCCTGGATCAAACCGCCCAAAACGATTGTCGCTCCATTTGCGGCGGAAACGCTCGTTCGAATGTAACGCGTAGCGATGTTCGGGATTGCGTTACCATCGATTGTGGTAGTTCCCGCGAGGCTGTCGATCTTCTGCAAAATATCGAGCGACACTTCCTTGTCCGAGTTAATCAGCGGCACGACCTCGAGTTGGAGCGCCACTTTTTTGAATTCGATGTTTGACGCGACGGCAGGGACGCCGGCGGTGGTGGTCGTCGTGGTACCAACCACGCTTGTTAGCGAGGAAACCGGAACCGGGATTTCCGTGCCACTGGCGATGATCGCCTTCTTGTTGTTGCTCGTGAAAACCATCGGCCGCGAGATCACGCGAAAACGGTTGGTCGAGCTGAGCACATGAACGACCGATGCGAGTGTGTTTCCGGCGGCAAGATACACGTTTGCTCCACTGGCGGCGTTCGATGCCAGCTGCGTGAAACTGATAAGTCCCTGCCCAGGGTTGAAGATGTTTCCGCCCGTAGTTGTTGTAATGGGGGTTGACCCGGCAGTAGGACCCGGCGAGACCGTAGTGGTGCCTCCCCCAGCAAATGGAGGAATGCCAGTGAAGTTTGTTGTGCCCACGACCTTTTTATTCGCCCGAAGAAAATAATCGACGCCGAATTCTTCATCCTTGTTCAGCGTCAATTCGCCGATCACCGTGCTAAGCGCGACCTGCGGCGCTTTCACGTCCATTTCATCGAGAATTTTTTCCACCTTCACCACCACCTCGCGATTGCCGAGCACGATGATGGCGTTCGCGCGCTGGTCAGCGATAATTTTGGCGTTACCCACCGTGACCGCTTTCGGCGTAGTATCGACCGGCTGGGTCTGGAGCTCTTCGGAAATATTCAAAGTACTCTCGCCGCCCGAAGAGCTGGTTGACGTTCCTGCCGGATTTTGGCCCTGCCCACCAGTGCCCGCGCCCGTGCGGCGCTGCTGCTGTTGCTGCTGTGACGGACTGGCGCCGCCTTCGGCACCGGGCGCGGCGCCGCCGGGCTCAGTCAAAGCTTGAACCAGAACAGGCAGGACATCGCCAGCGGAGATATATCGTAACGGACGCGTGACCGGTTTGGCAAATTCGACGTTGGCATCAAACTCCGCGATCAATTTGCGAATGAACGGCATATTGACCGGCCGGGTCACGACATGAATTCGGTTCGTGCGCACGTCGGCGGTGAGCTTGATCTTGCCCACCACGACTGATTCCTCGGTAAGCGCGGTCAACGCGCCAACGTCATTTTCAACCGGTACCGGTTGCGGCACGGGTGCTCGCACGCCACGCACGCCGGCTGGATATTGGGCACCCGTTCTATCGCCTTTCTCGAAGATATCTTTCAACAGGTCGACCACCTTGCTCGCGTCGGCGCGCTCCAGCTTGATGAACTCGCTCACCACTTCCGCCGGCGGGACATCGACCTGATCCACGATTTTCACCAGGCGCCGAATGATTCCGCAATTTTGCGTCACGAGCAAGCTGCCAGACTTCGGGAGCGCCAGGATCGGCGCGGGATTCGTCCCGGCCCCGCTCAAATATTGGGTGAGCGCTTGCTGGAGCTCGATCGCGTCGGCGTAACGCAATTTGAAAAGATAGCTGATAACCTGATCGCCCGGCGGGATTTCCGATTCATCTGACATGACCGGCACTGACGCCGCTCGAGGATTCTTCCCCGTGCCGACGACTTCGATGATGTCGCCCTCCGCTGGCACCAGGGAAAAACCGTTCAACGACAGATTCATTTCGATGATCCTGATCGCTTCTTCGCGCGACACCGGCTTGCTGACGAAAATGTTCACCTTGCCCTGGACGAAGTTGTCCATCACCAGCTTTTTGCCGGTCAGCGTTTCGTAGAAGTGCAGGACATCCTGGACGTCGCTGTTTGGAAATTGCATGTTCGGTACCGTGTCCGGTGCGCCAGAAGGCACATTTGGAGCCACAGGAGGAGGCGTGGCGACCGCCACATCGGGAATTGGCGTCGGCCCTAGAGGGGCGGCTTGGCCGAAAACGCCACCCGATAAGGCAAGCAGCACCGCAGCTAGGCAGGGAAGTCTGAACACAAGCTTATTTACTTATTCACCATACCACGGTCAACCCGCTTCACCTAGAGCTGGTTTCAAAAGTCTAAACCACTTCTAAAAAGGACCGCGGTTGTAAGCTCGACAGTTGAAACCGCGCTGCATTAAAAAAATATCAATGTTACGGAAAATTTCCATGCTCGTCCTGTTGGCTGGGGCAGTTATTTCAGCATCAAGCGTTCCCGCAACGGAATTTCCCTGGACTGCTCCATCGAGCAAACAACAGAGCGACCAGTTCGTTATCGAAATCCGAGCAGTCATCCAAGCACAGCAGGAAGCCTGGAATCGCGGCGATATCGACGGATTCATGAACGGATATGCTCGCTCAAAATCGACAATTTTTGTTTCCGAAGACACCGTCACCCGCGGCTGGCAAACTGTGCGGGATCGTTACAAGAAAAAATACTCTAATCGCGAGAAGATGGGCACGCTAAAATTTTCCACTTTGGAAATCACGCCTCTCGGCGCCGATTCCGCGGTTGCGCTCGACCGTTGGAAATTGAAACGGGCGAAAGATCAACCGCACGGCCGTTTTACTTTAATCTTCCGAAAAACCGCCGATGGTTGGCGAATTGTGCACGACCACACGTCGGCCGCTGCGTCGTCGCCTTGAGCCGTTGAACCGTCGCGGCGTTACATCGTTAAATCGGCGATTGATTCACGCGTTACGATTTAACGAATCACGAATTACGCTCTCAACCGCGCGAGCAACTTCTCATGAATATTGTCGAATCCGCCATTGCTAAAAACAGCCACGATGTCGTTGCGTTGCAATATCGGCACAATCCGATCGACAATTGCATCCGCGTTCTTTTCGTAAAATGCCGGGCGGCCGGCGGCCGCAATTGCGTCGACAACTGCCTCCGGGTTTAATCTCTCCTCCTGCGGGATTTGCTCGAGCTTCGCGACTTGCGCGATGAAAACGCCGTCGGCCACTTTCAACGCGTCGGGCAATTCCTGCTGAAAAACGGCCCGGCGCGTGGTGTTCGAGCGCGGCTCGAAAATCGCCCAGATGCGATGGCCGGGATAGCGCTGACGCAGCGCGTGGAGGGTTTGCCCAATCGCCGTTGGATGGTGTCCGAAGTCGTCGATGACTATTACCCCGCGCGCTTCGCCGCGCACTTCCTGGCGGCGCGCAATGCCGGAAAAACTTTTTAGAGCGGCACGAATTTTCGCGCTTGGCACATCGTAAAAGCGCGCCGCCGTCACAGCCATCGCCGCGTTGCGCACATTGAATTCGCCGATGAGCGAGATCTCGAAGCTGTCATCGCCAAGTTTGAAACGCGACCCATCCGAAGAATACACGGCGTCGCGAATTCGCTGGGCGCAATTCTCCGAGAAACCGACCTCGATCATTTGCGCGAGGCAATCGCGCGCGACTTCCACGCAATTGTGATCGTCGCCATTCAGCAAGACCATTCCATTCTGCGGAACAACGTTGAGCAGACGCCGGAAACTCAATTTGATCTCATCGAGATTGTTGAAGATGTCGGCATGATCGAATTCGATGTTGTTTACAATCACCAATTCCGGCAGGTAGTGAATGAACTTCGAGCGCTTGTCGAAGAAGGCTGTGTCGTATTCGTCGCCTTCAATCACAAAATATTTTGAATCGTTCAGCCGCGCGCCTTGCCCGAGATTTTTCGGCAGTCCGCCGATGAGATAACCAGGCTTGCGTCCGGCTGTTTCCATGATCCAGGCGAGCAAGGCTGTGGTCGTTGTTTTTCCGTGCGTGCCGGTGACAACGAGATTGTGCCGGCCGCGCAGGAAATAGTCCTTCAAAACTTCCGGCAACGAGAGGTAAAGAAATTTGCGGTTCAAGACCGCTTCCACTTCCGGGTTGCCGCGTTTGATCGCGTTGCCGACCACCACCACATCGACGTCGGCCGGAATATTTTCAGCACGATAACCTTCCTGGAGCGCGACACCTTTCTTTTCGAGAAAAGTTGACATCGGCGGATAAATATTTTCGTCCGAGCCGGTCACGCTGAACCCGCGCTCGCGTAATGCCGCCGCCACCGAGCCCATCGCCGTCCCGCAAATGCCCAGAAAATGAAGTTTTCTCGGCTCTTTCGTCACGCCGATTCTTTACGCCGAGACTGCGAACTCCGCCACCTCAAGGAATTCTCGCTGGTGGCTTGCGCGGTTGACAGGCGTGGACGCCAGTCTGCCACGAAACCCAGGGATGGCTGTCTTCCATCCGTCTTGATCCGCGAAATCCGCGGTTCTCGGTTCTATTTGCCCTTGAACACTTCGACGGCGTTCCATGCTTGGTCGGGCGGTGCTTGTTCGTATTCGAGCGCGCGTTCCAGGTACATCTTCGCCAGCGAATCGTCCGGATAGAATTCGAGAAAACGTGAGAAGAGAATCTTGGCCTGGACGAAGTCGCGGCCGCGAAATTTTCGGACTCCCTCTTCATAAACTTCCAGCCATTTCAACAAATCAGGATCCACAGGTTCATTACGCGCCGCGACGAGCGCGCACACTTCGACCGGTTCGCTCTTCCCTTTCACCTGCGCGCGCGCGACGGTGCGCAAGTAAAAATCGTCGCGCACCAACTCGCAGACGGCGCCGCCGAGCAAAATATCGACACCATAATTTCGCGTCAGCCCTTCGAGGCGGGAAGCGAGATTGACGGCGTCGCCAATCACCGTGGGATCAAGCCGCTCGTGCGGTTCGTAGGAGCCGATGTTGCCAACGACGGCTTCGCCGTGGTTAATGCCGATCCCG
>Ga0210399_10001500_pt1 | contig 18222 bp, 18 predicted proteins | sample IncBWC14MmetaG_FD_150865 | JGI IMG/M metagenome (GOLD analysis project Ga0210399, IMG submission 150865) | Forest soil microbial communities from Barre Woods Harvard Forest LTER site, Petersham, Massachusetts, United States - Inc-BW-C-14-M | ecosystem: Environmental > Terrestrial > Soil >...
GGCGTCGCGCGCCCGCTCGGGAATAGTGGTGCTGCCGTCCCACCACTGCATGACGCTGGCGAGGCGGCCGCACTCCTGCGGCGTGAGTCCGAACACCTTGCCGAGATCGCGCAGCGCGCTGCGCGGCCGGTACATGATGACGGTCGCGGCGAGCGCCGCGCGCTCGCGGCCATACTTGTTATAGACGTACTGCAGCACCTCCTCGCGCCGCTCGTGCTCGAAGTCGATGTCGATGTCGGGCGGCTCGTTACGCTCGCGCGAGATGAAGCGCTCGAACAGCAGCGCCGCCCCGCGCTGCGGGTCCACCGAGGTGACGCCGAGGCAATAGCACACGCGTGAGTTCGCGGCCGATCCCCGGCCCTGGCACAGGATGCCGCGGCTGCGTGCATAGGCGACGACGTCATGGACGGTGAGGAAGTACGGCTCGTAACTGAGCTCGCTGATGAGAGCGAGTTCGTGCTCGATGGCCTTGCGCTCGGTCGCGGGGATCCCCCCGGGCCAGCGCCGCCCGGCGCCCTCGTAGGTCAGGCGGCGCAGGTAACCGGCCGGGGTCTCGCCCGGCGGGACGATCTCGCGCGGATACTCGTAACGCAGCTCATCGAGGGAGAAATGGCAGCCGTCGGCGAGCTCCGCCGCCGCCTCGAGAAGCTGCCGCGGATAGAGCCGTACGAGCCGCTCCGGCTCGCGCAGGTAGCGCTCGCCGTTCGCATAGAGCTTCGAGCCCACCTCCGCGATGGGCAAGTTGAGGCGAATCGCAGTGAGCGCGTCCTGCAGGCGACGGCGTGCACGTACGTGCATATGCACGTCGCCGCTTGCGAGCAGCGGGACACCGAGCTCGGCGCCGAGTGCGGTGAGTCGCGCGAGGCGCGCACCATCTTCCCCGTCGCGCAGCAGCTCGACCGCGATCCGCAGCTTCTCTGGAAAGCGCTCGGTGAGCCAGCGGGCCTCCCCTGCTTCGATCTGTGGGCCCGGCAACCACAGGATGAAACAGCCTTCGGGCGCCGCCGCCTCGAGGTCAGCGCGGGTGAGAGTGTATTGTCCCTTGAGCGCCGCGCGCCGCGCGCGCGTGATGAGCCGGCAGAGCCGCCCATAGCCGCTGCGGTCGATGGCGAGCGCGGCGAGCTTCAGTCCGCACACGAGCCGGAACTCGGCGCCTACGATGAGCTTCAGGCGCCGATTCCTGGCCGCCATGTGCGCGCGCACCACTCCAGCCACCGAGCATTCGTCGGTAAGCGCGAGCGCCGAGTAGCCGAGCGCGTCCGCTCGCTCCACCAGCTCGTGCGGATGCGAGGCACCGCGCAGAAAGGTGAAGTTCGACAGACAGTGCAGTTCCGCGTAGCGGGGCCCCGGCACTCTCTGGCACTCCTGACGCGCGTCAGCGCAGACGTGCGCTAACGCCGTTCACCCGAACACCCCGTGCAGATACCAGCCGTGCGGAGCGTCCCGCTCGCGGAACACCCACAGCAGTACGCCGTGTGGGTCCGCGGCGGTGTAGTAATCGCGCGCGATCTCTCCGCCATCCCACCAGCCGGTCTCGATCCGCTCCGGCTCTCCGAGGAGCAGCAGCGGACCGCGGCGCCGTGGCAGCCCGTCCTCGACCGCCAGCGACTGCGGCTCCGGCAGCAGCCAGAGCGGTCGGCGGGGTGAGCGCGCCGGCTCGTGGCACGGCGGCTTGCGGGAGCAGCCGAGCGCGGGTGGCGCGGTCTTGCCCCAGGCTTTCTCCGGCCGGTGACCCTCGAGGAACGCCAGGCCATGGATCGCCTCATCTCCCAACCGGGCGCGCAGGCGCTCGATGAGCCCGGACGCTTCGCTCGAGAAGCCGCCGCCGTGCTCGCCGGGCCGCCAGAGATGCGGGCAGTCCGGCCGATACGGCACCAGCGCGTCGGTACGCAGCTCGCAGTCGCGCACCGGCTCCGGCAATGTGAGCGCGGCAAGGCGCTCCCCGAGCAGCTCTCCCAGGCGCTGCGCATCCGCCACCGGCGCCGCCAGCCGCATGAGGCAGCGCGTCGGCGGCGAGTGCCGGTGCACGAGCCGGCACTCGAGCTCGAGCACGCCGCACTGGCGCGCCCGGAGGAACGTACCGAGCTCGGCGAGGAGCGGTGCGAGCGCGACGAGAATCGCGCTGGTGTTCTCCAGCTCGCAGGTGAGCTCACGGCGGCGACGGAAACGCAGGGGCGCACGCACGACTTCTCGCAGGTCCGCAGTGCGCCCGGTGAGCGCATCCAGGGCGGCAAGCTGTGCCGCGCCGAAGCGGCGCGCGAAGCCCGCGCGCGGCAGCCGCAGGGCTGCACCGATGGTGCGCACGCCGGAGCGTGCGAGACGCTCGAGGACATCCCGGGGCCAGCCGAGCGTTGCGAGCGGCAGCGGCGCCAGCGCACCCGTGAGCGCGCTCGGGTCGAGCACCGCCTGCGGCCTGCCGGCCCGGGCCAGCGCCAGCGCCGCGCGCGGTGTGGGCGCGAATGCCACCACCGTTCGTATGCCGAGCTGCCGGCACTCGTCCGTGACGGCGAGCTTGAGACCGGTGATGCCCGCAAACAGGTGCAGGCTCCCTTTCACTTCGAGCAGCAGGCCGTCGGGCGGCTCGAGGCTCACGCGCGGCGTGTAGCGCCCGGCGCTCCGCGCGAGCCGCTGCAGCGCCTCGGCCGGCGCGGGTGCAGTCAGATACACGCCGGCCCATAACTCGCGCGCCGATGTATCAGGAAGGTGCGGCGGGGCGAGCGCGCGCAGTGGCACGACATGCGGTGCCGGTGTTGCAGGGTGATGCGCCTCCCCAGGTCGCGTAGAAAGCAAGGCCATTTTCAGCCTCGCGTGCGCCCGGGTGCGCCGGCTGGCCAGGCGAGCTCGATCGTGCAGCGAACCGCGCCGCGGCCCTTCAGGAGAGTGACACGCACGCCTGCCGCGAGCGGCATGAGGCCGAGGCGCAGCACCGCCGGGGATGCTTCCCGGGCGGCACTTCGTGGGCGAAATAACACCCCGAGCGTCCGACCGCGCTCGGCGGCGAGCTGCAGCCGGCGCAGCTCACGCGGCTTCGGCTGCCGTGCCCAGGCGAGCGCCGCATCGCAGGCGCCCGAGCCGAGCACCTGCTCGAAAGCCCACAGCGGACGCGCACCCCCGACTACCGCCACACGGTCGAGCGCCAGACCTGCGGCAGCGAGTGCCGGCGCGAACGGCATCAGAGGAGGCGCGACCCACACGCACCAGCGCGCCGCTGCGGCACGCGTCAGCGCTGCGAGCGCGGGCAACAGCAGGTACAGCTCGCCGCTGCCAAAGCGCGCGGCGAGAATCTCGATCAGTCCGCTGCGGGGCCAGCCTCGACCGGGCAGCCACTCATCGAGCGCCGCGAAACCGCTGGCCAGGGCCTCGAGGCGTGCGGCGCCGCGACCGCGCCAGATAGCCGGATGCTCGAGCAGCCGAGCGAGCTTCGGAGCGCCCTCCATAAGTGCATGAGGTCACATCAACCCGTTCGTGCGGCTCCGGCGCACCACTCCCACCACGATGCCCTCGATTAGCAACGGCTGCTCTCTCAGATCCACCCTGATCGGCTCGAACTCGGGGTTCTCGGGCAGCAGCCACACGACGGAACCTTCCTGGCGATAGCGTTTGACGGTGACCTCGTTCTCCAGGCGTGCCACCACGATCTGTCGGCTCCGGACTTCGGAGGTGCGGTGCACCGCAACCAGGTCGCCATCGAGAATGCCGGCATCCTTCATGCTCATGCCGGTGACCTTCAGGAGGTAGTGCGGCCGCGGCTGGAACACTTCCGGATCGATCGCGAGACGCGCCTCGAAGTTCTCTTCGGCGAAGATCGGCCGGCCGGCGGCAACCCGTCCGATGAGCGGCAGCCCGATCTGCTCGCGGATCGTGTCTTTCAGCTGGATGCCGCGCGAGGTACCGGGCATGAGCGCGATGACACCTTTGCGGGCGAGCGCCCGTAAGTGCTCTTCGGCGGCATTGGCCGAACGAAAGCCAAGCTCCTCGGCAATCTCCGCCCGCGTAGGCGGCATGCCGGTCTCGGTGATGAACCGCTGAATGAGGCGCAGGATCTGTGTCTGGCGGGGGGTAAGGTCGGACATCTTGAGCATGCCTGTTTATATGTACAGTTACTGTAATTATATCCAGACCGGCTCTTCCCGCAACCCCCACTTCAAATCTTCTGCCGGACCCATCGGGAATCACGCACAGCTGCGCTCACGCCTGTGCCTTGCTTCAGCTCGGTGGTCCGCACTCCCCGCTCTCATTCGCCCGACCGGACGCGGCTATGACCCACCTAAAGTCGTTGCAATCAAAAACTCTTAAAGAACTTTCTGCAATCCGGCTGCAACCACGCGCCGGCACTCGCAAGCGCCGCGTTCGCTAAGTTCGCCACCGCACAGACTGACTCACGCTGGCCGAGCAATGCTCGCGATGTGAATCTAACAGCCGCAACCCGTTTCCGCTGAACGTACGCTGAACATGTCGGGCCTGTCGCGGGCCAAAGACAAACCGACGCGTCGCAGTTGCATTCGCGGAACAAATTTGCTGCAGTTGCGGGCGGCGAAGACGGCGGAACTTGCCCACCGGAGTCGCATCGGTTATCAAGGCATCCCGAATCAACAACCCAAAGGGGACTTGTATGAAGTGCGCGAGCATTGTGAAGGCGGCGGCTGCCGCGGTGCTGCTGGTGGGAATGGCAGGTTGTACGGATCTGAAGCCCCTCCAGGCACAGGTTGACGATCTGAAGGCTCAGCTGGCGAAGGCTCAGAGTGATGTGTCGGGCGCGAAGAGCGCTGCTGACGCGGCGAGCAGTGCTGCCTCCTCGGCCGGACAGGCTGCCAGTGGTGCGCAGAGCACGGCCAACCAGGCGCTGGCTGCGGCTCATGCCAGTCAGTCCTGCTGTGACGCGACCAATGAGAAAATCGACCGGATGTTCAAGCGGTCGGTATCAAAGTAAGCGCCAGTCTCTGAACGGTGAAAAACGCCGCGCACTGCGCGGCGTTTTTTTACTAGTAACGCACCAGCGCCGATCCCCAGGTAAAACCCCCGCCAAAGGCCTCGAGCAGCAGCAGCTCGCCGCGTTTGATCCGCCCGTCGCGCACCGCGACATCGAGCGCGAGTGGCACCGAGGCGGCGGAGGTGTTGCCATGCTCCTGCACGGTGACGATGACCCGCTCCATCGGCATGTCGAGCTTGCGCGCGGTCGCCTGGATGATGCGGATGTTGGCCTGGTGCGGCACCAGCCAGTCGAGCGCGCTGCGATCGAGCCCGTTCGCGGCGAGCGCCTCGTCGACCGCCTGACCGAGCTTGGTCACGGCGACCTTGAAGACCTCGTTGCCCGACATGGTGATCGCGAGCTTCGGCCCGAAGCCCCTGGAGACGCCGCTGCCACAGTAGAGCAGGTCCTTGTACTGGCCGTCGGCATGCAGGTGGGTCGAGAGCACGCCCGGCTCGCCGCTCGGCCCGAGGACGACCGCGCCGGCACCGTCGGCAAACAACACCGCCGTGGAGCGATCGCTCCAGTCAGTGATCCGCGAGAGTGTCTCGGCACCGATCACCAGCGCACGCTGCGCCTCTGCGCAGCGCACGTACTTATCGGCGATCGAGAGCGCATACATGAAGCCAGCGCATGCGGTCTCCACGCTGAACGCCGGCACGTTGCGGCAGCCGAGACGCGCCTGCAGCAGCACGCCGCAATTGGGGAATACCAGGTCCGGAGTGGTGGTGCCGAAGGCGATGAAGTCGACGTCGCCGGGCGCGATGCCCGCCGCATCGAGCGCGCGGCGCGCGGCGAACTCGGCGAGATCGACCGTGGTCTCGCCGTCGGCGGCCAGGTGGCGCCGCTCGATGCCAGTGCGGGTGCGGATCCACTCATCGGTGGTGTCGACCATCTTCTCGAGATCGAAGTTGGTGAGAACCTTCTCCGGCAGGTACGAGCCGGTGCCGAGGATGCGTGAGTGAATCAAGCTGCGGCCCCCTGCGCGTTGAGCGCCTGCGCGATGTGCGTGGTGAGCCCGCGGCGCGCCGCCAGCGCTGCCGTGCCGATGGCGCGCGCGAAGGCGACTCCGTCGGCCCGACCATGGCTTTTTACCACGATCCCTCTGAGGCCGACCATGCAGGCGCCGTTGTAGCGCCGCGGATCGAGTCCGGCCGCCGCCCGGCGCAGAACCGGCCGCGCGATCGCGCCGGCGATGCGGTCGAGGAAGGAGGCCTGAAATTCCTGGCGCAGGCGATCGGCGATCAGGCCCGCGACCCCCTCCATGGTCTTGAGCGCCACGTTGCCGGTGAAGCCGTCGGTGACCACGACGTCGACGTCGCCCGTGAAGATGTCGTCGCCCTCGACGAAGCCGACGTAGTTCAGGCCGCTGCTGCCGAGGAGCGCATGCGCCGCCTGCACCACCTCGTGTCCCTTCATGTCTTCCTCGCCGATGTTGAGCAGCCCGATGCGTGGCGCCACCACTCCGTACACATCGCGGGCGATGATCGCGCCCATGGCGGCAAACTGGCGCAGCTGCTCGGGGGTCGCCTTGGTGTTGGCGCCGAGATCGAGCATGTGGGTGTGGCCGTGGGCGGCCGGGATCGCCGAGATGATTGCGGCCCGCTCGACGCCCGGCAGCGTCTTCAGCACGAAGTGCGCGATGGCGGTCAGCGCCCCGGTATTGCCGGCGCTCACGCAGGCGCTGGCGGCGCCGGCGTGCACCAAGTCGATCGCCACGCGCATCGAGGAGTCTTTCTTGTGGCGGATGGCCTCGCGCGGCTTCTCCTCCATCGTGACCACCTGCGAGGCGGGCGCCACCGCCGTGCGCGCGCGGATCGCATCCGGCTGCGAGGTGAGCGCCGCGGAGATCAGCTGCGGATCGCCGACCAGCGTCGCCTGCAGCTGCAGGTCGTCCGCGAGAGCACGCAGCGCACCCGCCACGTACTCGCGCGGCTCATGATCGCCGCTCATCACGTCGATCGCGATCGGCAGCACGCGGGCCCCCGGGGTACGGCGCGGTGACGGACTATTCCTTCTCTTCGCTCTCGGCCGGTTTCTCGATCACGCGCCGACCCCGATAGAAACCATCGGGAGTGATGCGGTGCCGCAGGTGCGTCTCGCCCGACTGTGGGTCGATCGACAGCGCCGGCTTTGCGAGACCATCGTGCGAGCGGTGCATGCCGCGTCGCGAAGGTGTCTTGCGGCTCTTTTGAACAGCCATGGTCAGCTCCTGATTCGATTCACTCTAACTTTTCAGCAGGTCCGCAAGCCGCGCGAACGGCCTGTGTGTATCTTGCCCGTGCTCCGCCGCGGCACTCTCCGCCGGCGCGGCACACGCCTGGCCCGCATCGTGCAGCGCCACGATGGGCAGTGTCAGCAGCAGCTCCTCCGTGATGAGCTCGCCGATGCTGATTCGGCCTCCGGAGGCCAGCACCGGCTCGAGCTCCGTCGGTACGCGCGCACCTTCGGCCTCGGATGCAACCAGCGCGACCTTGACGAGCCTCTCGACGGGCACGCTCATCGGCCGCATGCAGCGCTGGCACTGAAGTGTCGCCGCCCCCTGCACCGTTAGCTCCACGACGGGAAACCCCTGTGCGCGCCCAAAGCGCGCACGGCCCGCGACACTCCCTGCAACTCCCGCGGGCAGACCGCTCAGCTCCGCAAGCGGAACGGCAAAGTCGAGCTCCGCTGCGTTGTCAGCCAACCGGTCTACATCGAGTGGCGTCGACCAGGGCTGCGGCATGGGGCGCGTATAATAGGTAGCGAGTCCTCCCAAGTCAAAGCCGGATTTGGGGCTAAGCCATTGTTTCTCGAAGGCGATTCACACGCCTGAGCGTCTCCGTGCCGCAACTCATCCTCGCTTCGACTTCGCCGTATCGCCGCGCGCTCCTCGAGCGCCTCGGGGTCGGGTTCGAGGTGGTGGCGCCGGGCGTCGACGAGCACCATCTCACCGGGGAATCCCCAACCGATCGGGCGCTGCGGCTCGCGACCGCCAAGGCCCAGGCGGTGTGCGCCCGCCACCCGGCGGCGCTGATCATCGGCAGCGACCAGGTGGCGGCCTGCGGCGCTGAGGTGCTCGACAAGCCGGGCGATGCCGGGCGGTGTCGCGAGCAGCTCGGGAGCCTCTCGGGGCACACCGCGCATTTCTACACCGCCTGCGTGCTGCTCGGTGCGCGCCTGCACCTGGCGCACGTCGATACGACCACGGTGCTGTTCCGGGCGCTCAGCGCGGACGAGATCGAGCGTTACGTCGCGCGCGAGCGGCCGTTCGATTGTGCCGGCGGCTTTCGCGCCGAGGCCTCAGGCATCGCGCTCTTCGAGGGCATCGAGAGTCAGGATCCGACGGCCCTCATCGGGCTGCCACTCATCTGGCTCGCGGGCGCGCTGCGCGCAGCGGGCTATCGGCTGCCCTAGCCTCGCGGCGCGGCGCCGACCCGAGCTTCTCCAGCACCGCCGTCAGCTCACCCGGCAGCGGTGTGTTGACGCTGAAATCGCCGCCCTGCGGCCAGGTGAAACTCAGGCTCGAGGCGTGCAGGAACATGCGTGTGAGCCCCAGGGCGCGCAGCTCGCGATTGAAGTCCGGGTCGCCGTATTTGGCATCCCCAGCCACCGGGTGACCGGCATGGGCGGCGTGCACGCGAATCTGATGGGTGCGCCCGGTGTCGAGCTGGACTTCGACGAGCGTCGCGACCCGCCCGAAGAACTGCACGGGCCGGAAGCGGCTGGTCGAGGGCTTGCCGGAGGCGTCGGCGCGCACCGTGCGCTCGCCGCCGACGCGCGTGTCGGTGCGCAGCGGCACCTCGATGCGCTTCTCGCCCAGATCCCATTTGCCCCTGAGGAGTGCGAGATAACGCTTCTCGAAACCCTCCTCGCGGAGGAGCGCGTGGAGGGTTCGCAGAGTGGCGCTATCGCGTGCCACCAGCAGGCAGCCGCTCGTATCCCGGTCGAGGCGGTGCACGAGTTCGAGGGATTCGTGCGGTCGCTGCGCCCGCAGCGCCTCGATCACCCCCGAGCTGACGCCGCTCCCGCCGTGCACGGCGATCCCGGCCGGCTTGTCGAGCACCAGAAGCTTCGGATCTTCGTGGATGACCGCGCTGTGGACGCGCGCGATCAGCTCCGCGGCGGGCTTCCCCGGCTCCGGCGCGGGGAGCACCCGCACCGGGGGAAGGCGGATCCGATCCTGAGCCTGGAGGCGCGTTTCAGGCCCGGCGCGGCGGCCGTTCACCCGGACCTCGCCCTTGCGGATCACGCGGTAGACGCGGCTGCGCGGCACGTCGCCGAGGCGTTTCAGGACGAAACGATCGAGCCGCTGGCCAGCCTCCTCCGCCGTCACTTCGACGTGCCGTACGTGGGTACGGATTTCCTCGCTGTCGTGCTCCGGCAAGGGGTCCTCAACGTAAGGCATTGTTTCTACAATGGTCTATCGAGTATACTCTTGCACGTCGTCCGCGATGCGGACGCGCCATTGGCTTGGCTGGCAACTAAAAGCCGCCAGGCCTGTTTAGTTGGACCTCATTAAATCGAGGCCATCGCATTGGGCCGAAAGATCGCGCCACCTGCGTAGAAGCTCTCGCATCGAGAGCTTCCGCAGATGGGGCCGTCGGTTGAGTTCACCGAAGGTTTCCTCTGAGCCGCTTCCCAGGTGAGGCGGCTGAATAACGTGAACAACGAGAGTCGTACTCCCTTGTCAGTTGCTGGAAAACTTCGCTGCCGCGGACTGAGAGTCCCGCGGCCTCCCGTCGTGTGCTTGCCGGCCCCTCAACGCACAAGTAGGGCACATGAAGAGAATGCTAGTGAATGCAACTCAGGAAGAGGAGTTGCGCGTCGCTCTGGTTGATGGACAGAAGCTGTTTGACCTGAGTATCGAGTTACCTTCCCGCGAGCAGAAAAAAGCCAACATCTACAAGGCCCGGATCTCCCGCATCGAGCCCTCGCTCGAGGCGTGCTTCGTCGATTACGGCGCCCAGCGCCACGGATTCCTCCCGCTGAAGGAAGTCTCCAGGGAATACTTCCGCCAGCAGCCGCAGGGCGGCCGCATGAACATCCGCGAGCTCCTCTCCGAGGGGCAGGAGGTCATGGTCCAGGTCGAGAAGGAGGAGCGCGGCACCAAGGGTGCTGCCCTCACCACCTTCATCAGCCTCGCCGGCCGCTTCCTGGTGCTGATGCCGAACAATCCGCGTGCCGGTGGCGTCTCGCGCCGCATCGAGGGCGAGGACCGCGACCAGATGCGCGAGGTCATGGGCCAGCTGCAGATCCCGGACGGCATGGGCGCGATCGTCCGCACCGCCGGCGTCGGCCGCTCGGCCCCCGAGCTGCAGTGGGACCTCGACAACCTCAAGGTGCAGTGGGAGCAGATCGCCGCCGCTTCCAAGGACCGCCAGACGCCGTTCCTGGTCTTCCGGGAGAGCGATGCGGTCACGCGCGCCATGCGCGATTACCTTTCCGACGACGTCGGCGAGGTGCTGGTCGACAGCCAGGCGGCCTTCGAGAAGGCGCAGGAGTACATGCAGCGCTTCATGCCGGCGGAAGCACAGCGGCGCCTGAAGCTCTATACCGACGATATTCCGCTCTTCACACGCTTCCAGATCGAGAGCCAGATCGAGTCGGCCTACTCCCACAAGGTGCAGCTGCCTTCCGGCGGCAGCATCGTCATCGACTACACCGAGGCACTGGTGTCCATCGACATCAACTCGGCGCGCGCCACGCGCGGCAGCGATATCGAGACCACCGCCACCAACACCAACCTGGAAGCGGCCGATGAGATCGCGCGCCAGCTGCGCATCCGTGACATCGGCGGCCTGATCGTCATCGATTTCATCGACATGGAGTCGAGCAAGAATCAGCGCGACGTAGAGGACCGGTTGCGCGATGCGATGAAGATGGACCGCGCCCGCATCCAGATCGGGCGGCTGTCGCGCTTCGGGCTCCTCGAGATGTCGCGGCAGCGTCTGCGTCCCTCGCTCGGGGAATCGAGCCACATCGTCTGCCCGCGCTGCGTCGGCATCGGCAGCATCCGCAGCGTCGAGTCAATGACTCTCGCGGTGCTGCGCCTGATCGGCGAGGAGCTGCGCAAGGACCGCACGGCACGCGTCATCGCCCAGGTACCGGTGGCGGTGGCGACCTACCTCATCAACGAGAAGCGCGAATGGCTGCGCACCCTCGAGGACAAGAGCAGCGCCGAGCTGCTCATCGTGCCGAACGAGAACATCCAGACGCCCGAGTACTCGATCAGGCGCGTCCGCGATGACGAGATCGAGTTGCCGGAGAACAAGCAGGCAACCTACCTCATGCCGACCGCGCCCGCGGTCGCCGAGCCCGGTAGCGCCCAGGACAGGAAGCCGCAGCCGGAAGCACCCGCGGTGCCGGCGCTGCTGCCCAGCACCCCGGCACCGGTCGGCGCCCCGGCACCGGCGGCGGCCCGCGAACATGCCGGCGACAGCCAGCCGAGCGCGCACCAGGGTTTCTGGTCGCGCTTGAAGCGCGTCCTGGTAGGCGAGCCTGCCGCGCCGCCTGAAACGCCGCCGGCCGCGGACGCGACGCCCTCCGGGGCCCCGCGCCGCGACGACGGGCGCCGGCGCGACGGACGGCGCGAGCATTCCCGCCAGGGACGCCACGCCGAGGGCGTACGCCGTGAGCGCGGCGACGGGCGGGACCGTGATCGCGGGCGTGGCCGCGACGGCCGCGATATGCGCGATCGGGACCGTAATCGAGACCAGCAGGGCCGTGGAGGTCGGGACCGTTTTGCGAACCGCGCTGGAGGCGAACGGGGCGCGAGCCAGGGCGGCGGCTCCGAAGACAACCGTGCCAGCAGCGCCGAGCGCGCCCCGGCGGATGCGCCCGCGACGGGCGAAGTGCGGGCGGAGCGCGGCGAGCGGCGCGGGCGCCGCGGCCGTCGTCGTGGACGCCGCGGCGGGGGCCTGCGCGAGGGCTTGAGTCCGGCGCCGGGCGCGCCGGGCGCGGGTGCCCCGGGATTCGGTGCGGAGGCCGCCGCGCCCGCCAACGGCGCGCATGAAGCCTCAGCGGCGCCGGTATCCGCACCCCCGCCCGTGGATCGCCCGCGCGAGACGGCCGATGAGCCACCGCGCGAGTTGTTCCACTCCGAGGCGCGTGAGCCAGGTCCCTCGCATGAGGCGGCGCCGCTCGCGCACTTCGAGCCGCCGCCAAAACCCGATCCCGGCAAGCCTTACGTCGTCTGGTCGTCGGCTCCGCCGACGAAGGACGCCGGCCCCCGGGGTCCCGAGGAGTAAGAGTCCGGGCGGGAGATCAGGCGGCGCGCGAGCGCTGGCGCAGGTGCTTCAGCAGCCCGCGCGCGGCCGCCTCCACCAGGTCCAGCACTTCCTCGAAGCCGTTGGGCCCGCCGTAGTAGGGATCGGGCACGTCCTCGGGCGCCGCATCCGGCGAGAACTCGAGAAAGAGGCGCAGTCGCTCATGCGAATGAGAGGGCGCGCGGCGCCGCAGCGCCTTCAGGTTATCGCGATCCATCGCCAGGATGAGGTCGAAGCGCTCGAAGTCGGTGGACTCGACCGTGCGCGCGCGCAGCGCGCTCAGGTCATAGCCGCGCCGCGCTGCAGCCGCGCGCGTGCGCGGATCCGGCGGCTGGCCTACGTGGTATTCGGCCGTGCCGGCTGAATCCACTTCGAGCGTCAACTCCGGCGCCTCGCGCGCCGCGAGTTCACGCAACACCGCCTCGGCGGTCGGCGAGCGGCAGATGTTACCGAGACAGACGAACAGGATCCGCACTAGCGTGCGCTGTAGCCGCGCCCCTGGAGGCAGGCAATCATGGCGCGCTGGTAATCGGCGCGCCGGGCTCCCAGCTGATCGGGAGACACGCCGCCGCCGGCCTGAGTGGGATCGAAACCGGTCTGTGACGACGACCACCTGTGGCACTCGTATTGATCGCTCGCCTGCTGCTCGGCACTCTGGCCCTGCTGCGGGTAGATGAACAGATTGTCGCCCTGAGGCGGCGGCGGCTGCGGGGCGTCGGGCGATGCGCCGCCCTGGTCGCCCGGTGGATCGACGACCTCATAGCCGTTCTGCGCCTGGCTCCACACGTAGTAGGTATCGTTGGCATAGTAGTAGGGGACGCCGCCGAACCACATCGTGGTGTAGAAGGGCGGCAGCACCGGAACGAACAGCCCGATCGGCGCACCAACCACGACGAAGCTCGGTCCATACGGCCGGTACCAGACGCCGCCGGAATAGTAGAAGCGGCCGCCCGGCCGATCGAACTCGTACGGGCGTCCCGGCAGCGCGCGGAAATACGCCCCGCGGTCGGGGTAGTAGCGGTTGTGGGCGTAGCGCCCGTCCATGTGCTCGGGAGCGTGTCCGCCGGAGCGGAAGCCCCCGCGATCGCCGCGATCACCTCGGTCGCCGCGGTCGCGGTCATGTTGCTGCGCCTGCGCGCTCGAAACTGCGAGTGCCAAGGTCACGATGACCAGCCCGCAAGCCCGTACCCATCTCGCTGCGTTCTTCATGTCCGCTCTCTGTCTCACCTGACACTGTAGCCGCGCGCATCGAGACACGCGGAGATCGCGCGCCGATAGCTCAGCGCCTTCTGTTCCTCGGCGGCCGCCGCGCGCCGGTCGGCGACGACGACGGTGCGAGTCGCCTGCGCGTTGGCGGCATCGGCGCTGCTGCCGATCGCGCCGCCCACGACGGCGCCGGCGAGCGCCGCGGGTGCGGCCTGCCAGCGCGGCGCAATCGCCGCGCCGATGATCGCGCCGGCGACGGCGCCGATGGCCGTGTTGGTTCCCGGGGGCGGACCCGCCGAGACCACCTGCACGCGATCGTGCGGCGCAACGCCCGGCGCGCTCGGATCAAAACCGGTCTGCTGCGTCGACCAGGTGCTGCACTCGTAGTGGTCGCGGTCCTGCTGCTCCGGCGTCTGGCCGTGCATCGGGTACGCGTACACCTGGCTGACCGGGGGTGGCGGGGGCGGGGGCGGCGGGTCATAGACCGGGCGCGGCGGCGCTTCCGTCACGCAGGCGGCGAGGGCCAGTGCCGCGGCGCTGAGAGCCAGGCCGGCGAGGGAGGCGCGGCGGTACTTAACTGTGGGGTTCAGCATTGGAGGTGTTTCCGTATCGGGAGCGGATCGCTCTTTGCAAAAACGTCGGGTGCGGGTCCAGGGTTGACACTCAGGCCCCTGCCCCGGCAGAAATTTGGACGGTGCGCCAAGGACTTAAGTTCCGGTCACTGTACCTGATTGTCAAACGTCCCCGGTCGGCGTCAATAGGGATTACGCGAAGTTAATCTCCGCCGTCTAGCCCCCGGTGACGGCGGCGCCGAGCAGCGCCGCGACGCGCGCGAGATCTGCGGCCGTGTTGACGTCCGGGCCCGGCGCCTCGCGCGCATCCGCCACCTGGATGTGGAAGCCGTTCTCGAGCGCGCGCAGCTGCTCGAGTTTCTCGCGCAGCTCGAGCGCCCCGGGGGCGAGTCCGGCGAGGCGCTTGAGCGGGCCCACCCGGTAGGCATAGATACCCAGGTGCCGCCGCGCACCCCCGGGATCGGTCTGACTCACGAGGCCGGCCGCCGCGCCCGCCCGGTTCCAGGGAATCGGTGCGCGGCTGAAATACAGCGCGCGCCCGCTCGTGTCCGTCACTACCTTCACCGTGTTGGTGTCGAGCAGCTCTGCCACCGAGCCGAGGGGAGTCGCGAGCGTCGCGATCTGCGCGCCCGGCACCGAATCGAGCAGCTCAGCCACCTGCGCGATGAGCGCGGGAGGCATCAGAGGCTCATCGCCCTGGAGATTCACGACAATGTCGCGCTCCGGCCAGCCCCGTGCGGCCGCCACCTCGGCGATGCGATCGGTGCCCGAGACGTGGGCAGCCGAGGTCATCACCCCCTCGGCGCCGAACGCGCCCGCGGCATCGCGGATGCGCGCATCGTCGGTCGCGATCAGCACCTCGAGAGCGCCGGCCGCGCGCGCCCGCTCGTACGCCCACTGCACCATGGGCTTGCCGCCGATCTGCCGCAGCGCCTTGCCGGGAAGCCTGACCGAGTCATAGCGCGCGGGAATGACGACCCGGAACACGACGCCGACCGTCAGCGCTCGAGCAGCGGGTCGTCGGCGGTCAGCTGGCGGGCCTCCTCCTCCAGCATCACCGGCACGTTGTCACGGATGGGATAGGCAAGCCGGTCCATGCGGCACACGAGCAGCTGCGCCTCGCGCTGGTACTTGAGCGGCCCTTTGCACACCGGGCAGGCGAGTATCTCGAGCAAGCGGGAATCCATCGGGACCTAACCTCCGCCGCCGGTGCGCAACCTCGCGAGGACCCGCGCGCGCAGAGCCTGCGCATCGCTGTCGCTGAAGGTGGCGCTGACGGGCACGTACCACAGTCGCGCGTTGGCGAACGGCGTGCATTTTACGGCATCCTTCTCCGTCATGAGGATCGGCAGGTCGTCGGCAAAAGCCAGCTCGCGCGCCGTGAACGGGTGATGATCCGGGAAGGGATGGGCGATCACCTCGATGCCGCGCCCCGCAAGCTCGGCAAAGAAGCGCTGCGGGTTGCCGATTCCGGCCACCGCGTGCACGCGCCGCCCCCTGAAGGCCGAAAGCTCACACGGCAGCCCGCGCCCGTCGACCCGCACCGCCGGCTGCGCCGCGAGCCGCATGGTGAGCGTTCCGGCCGGTAGCGCCCCCGCGAGCGAGCCGTGCTCGGGCTCGCCGTTCACGACCACGATGTCGGCACCGCCGAGCGCCGCCACCGGCTCGCGCAGCGGACCCTGCGGCAGCAGCCGCCCGTTGCCGAAGCCGCGGCTACCGTCGATCACGGCTATCGCACAGTCGCGCCCAAGGGCGAGATGCTGCAGCCCGTCGTCGGCGACTATCACGTCCGCGCCGCGGGCGATGAGCGTGCGGGCCGCCGCGACCCGGTCATTCGCCACGAGCGTCGGGCAGCCGGTACGACGCACGATGATCACCGGCTCATCGCCCACGTCGCGCCAGTCCGAGTCCGGATGCGCATCGCGTTGCGCCCCGCGGCGCCTCCCATAGCCGCGCGACACGACCCCGACCCTGAGCCTCTCGGCGCTGAGCAGGCGCGCCACGTAGATGGTGAGCGGGGTCTTGCCCGTGCCGCCGACCGTGAGGTTACCGACCACCACCACCGGCCGCGTCAGCCGTCGTTGGCGCAGGAGCCCCGCGGCATAGGCGCGGTGGCGCGCGTCGGTGATCGTGCCGTAGACCCAGGCGAGCGGCGCAAGGTAGGGGACACCCGCGCGGTCCCCGTACCACAGTCGCTCGAGCCGGCTCCGCAAGGCACGCTCCTTCAGTCGGAGAATTGCAGCTGGTGCAACTGGGCGTACAGGCCACCGCGCTCGATCAGGGCCGCGTGCGTGCCTTGCTCGACGATCCTGCCGGCGTCGAGCACGATGATGCGATCGGCCTGCTCCACCGTCGACAGGCGGTGCGCGATCACCAGCGTCGTGCGGTGGAGCAAGAGCTGCGCGAGCGCCGCCTGAATGTGGCGCTCCGACTCGGTGTCGAGTGAGGAGGTGGCCTCGTCGAGGATCAGGATCGGCGCGTCCTTGAGGAGCGCGCGAGCGATGGCGATGCGCTGGCGCTGGCCACCCGAGAGCAGCATGCCGCGGTCGCCCACCAGCGCGTCGAGCCCGGCCGGCTGGTTGCGCACGAACTCGAGGATGTGAGCGGCCTGCGCCGCACGCTCGATGGCGGCCTCTGCGACATCGCGCCCGAAGGCAATGTTGTTGCGGATGGTGTCGTCGAACAGCACCACATCCTGGCTGACGACCGCAATCTGCTCGCGCAGGGATCGCAGCTCGTACTCGCGCACGTCGCGCCCATCGATCGCGACGCTCCCGGCGCGCACGTCATAGAAGCGCGGCAGCAGGTTTACCAGCGTCGACTTGCCGCTGCCGGAGCGCCCGACGATGGCAAGAGTCTCGCCGGCGGCGATCTCGAGCGATATGTCGGCAAGTGCCGCCGCGCGGCGCCCGGCTGTGACGCCCGCCGGCGCGTCGCCCCCCGGGGAATCCTCAGCGCGGTAGGCGAACGAGACGCGCTCGAACCGCACCGCTCCGCGCACCCGCGGGCTCCGGAAGCTGCCGCCCTGCGGCTCCACCGGCTCATCGAGCAGCTCGAACAGGCTCTGGCCGCCGGCGATCCCCTGCTGCAGGGGACCTGCGACCCCCACCAGATCGCGCAGCGGCTGCGCGATGCTGACCAGCGCCGTGAAAAAGGCGAGCAGGTCGCCCATCGAGGTGCGGCCGTGCACGGCATCCGCGATGGCGATCGACAGGACGACCGCCAGCCCGATGGCGGTGAGCAGCTGCACCACCGGGTTCGACAGTCCCTTGGTGAGAATGAGCCTCATGTTGGAACGGCGGTTGCGCTCGTTTACCGCGTCGAACTGCTGCGCGAGGTGACCTTGCGCGTTGTAGACCTTGATGAGGCGCGGCGCCTCGAAGCTCTCCTTGGCGACCCGCGTGACATCACCCATCGAGTCCTGGATGCGGCGGCTGTAGCGGCGGAACTTCTGGTTGATGACCGAGACCAGCCAGCCGACCAGGGGGCCCATGGTGAGGGCGATCAGCGCCAGGCGCGCGTTCAGCCACAACAGCACGGCGATCGAGCCGATGATGGTGAGCGTCGTGCGCACCGACACGACCACGGAGTCGGTGGTCGCCTGGCCGATCTGCTCGGTGTTGAAGGTCAGCCGCGACAACAGGGCCGCGGGCGAGTTGCGGTCGAAAAAGCCGATCGGCAGATCGAGAATGCGGCGGAAGGCCTCGCTGCGCAGCTGCGCGACGATCTGCCGGCCCACGTAGCCCATGAAATAGGTCTGGGTGAAATCTCCCAGGCCGCGCAGCAAGAACATGCCGACCACGGCCAGCGGCACCCACACGATGGTGCGCGGGTCCTGGTGGGTGAAGGTGCCGTCGCCGAATTTCTTGGCGAGCAGCGCGAAGCTGGCCATCACGGCCGAGAACAGCAGGGCGCCGAGCACGCCAAGGACGAAGTGGCCGCGGTGCGGCCGTACATAACCGAGCAGGCGCCGGTAAGTCCGCCAGCCGCCGCCGGCGGCCTGCGGCTGCGCAGCGCGCACACTCGAGCGGGGGCCCACGTCGTTCAAGGCTTGCCCGCCGCCTCTTCCTTGACGGTGGCGATGTTGATCTCGGCGAAGCCGAGCCGTCCGAGTACGTCCATGGCAGTGATGACGGACTGATGAGTGGCGCGCGCATCCGCGCGCAGCGTGACGGGCGACGAGCGGCTGGTGCCGGCCTCCTTCAGCAGCGCCGCCCGCAGCGTCTCC
>Ga0210399_10001501_pt1 | contig 18191 bp, 20 predicted proteins | sample IncBWC14MmetaG_FD_150865 | JGI IMG/M metagenome (GOLD analysis project Ga0210399, IMG submission 150865) | Forest soil microbial communities from Barre Woods Harvard Forest LTER site, Petersham, Massachusetts, United States - Inc-BW-C-14-M | ecosystem: Environmental > Terrestrial > Soil >...
AAGATCGACGATTACACCGTCGCTTTCGAGAACAACTTCGTCGAATCCTTGTTTCCCTATAGTCTCTCCTATGTGATGATGGTCAGCCAGTGCCGGGCCAAGGAGCTGAACTACGATTGGGCGCAATACGCGCTGCATCCCTCCGGCACCGGACCCTACAAATTCGACAGGTTGGTCGCGCATCAGCGGCTCGAACTGGTGCCCAATACCGAATATTGGGACAAGGCGCGCATCCCCAAACAGGACCGTCTGGTGCTGATGCCGATGCCGGAGGCCTCGACGCGCACCGCTGCATTGCTGTCGGGCCAGGTGAACTGGATCGAGGCGCCGTCGCCCGACGCCATCGCGCGATTGAAATCCGAGGGCATGCGGATCGTCACCAACGTTTACCCGCATGACTGGCCCTACATGCTGAATTTTGCCCGCGGCCCATTCAAGGATCTGCGGGTGCGCCAGGCGGCGAATTACGCGATCAACCGGCAGGACGTGGTGGATATGCTTGGCGGCACTGCGATCCCGGAACAAGCCGTGGTGCCGCCGACCTTGGCCTATTATGGCCACCCGCCGACCTACGATCACGATCCGATAAAGGCGCGGGGACTGCTGAAAGAGGCCGGCTGCTTGCCGTGCAAGGTGACGTTCGGCATCTCCACCTCGGGCTCGGGACAGATGCAGCCCCTGCCAATGAACGAGCTGGTCAAGGCTCAGCTCGAAGAAGCCGGTTTCGAAGTTTCGATCCAAGCGATGGACTGGAACACATTGCTCGACGTCTATCGCGGCGGCGTCGAGAAGAACCCGAATTACGACGGCCTGAACTTTTCTCGCGGCCTGCTCGATCCGGTCAACGCGATCATCAAGCTGGTCGGCAAGACCTATTGGGCGCCGGCGGGTTCCAATTGGGGGCATTACGAAAACCCCGAAGCCGAGGCGTTGATCAACCAGATTTTCAACGAGTTCGACGAAGAGAAGCGGCTCGCCCTCCTGGCCCAGCTGCACGAGCTCGAAGGCCGCGAGGCGGTGATGATCTTTGTCGTGCACGATCTCAACCCGCGTGCGCTGTCGCCCAAGGTGCAGGGCTTTGTCCAGGCCCAGAGCTGGTTCCAGGATTTGACGCCGGTTTCGGTCACCCCCTGACGGCTGGCTGCATCGGCGTTGCGCGTGCTTCGAGACGCTCTCTTCGTTCGCTCCTCAGCATGAGGTTGGTCATCGATGGCATTCCGTAATTTACTCATCCTGAGGAGGCCGCAAAGCGGCCGTCTCGAAGGACGTACCGCGCTAGTCCAGTGCCTTGCGATGATGCCCGTGCTAGCCACGGTCATCTCAATGGCCACCCCCGCGCAGGCGGGCGGCACATTGACCGTCGGCATGACTGCCGGCGACCTGCCGATAACCACCGGCAACCCGGACCAGGGTTTCGAGGGCTACCGCTTTGTCGGCTACAACCTTTACGATTCGCTGGCCCTGTGGGACCTGTCGCAGGGCGACAAGGCGTCCGACATCAAGCCGGGCCTCGCCACCGAATGGCACGTCGACGAAGCCAACGACAAGCGCTGGATCTTTACACTGCGCCAGGGCGTCAAGTGGCATGACGGCTGTCCGTTCACCGCGGACGACGTGCTGTGGAACATGAGCTACTCCAGCAACGACAAAGCGCCCGAATTCAATCCTGCCCAATTTGCCCAGGCGCGAGCCTATCTCGGCACCTATGCCGGGGTCGAGAAGATCGACGACCACACTGTGGCCTTCGACACCAAGGTGGCGGATTCGCTGTTCCCCTACGAGATCAGCTACGTGCTGATGATCAGCCCGTGCCGCGCCAAGGAGGTCAAGTACGACTGGGCCGAATACGCGCTGCACCCGTCGGGCACCGGCCCATACAAATTCGACAAGGCGGTGGCGCATCAGCGGATGGAGTTCGTTCCCAACAAGGAATATTGGGACAAGGCGCGGGTGCCGAAACAGGACCGGCTGGTGCTGGTGCCGATGCCGGAAGCCTCGACCCGCACCGCGGCGTTGCTGTCTGGCCAGGTCGATTGGATCGAGGCGCCCTCGCCCGATGCGATCGATCGTCTGAAATCGGCCGGCATGCAGATCGTCACGCGGATCTACCCGCACAACTGGAGCTACCAGCTGAATTTCGTCAAGGGGCCGTTCGCCGACAAGCGGGTGCGCCAGGCGGCGAATTACGCGCTGAACCGCGAAGACATGAAGGAAATGCTCAACGGGCTGATGCTCGAGGGGTATGCGACGGTTCCGCCGTCGCTGCCCTTTTACGGCCACCCCGTTCTCTACAAATATGACCCGGCCAAGGCCAAGGCGCTGTTACAGGCAGCGGGCTGCATTCCGTGCAAGGTGCGGTTCGCAATCTCCACCTCGGGCTCCGGACAGATGCAGCCCTTGCCGATGAACGAGCTGGTCAAGTCGCAGTTGGAGGCGGTCGGCTTTGAGGTGACGCTCGACACAATGGATTGGAACGCACTGCTGCAGCTGACCCGGAACGGTGTCGACAAACATCCCGACACCGACGCGATCAATGTCAGCCGCGGGTCGCAGGACCCGTTCAACGCGCTGATCCGCCACATCTGGACCGGGGCTTGGGCCCCGAAGGGCGCGAATTGGGGCCATTACGGCAACCCCGAGGTCGACAAATTGGTCGATGACATCCTCAAAGAGTTCGACACAACCAAGCGCCTGGCGCTGCTGACCCGGCTCAACGAGACGATGAACGAGGAGGCGGTAATGATTTTCGTCGCCCACGACCTCAACCCGCGCGCCATGTCGCCTGCGGTTCACGGCTTTGTTCAGGCGCAGAGCTGGTTTCAGGATGTAACGCCGGTCACCGTCGGGCCCTGAGAAGAGGAGCCCTGAGAGGCCGAGCATGGGCAAATACATCCTCCGCCGCATCCTCTACGCGATCCCGATCGCGTTCGGGGTCAGCGTGGTGTGCTTCTCGCTGGTCTACATCGCGCCGGGCGACCCGTTGCAGACCGTGCTGCCGCCCGATGCCACTGCCGAAAGGGCCGCTCGATCGAAGAGATCGACAGTTCGCTCAAGTCGTCGACGCCGTCTCTCGCGGGGACGTGGCCTTTGTAGGTCGAGAACCCCAAGTTTCGCGCGGGTGTGCGCGGCTGATGTGGCGGCGAGGTCGGCAGCGACGCGCAGAATATTTCGATATCGCGCCAACCGACGGCAATATCTCTGTCGGACCATATTCCAGTACCGCAGTGCTGCTGAGGCTCTCGGCCGCGCTGGCCGCAAAAGTTCCAAGCGGAGTCTGGTTGGGTTCGGGATAGAGCAGGTGTTTAAATTCGGCTGAAACAGAGATTGAGCCCTGACTAATCCGCCATTTTTGTCCTGTGCAGTGCGCTGATCGGGCTGTTCGTAACCCGATCCCTCCGGCAATTCACTCGGCGCTCGTTCGCTTGCTGGAATAAGAAAAACCGCGTATCGCTGAGGATTGTTCAGCTTCAGAGGGGGTTGGCATGACAGCCGCAACAGCCAAGACCACTACCGCCGACGAGTCCGCGATGCACGCGGTCGCCGATGCCATGCGGGACGCCGCGAAGACGGCCTCGGAGCATGCGGCCAGGGTCAAGCAGTCGGCGAGCGAGGCCGGGCCGAAGGCGCTGGAGGCTATCTCGCACGCCGTTTATACTGGCTCGTATGTCCTGGCGTATGGCGTTGTCTATGCCGCGGTGTTTATTGCCCAGTCACTACCCCAAGAGAACACAGTGATGAACGGGTTTCGCGATGGCGGTCAGGCGGCCATGGAAGAGCTCGGCACGGTCTGAACGATCGGTTGGCCGTTGCCACAGCAGCTTCCCACAGAGCCGCCTTGGTGATACCGCCTTGCTGGGGCGACGAGGGAACGCAAGATCCATCCTGCAGCAAATCTACGCGCCGCACCGATTTGAATTTACGGTCTGAGGCCTCGGCACGACCGGCCCAACGGCACAGCGGACGTTGTTTCCAGTGAAGGAGTAGCCGCCGACGAGATTGAGGTTCACAGTGACGGCGAACCTCGCGCCGCCGGGCCACAGCGGATCGGGTGGTTAAGGCGACGCAGCCATGATCGCCGATCAGCCCCACCTGCTTGCGGTGCCGAGCCTGTAGCAGCGAGACGTTTCTAGACGTCCGGCGGTAATAGCCCTTGCTGCAGGATGTCGAGGTTGATCTGTAGGTGCGCCGGGTCAATCGTGCCAACGATCGTCGTATCCAGGTCCGGGTTCGTGAAGGTGAAGCGGAGAATGAACTCCATCGGGGTCATGTCGTAGCAGGTCATCGAGATGTGCCGGGCAATGGCAATATTCATGCGGGCGGTTGCTCAGTCATCCGGATAGTCTTCACGGGTCCAGACCAACAGGGCGTCCTCGAAGGCGGCGATGGCCCGTTCCTGGTTCTCCGACTGCGCGCCGGCCAGGCGCTCCCACCAGGCAATGCCGAGGTTCATCCGCGCGGAGGCCCACTCTTCCGGATTGCCATCGCGGGTCCAGACCGCGCGGGTATCCTCAAAGGCGGCGATGGCTCGCTCTTGGTTCTCCGATCGGTCCCCGGCGAAGCGCTCGCAGTGGGCAACGCCTAGGTGTGCGCTGGCGGCTGCCCACTCCTCCGGTTCGCCGCGCGCGACCGAGAGGGCATCGGTGAAGGCGGCAATCGCCAACTCCCAGTTTTCCGACCGATCGCCGTCGGAGCGCTGCGCATAGGCGAAGCCGAGCTTCGTGCGAGCGCTGGCCCAGTCCTCTGCGTCCCCTGCGTCCGCCGCACGCAGCCGCGCAAGCGCTCGCCTTCCGTCGTCTTCCGGTGGATCGGCGATGTCGGTGCAACGACGTCGTCGGTCATGGCTGCGCCCCCGAAGGCGCTTTTTCAGCCCTACGAGGGGTTCGTCGCTAAGTACCGCTGGAAGATCGACGAGCAGGCGCTGCATCAGGGGTGTTGCGTGCTTCAAGACGCGCCCTTTGTTGCGGTAGGGATGCGCATTACGGCGCACCCCCCGCACAGAACCCGGCGTGCGGCATTCCCGCACCGGGCTCCCACCTCGGGTGGTTGGCGGCAAAGCGGCGATCTGGCCAAGGATGGATGATGTGGGGCTTGGGCAGCCAGTGATCGGCCAGCTTGGTGACGGCGCCCCACGGCGTGCGGTCTTTCTGGCTGCGGCGGCGCAAGGCGCGCCCCCACAGCCGTCCGACGTGCCGCCGGAAGGTGCCGAGCGCCTGGATGTTGTTGGGCACGGCGTGGTAGGCGAAGTAGCCCCGCACCACCTGCCGCAGCCAGGCGCCCTGCTCCTCGATCGGCTCGTGCAGGCGGCGGCGCAGGGTGTCTTTGACCTGGCGCAGCGTGGCCCGCAGGCGGTCGGCTCGGGTCTTCCGGTGCAGCGAGAACCGGCCCTTCCGGGTCACCCCGCAGATGTGGGTGAAGCCGAGGAAGTCGAAGGTCTCGGGCTTGCCGAGGCCGCGCCTGCGCCGGCTCTCGGCCGCCTCGCGGCCGAACTCGACAAGGCGGGTCTTGTCCGGATGAAGCCTCAACCCGAACGCGCCCATGCGCCCGCGCATCGCCGCCATGAACCGCTCGGCATCGGCCCGGTGCTCGAACCCGGCGACGATGTCGTCGGCATAACGCACCAGGATGACCGCCCCCTGCGCCTCGCGGCTGCGCCAACGATGCGCCCAGAGATCGAAAACGTTGTGCAGGTAGATGTTGCCAGCAACGGCGAGATCACCGCGCCTTGCGGCGTCCCCGCCTCGCCGGCCTCGATCACCCCGTCTTCCATCACCCCGGCCTTCAGCCATTTGCCAATCAGACGGGCGATGCGACGGTCGCCGACCCGCTGCTCGACGAAACGGATCAGCCGGTCATGGCGCACCGTGTCGAAGAACCCGGCGATGTCGGCGTCCACAATCCAGTTCACCGGCCGGCGGGTGATCCCGACATAGAGCGCATCGAGCGCGTCATGCGCCCCGCGCCCCGGTCGGAAGCCATAGCTGAACCCCAGGAAGTCCCCTTCCCAGATCGCGTTCAGCACCTCGACCACGGCGCGCTGGACGATCTTGTCCTCCAGCGCGGCGATACCGAGCGGCCGCTGCCGCCCGTCCGGCTTGGGGATGTACACCCGCCGCGACGGCAGCGCCCGGTAGGCGCCGCGCTGGATACGCTCCTTCAGATCCGCGAGCCGCGGCTTGCGATCCTCGCCGTATTCCCGCCAGCTCACCCCCGTCCACCCCGGCCGCCGCGTCCTGCTTGAGCGCCTGATAGGCGAACCGCAGCAGGTCCACATCGACGTGGTGGAGCAAGGCCGTGAACCGCTCCTCCTGGTTCAGCCTCGCGGCTGTCCGCACGCGCTCCAGCCCGGGGGACACGCTCACCCGGCCCGGTGTCCGGCGCGTGCCGGTCTGGCCCGTGTTCCCCTTGGCCCCCGCCCTTGGCTCCGCCGCCTCGGCCACCGTGGCAACGGCGACCTTCGCCGGCTTCCCAGCTACTATGGCGAGGTCCGACTTCTCCGCCGCGTGCATCATTGGCTTCGGCTCGCGCCTTCCCAATGCGGACCAGACGGCAATTGCCTGTGGCCACAGCGGAGATCTCCCGGTTCCCGCGCAAGGCGCGTGCGCACATGCCAGGGTCTCAGACCGCGCGGGGTCGGGCGGCGGCTTGCGCTGACGCCCCCGTTCGTATGGCCTTCCGCCGTCTCGAAGGCGTCGGCACCCCGGAGCAGACTTTCGCGGCTCAATGGCTGGCCTATGCACTCCCCTGTCAACGCTTCGACGCGCGCCTCGCGGCGCGCCCCGCATGACTCGGGGTCGGTGTGGATCGCTATTCCTTCACCGTGTCGGACTTTCACCAACTACTCCTTGCCGGTCTCCCGGCGCACGTCGCGGTAGGGATGCGCATTACTACGCACCCCCCGCAGAACCGGACGTGCCGAATTCGGGCATCCGGCTCCCACCTCGGGTGGATGACGGCAAACCGCTTTTCGGGCCAAGGATGAGTGATGCGGGGTTTGGGAAGCCATTGTGCGACGAGCCGGTTGATCGTCGTCCGTGTGGTGCGGTCTTTCTGGCTGCGGCGGCGGAGGCGCAAGTATGGACGCACCCTCGTCGACCAATATTTTCCTCTTCGAGGGTTTCCGTCTCGACGGGCGCGGTGGTGCTCTGTACCGGCAGAATGAGCATGCCTTCGGGCCGATGGTGATCGGCTCGCGCGCCCTCGACATTCTCAGCGTGCTGGTTGAGCGGGCAGGTGACCTCGTCTCGAGAGACGACCTCATCGAAGCTGTCTGGCTGGGAACGGCGGTAGAGGACAGCAACCTGAACGTGCAGGTCGCGGCGCTGCGCCGCATCCTCGATGATGGGCGGGCAGGCAGCAGCTGCATCCAGACCGTTTCCGGGCGAGGCTACCGTTTTGTCGGGCCGGTGACACGGGTGGAGCCCGCGGCCCCGCCGGCCAGCGCTGGGCAACCGCATGCTCCAGGCATTGGCGTTTCGGCCTACCTCGCCGCTGCGCCACGCCTGTCGATCGTGGTGCTGCCCTTTAGCAATTTGAGCGACGACCGGGAGCAGCAATATTTCGCCGATGGGATCACCGATGATCTGACGACTGATTTGTCGCGAATCTCGGGCATGCTCGTAATCTCGCGCAACACCGCCTTCACCTACAGGAACAAGCCGGTCGACACCAAGCAGATCGGCCGGGAACTGGGCGTCCGTTATGCCCTGGAAGGGAGTGTCCGGCGGTCGGGCAGTCAGGTCCGCGTCAACGCCCAGCTGATCGATGCCGAGACCGACACGCATTTGTGGGCCGAGCGGTTCGACGGCGACACCGGCGATCTGTTCACCCTGCAAGACGAAGTCACGAGCCGCATCGCGATCGCGCTCAATTTCGCGATGGTTAGCGCGGAAGCGCCCGCGCGACCGCTAATCCCGACGCGCTGGACTACATTTTCGGGGGCACGCTGCAGCGAACAACCCTCCGACGCGGGACAGCTATGCGGAGAGAATTAGCCTATTCGAACGCGCATTGGCGCTCGATCCGGAGTCAATCGAGGCGCAAAGCTACTTGGCGCTCAATCTCACAGGCCGCGTGCTGGGTGGAGTGACCGTTTCCGCCGGGGCCGACATCGCGCGTGCGGAAGGACTCGCCGGGCAAGGCGATCGTCTGGCTCGAAAAGGCGCGCAGCGCCAATGCGGCACACCCGCTGATACGCGGCCACCTCGCCGCCGCCTATGGCCGCAAAGGCGAGAGCGAACTCGCCCCCACCGCCGAACTGGCTGAAGCTCGCCGGGTGAGCCCCGACGGTCACTATATGAGTATTGCCCGCGTGAAGGCAGGATATTTCGGGGTGCCGTCCGTGCGCGCCCTTTACGAAGCCACTTATTTCGACGGCCTCCGCAAGGCCGGCATGCCGGAGGATTGACCGCCGCGCGCTGCGCTGCGGACGGTTCTCGCAACTCGCCCTCGAGGCCGCAAGGGCGTGACCTTCGAGGTGGCGATGCCGCCAGCGAATCCTCTCGCGGCGTGCTGCAATATGTGTATAAATATATAAATTCGTACACCTGGGAGCTCGGGAATGCGGACCAATATCGAGATCGAGGACGAACTCATCCGGAAGGCGCTCTCCCTCTCTGGTCTCAAGACCAAGCGGGCAGCGGTCGAGGCCGCGCTGCGAATGTTGATCCGCGTCAAGGAACAGGAAGAGATCCTGAACCTCGCAGGAAAGGTCCATTGGCAGGGTGACTTGGACGAAAGCCGGCAGGGTCGCGGAGCGCCGTGATCCTCGTCGATACCTCGGTTTGGATCGGCCATCTGAACGACGCCGTGACCGGTCCGGTCAGCCGCCTCCGCGAGCTGATACCTGCGATACCGCTGTTGGTCGGCGATTTGATCCTGTGCGAAGTCCTGCAGGGATTACGCTCCGAGAGAGAGGCCCGCCTCGTCGAGCACGGCTTGCGGCGATTTGAGACGGTGTCGCTGCTCGACCCCGACCTGGCGGTCAAAGCGGCGGCGAACTACCGCTTTCTCCGCGGCAGGGGCAGCACGATCCGCAAGACGATCGATGTTGTCATCGGCACCTTCTGCATCGAGTGTGGCCACCTGCTGCTGCACGACGATCGCGATTTCGAACCAATGGTTCGCTTCCTCGGTTTGCGAACCGCCTGACGCGCGCCGGGGCGCGGCGCTCGATGATACGACGGACTCGCCCGCTGCCGATCCCGCCACAACCGCCGAGCCGCCCCGGAGAGGCGAAGCCGCACTCGCACCCTGGCTCGATCCGGCCGAGATCGCGGCATTGCGCGCCGCCGGCTCGCTCGGTTGAGGAGGCAAGAACGGGCGCTGATTAACGCTGCGTGTCAGCAGTAAGCGCGTTTGCCGATTCGGGCTCGGCTTCGCGTCGTATCGCCTGAATACTGAGCTCTCGCATTTCGCGCTCGAAGACCTCCGGGTCTTCGACCTTCGGCACCTCGACGGTAACCTCTTCCTTGTCTAGCAGGCGTTCCACGACATCCTTGGCGAGGCCCAACCGCAGATGGCGTCTCGCCAGCGCCAAGGCGGCCGAGACGGTCTTAACAAAGCTCGGTTCGGCTCGCAGCAGGTACCCTACGGGTGAACCGTAGCGTACGCGGGACGCGTCCCCGACGCGCACCCGATGTCCGAGTCGCTCCCTCAATAACGATGGCATCGAAATCCATCCTCTCCATCGCGGCGCGCACCAGCTGCCGCAGACGCACCGGCCCCAGATCGTTTGGCCCCAGGGTGTCGCCCTGTATATGGAGCCCGCGCAGCGACAATTCACGATCGCTTTGGTCCGCTTCCGCCATCACGATCAATTCGCCCAACGGCGTCAGTATGCGCACCGTGACAACCGCATCATCCGTCAGCTCATCATAGAGCACGATCTCGATATCGGCGCTCGTCCACACCGGCCTATATTACAAGGCAGGTATGAAGCGGATATTGAACCGGTCCCGACCCACTCGAGCGCAGCGGAGCCGGCGGCTGCAAATAGCCAATGGAGGCAACCAGCATGGAAACTGTCGGGCTCGGCTTCTGTTTCGAGGATTTGCCGGTGGGTCGGCAGTTCAAGACGATCGGACGTACGGTCACCGAGGCCGACATCACCAATTTCGTCAATTGCACCGGCATGGTCGAGGTATTGTTCACCAACCTCGAATTCCTTGCCCATGAATCGGACATCAAGCAGCGCCTGGCGCCGGCCGCACTCGTCTACACCTTTGCCGAGGGTCTGCTGGTCCAGTCGACGATGCAGCACACCGGCCTGGCTTTTCTGCATATGGAGCTCAACGTCGAGAACCCGGTCTTTGCCGGCGACACGATCCATGCCGAGTGCGAGGTCGTCGAGGCGCGGTTGAGCCGCAGCCGGCCCGGCCGCGGCCTCGTGCGCACCCGCATCCGCGTCGTCAAGCAGGACGCCACCCCAGCGCTGACCTACACGCCATTGCGCATGGTCAAATGCCGCAGCCCCTAGCGCGGTTTCCGAACTGGTTGGCGCGATGGGCGTCGTTCTCTGCGAAGAAAGACGGCTGTCATTGCGAGGATCGCGTTGCGCGACGAAGCAATCTCGTGCGGACGAGCCTCTGTGGGCCCGAGATTGCTTCCCCGCGGGTCACGCCCGCGGGTCGCAATGACAGGGTAGGTGGTATCCGATCCAATTTGACCCGAAACCGCCTTAGGTGAGTGTGGCTGCGAACACTCTGGCGTAGTTGCCGCCGAGGATCTTGCCGGTCTCCTCGGGGGTAAAGCCATGATCGAGCAGACCTTGTGCCAATAGCGGCAGATCGCGATAGCTGTCGAACACCGAAGGCACGGTCAGCCCGAGCATATCGCTGCCGAACCCGACATGGTCGACGCCGACGACATCGGCCATTCGCGCGAAGCCCTCGACATAGGCCTTGAGGTCGGGGAAGATCGAGCTCGGCGGCCATACCCCGATGACCCCGCCCGTGCCGGCAATGACCCGCGCGTGATCGGGCGAGATCTGTCGGCTCTGCGGTCCGGGCGAGCGCGTCACCGCGGTGTGCGACAGCACCAGCGGCTTGGTCGTGACCGCGGCGGCGCGCTTGACGAGCTCGTAGGTCCCATGCGCGGTATCGACGACGATCCCGAGCCGGTTGCAGGTGCGGATCACCTCGGCGCCAAAATCGGTCAGTCCGCCATGCACCGGAGCTTCGGTCTGTATGTCACCGAGGTCATTGACCCGGTAGTGCGTCAGTTGCAGGTGGCGCAAACGATAAATGGCATACGCCTCGTTGACCCGCTCGATCGAGCGGTCGAGAAAATCCGCACCCTCGGCGGCGACAATGATCGACGGACCCCGCGCCGGGACGGCGCGCAACGCGGCCATATCGGCAATGACGTGGAGCTGCTGCTCTTCGGCGAGCTTTAACAGCCGTGCGAAGGCGGTTCGGCTCCAGGCGTAGAGCTCCCCCGGTTCGGGTTCGCGCACCGCGCGGATCCGGCGATCGGGCATCAGCCGAGTTGCCGGAGAATCGGCCACCATGGCAAGGCAGAGGACGGCCATCCCGCCGTCGCGCATCGGTGCGGCGACCGGTTCCAATGGAGCGGTTGTGCGCAGGATGCGACCGGCGTGGCTGTGAAGGTCGATGGTCAGCGCGCCGCCGACGAGTTGGCGCGCCGCGGCGTCGTGCTGGGGATTGCCCGCCCCGTCGGCGATGCCGGTCTGCGGCCCGCACGCGGCGAGTGCCGCCAGTGCGCTAGCGGACAGGATCTCGCGCCGCGACACTGACACCGAGGGGTCCGCACCGGCGAGCCGCGCCTCACGCAACTGGTAGCGCCAGCCGGCCGGGTCGGCGACGAGCCGGCGCCATCGGCCGGCGAGCCGCACCGAACGCGCCGGTGGGGCTATCGGTTCAGTGGCGAACACCTCCACGCAAGCTGTGGGATTGCTCGGCAGGCAACCGATGCAGCAGGTCGGATGCTCGATAAGTAGGAAATAATCGCAGCGCTCGGTCACCTCGATCGGCGCGACCCAGCCGGAGATTTCGACCTCTGCGCCGTCCCACAGATCCGCCAGCCCGGTCCTCAGGTCGCGCCAGTGGATCTCTACTGCACGCAAAGCGTCGGCTAATCCCGCAGTTCAGGGATGACCCACAGCGGCCGCTCGCCGCGGGCGACGCGCTGGATATTGTCGAAGGAGTTGCGGAACGCCTTTTTCCAGTTCTCCCAGCTCGGCCCGGCCATATGCGGGGTCAGAACGATATTGTTCAGGCCGAACAGCTTGTGCTCGGGGGCGGGGGGCTCTTCGACCATGACATCGAGCCCGGCCCCGCGGATGCGGTCGCTGGCCAGCGCATCGTAGAGCGCATCCTCATCGACCACCGGGCCGCGGCAGGTGTTGATCAGGATCGCCGTCGGCTTCATCATCGCCAGCTCGCGCTCCCCGATCATTTTGTGGGTTTGCGCGTCGAGCGGCACGTGCAGGGTGACGATGTCCGAGCTGTGCAGCAGCTCGGGGAAGAGGGCGAAACGGAGGCCCAGCGCGTCCTCGGCGTCGCCGCTCAGGCGTGCAATGTCGTAATATTGGACGCGCATACGGAAGGCATTGGCAAGGCGCGCCACCTTCTTGCCGATATTCCCGAGGCCGACGATACCGAGCACCTTGTCTTCGAGCTCGAAAACCAGGTTCGCGGAGAAATCATTGCCGCGCCAGCGGCCCGCGACGACGTTTTCGTGCTGCCATACCAGCCGCCGCGATACCGCCAGCATCAACAGCAGCGCATGCTCGGCCACGGCCACCGAGTTCGAGCCGCCATTGTTGCAGATCGGCACACCCGCCGCCCGGGCTGCCGCAAGATCGAGGCGGTCGTAACCGGCGCTGAACAGCTGGACCAGCTTGAGCCGGGGTGCGGCCCGATAGAATTCCGGACCGAGCGGGAAGCGCGGGCTCCCGACGTAATATTCGGCGTCCTTCAAGGCCGCGGCGAATTCGGCGCTGTCGAACTCGGCGACGATCAGTTCGTATCCGGGCGGCAATATCTCGCGCGCGACATCCATCACTGCGTCCGAGAGTTGCGAGGCCATCAGGATGCGGGTCGGCATGGCTCTTCTCCTGGTCTACAGATGCGAAATCTACTTCTTTGGAGCGCAGACAAAGGTTGCCCGCGCCGGCAGCAGCAGCGGGCAAAACTGCAGATACCAGTCGGTGCTGGAATAGGTCGCCACCGTTTCCGGGGCGCATTCTTCTTGCGCCGCCCGCTCGACCTCGTCGAGGGAGCTGACGAGCGTGTCGTAGCAGATCGCAACGCGCTGACCGGCATCGACCACGCCGGTCTCCGCCGCCCGCGGATAGACGGGATAGGGTTCGAGTGCCGAGCAGCCGACGAGCAGCGTGAGCGCTGCGACCGCGTGGGCGATCTTCATCGGGATGCGGCGAGTGCCTGTTCGAGAAAGGCCGCGCAACCCATCAGCCGCGCATCGTCCCTGCTTCGCCCGACGAGCTGAATCCCGGTCGGCAGACCATTTTCGGCCCAGAGCGCGGGGAGGGTCACGCACGGCACGCCGAGCAAGGTCCACATCCGGTTGAAGATCGGGTTGCCGGTGTTGCCGAGCCCGAGCGGCGCCTCTCCCGGTGCTGCCGGAACGAGCACCGCATTGCACTCGCCGAAGAAGGCGTCGAGACCGGCGCGTGCCTCGGCGGCTCGGGCCAGCGCCCGCTCGTATTCGTCCGCCCCGATGGTCATGCCGGCATCGAGCATCTGGGCGAGCGGCGGCGACAACTCGGCGCTGTGCTCGATCCGCTCATAGGCGAGTGCGCCAGCCATCTCGTACTCCATGATCGTATTCTGCGCCTCGGCGAGGTCATGATGTTCGGGCGCGATCGCCAGCTCGGCGACCGCTGCACCGGCGCGTTCGAGCGCTGCCCGCGCCGCACCGAGAGCGGCGGCGGTCGCAGGTTCGGCTTCCTCCCACATCGGGGTGCGATAAAGCCCGAAACGCGGGGCTTCGCTCGGTGTAGTGAGATGGCGCAGAGCCGGCCGCTCGGACAGCACGCCGGCGAAAAATGCCGCATCCTCGACCGTACGGGAGAGCACGCCGACCGTATCCAGACTGTCGGCCAGCGGCTTCACCCCGGCGCGGTTGATCAGACCAAAGCTCGGCTTGTAGCCGATGCAGCCGCAATAAGCGGCCGGCCGGATGATCGACCCGGCGGTTTGGGTGCCGAAGGCGAGCGGCACCATGCCGTCGGCGACCGCCGCTGCCGAGCCGCTGGAGGAGCCGCCGGGAGTGTGAGCGGGGTTGCGCGGGTTCGCCGTCTTGCCGGGGGTGAACGCGGCAAATTCGGTCGTCACGGTCTTGCCGAGCACGACGGCACCGGCCGCGCGGGCAAGCGCCACGCACGCCGCATCCGCCGCCGGCCGGTGCTCGCGATAGATCGGCGAGCCGCAAGCGGTCGGCATGTCGACGGTGTCGATCAAATCCTTGACGGCGATCGGGATGCCGTGGAGCGGTCCCCGCGGCGGTTCGGCGTCGCGCCGGCGGGCGGCGGCGAGCGCCTGCTCGCGATCAAGGAATTGCCAGGCGCCGACCACCGTCTCGCGCGCCTCGATACGGTCGAGGCAGACTTTGACGAGGGCTTCGGCGGACAGCCGGCGATCGGCGATCTGTCGGGCGGCTTCCCGAACGGTCAGGGAACGGAAATCGGACACGCGGCTCTCCGTTGCTTTTGGGGGAGCCTAGCAAGCGACGCTAGGATCGTCGATCCTCAACCCCAAGGGAGAAGTGGCATGATCGAGATCCCGGCGCGTAAGGGCAAGGCTGCGCGCGTTCGCCAGGGCCAGACCGTCAAGGTCATCAACACGAAAGGGCAGCAGGTGGTCGACACCTGGGCGTTCAGCGCCGACGATATCAGCGAATTCATGTCGATGGAGCATACTAGGGTGGCGATCGGACATATCATCCCGGCGATCGGCGACACCCTCGTCACCAACAAGCGCCGGCCTATCCTCACCGTGGTCGAGGACACCTCGGGCGGGATCCACGACACCCTCTACGCCGCCTGCGACCGCTGGCGCTACGAGCAACTCGGCTGCACGCAATATCATGACAACTGCACCGACAACCTCGCCGCGGGACTGGCAGCGCTCGGGCTGCAGCCGCCGGAGACACCGGCACCGCTGAACCTCTTCATGAACATCCCGGTCATCGACGGCAATAGGGTCGAAATGCGACCCCCGGTCAGCACACCCGGCAGCTACGTGACATTGCACGCCGAAATGGACTGCATCGTCGCATTCTCTGCCTGCCCGCAGGATCTGCTGCCGATCAATGGCCTCGCAATGCAGCCGACCGAGGCGCATTTCGAAGTGCTCGACTGAAGGTCCGGACTCTTCCCAACGCTTTCTGACGGCTGGCGGACGACTGGCGGACGACTGGATGACGCACTGTGACATTAGTAGGGCGGTGGAATTTCCGATTGATCGTCGATCGGAAGTCCACCTACTAACGCGGGGTTTGGGGAGACAGGATGAGCCAGCAAATTCAGTTGAGCCGGCTAGGGTTCTGCGCGACTGCGTTCATATTGGCGCCAGTGCTCTTCGAACTCGCCGGGATCGCGGTCGCTGACGTCCCCGGTCAGCCGACCGTCGTCGCCTCAAAGGCGGTAGACCCGGGTCCGCGCGCGGGACCGGCCGCTGCTGGCGGCGCGCTTGCCGGTCTTGGCGCTGATGAAAAAGCGTTTTTTGACGCCGCACAAGTCATATTCACGGAGATCGACACGGTCCCTGCAGGCCTCGGCCCGCGGTTCAATCTCAATAGCTGTGCCGGCTGTCACGCTGCTCCTGCCGTCGGCGGCTCGAGCCCGGTGACGAATCCACAAGTCGCAGTCGCTACCCTGAACGGGGCAAAGAACGACGTGCCCTCGTTTATTAAAGCAAATGGCCCGGTACGCGAGGCGCGTTTTGTTCGCAATCGCGACGGCACACTGGACGGCGGGGTGCATGATCTGTTTGTCATCACCGGGCGTGCTGACGCGCCCGGCTGCAACATCAAGCAGCCCGACTTCGCCGGCGAGCTGGCCAGGAACAATGTCATCTTCCGGATTCCCACACCCCTGTTCGGTCTAGGCTTGGTCGAAAACATACCCGACGGTTACCTGGAAAATGCACTTGCGGACAATAAAGCTCTGAAGCAGTCCTTGGGCATTTCCGGCGAATTCAATCGCAGCGGCAATGACGGCACGATCACCCGCTTTGGCTGGAAGGCGCAGAACAAGTCGCTGTTGATCTTCGCCGGCGAGGCCTACAATGTCGAGCAGGGAGCGACTAACGAGCTGTTTCCCAATAAGCGGGAGACCGACGCGAGCTGCCTGTACAATGGCCTTCCCGAGGATGCCAGCAAACTGACACCCGCGGTCAATAGCGGCAGCTCGGCTTCGGATTACGCATCGGACGTCGTCAACTTTGCCGCCTTCATGCGGTTCTTGGCCCCGCCCACACCGGTGCTACCGGACACACCCTCTACCACCCGAGGCAGACAGGTATTCCAGAACATCGGGTGTCATCTTTGCCACATCATGCAGCAAACCACCGGCAGATCGGGCTATACGAACCAGAACAATGTGAAATTTTTTCCGTTCAGCGACTTCGCCCTTCACGATATGGGCAAGGGCCTGGCCGACGGTGTCTCGCAAGGCAACGCCAATGGCCGCGAATTCCGTACCGCCCCTCTGTGGGGACTGGGCCAGCGCATCTTCTTGTTGCATGATGGGCATACCTCGGACCTCTACCAGGCGATCATGGACCATGCCAGCGACGGCTCCGAAGCCAATGCGGTGATTTCAAACTTCAGGCTGCTGCCGCTATCGGACAAGCAGGATCTGCTGAATTTCTTGCGCTCGCTGTAGAGCTGACATTCCCGTACTGAGGGTGGCTGGAGTTCCTTTTACGAAGATTTCGTGAAGACGGTGCTGACGATCAACACCAGCTGGTCGTCGACTTGCCGGATGGCGGCGGCACTCGTCGCCGAGCCGGGTGCGGGCGCGTTTCCCGGCCCCGAGGCGCTGCTCGATTACGGCAAGCGGCGTCTCCGCGACCGCGCCAAGCTCGCCTTTCGCGCCGCGACCGTGGTTTCGGCGACCCGCCGCCTGCGCGACGATGGTGCCATCGACGCGGCGGGCGAGGGGCAGCCCGAACGCCTCGAACACGACTATCTCGTCAGTCTCAAGGGCATCGGCCCCTATGCCGCGGCGCATTGCCGGCTGCTGCTGCACGACTTCTCGCGCATCCCGGTCGATTCCGCGCTTGTCGCCTATCTGCGGGAGCGGCACGGCTGCGACCCCGCCGAATTCGCGGCGAGCCGGTCTTCCATACCTGGCACTCGGCTACAGGCTCACCCGGCTGCGGGAAAAGCTCGCACCAGCGGCATGAGCACGGCTTGACCCGACGGGCGAAACGCAGCCGAATGCCTCAGCGATGACGATCGATCTCGAAACATTGGAAGCCGCGGCAGCGTTCGTGCATCGAGTGGTGCCGCCGACCCCGCAATATTGCTGGCCATTGCTGTCGCGCCGGGTTGGCGCCGAGTTCTGGGTCAAACACGAGAACCACACGCCGATCGGCGCGTTCAAAATCCGCGGCGGCCTCATCTATCTCGACGCGGTCCGGCGTTCCGAGCCGAACCTGCGCGGGGTGGTGACCGCGACCACCGGCAATCACGGGCAGAGCATCGCGCTCGCCGCGACACGGCTCGGGATCGTGGCGACGATTGTGGCGCCATACGGCAACAGCATCGAGAAGAACCGCGCGATGCAGGCCTTCGGCGCGCGGCTCGTCGAGGCTGGGCACGATTTCCAGGCGGCCTTCGAGCACGCGACTGAGCTCGCCCAGCAAGAAAAGCTGCATTTTGTCCCGTCCTATCACCCGCTGCTGGTGCGCGGTGTGGCCAGCTATGCGCTCGAGCTGTTTCGCGCGGTTCCCGATCTCGATGTGGTCTATGTCCCGATCGGGCTCGGCAGCGGCATCTCGGGCGTGATCGCGGCGCGCGAGGCGCTGGGGCTTCGCACCGAGATCGTCGGGGTGGTCGCCGAGGGCGCCCCGACCTATGCGCTGTCCTTCGCCGCCGGCCGGCCGGTGGCTACAAACACCGTCGACACGATGGCCGGCGGGCTCGCGGTGCGGGTGCCCGACCCGGAAGCGCTCGACATCATTCGCCGTGGGGCGGCACGCATC
>Ga0210399_10001504_pt1 | contig 18171 bp, 14 predicted proteins | sample IncBWC14MmetaG_FD_150865 | JGI IMG/M metagenome (GOLD analysis project Ga0210399, IMG submission 150865) | Forest soil microbial communities from Barre Woods Harvard Forest LTER site, Petersham, Massachusetts, United States - Inc-BW-C-14-M | ecosystem: Environmental > Terrestrial > Soil >...
ATGGTTGATCGAGCGCCTGCGACCCGAGTCATCGCGGCAAACACTGGAGTCTCCGCCTTTCGTGACTCCAGATACTGCAGCCAATTGCGGTAGATGCAGACGGCCGACGACTGCCAGGTATTTTGCAGCCCGTTCACAACCGCCGTTTCCGGGAAGGACCCGGCGATGTCCTCGCGCCGGTCGGCGATTGCCGTTTCTCTAAATTCATTCAGAACTTGCGCCGCTGATTCGTCGAAGTATCCTGCCGGCATGGTCGGATAGGTTTCTCTTTCCTGGCGGAGAAATCTCTTGATGTCTCTCCGGTATTCTTTTAATAGAGTCTGCGCTCCATACTCCGGATGCCCCTGGAAATGGACAAGCAAACTCTTCTTTTTCTTCTTCACAAATAAATCGACCCCGGCTTGCGCTGACTCGGTAAGGACGGTGTAACCAGATGAAGCCAGCTCATTCGCCCTGACTTCATTCCATCGAGAATGCGGGAAGCGAATCCGGTCTGCGATCAGGCTGGTCAACGGGTGATCGCACTTCTTGGTCGAATCAAAAACGCCGAACTGCTTGTCCGGCAGGCGGTGGCGGTTGACGCCATCGCTGTGGAGAACGCTCGCGTGCGCCGCTAAACATGACAGCACCGTCGAAAGCGTATTTTGTTCGGCCCAGTCAAGAACCTGAGTCAGCGTCGACCAGTACGGTTCATCGCGCAAACTGGGGTGATGAGGTTCAGTTCCTGTAACGACGATCCCATCGAACCGGTTGTTCCAGAGCTCGTCGAATCCGAAGTAAAAGCTGTTGAGATGCCGCTGTCCTCGATCCGTTCTAGGAATCCCAGTCAACGAGTAGAGTTTAATAGTCACTGGGACATCGCCGGACGCAATGTCCAGGAGTTCGAAGAACTGCAATTCAGTGTCTTCGAGCGCGGGATCCGGCATGTTGTTAATGAGCGCGAGACTGAGGCAATTGCGCGGAGCATGGCTGCCATTCGATGGCACTGGACGCGGGTTTTGCTTCTCCGCCCAACGAGTCGGTACTCGCCCGCCTTCGATGATCAGTGGCATATCGCAACTCCCACGCCGCAGAGTCCCATTCCGCGAGACTTCACTGTGCCGCCTTTTCCAGCGCCTGACCGAGATCCTCTAGAATGTCGTCGATGTGCTCGATGCCTACGCTTAGTCGAATCATCTCGGGAGTAACGCCGACCTGCTCTTGCTCTTCTGGCGTCAGTTGCCGATGTGTGGTCGACGCCGGATGACAGGACAACGATTTGGCGTCGCCCATGTTTACCATCCGCTTGAAGAGACGGAAAGCGTTGAAACACTTCCGGCCTCCCTCGTAGCCGCCCTTCACTCCAAACGTCAGCAGCGAACAAAAGTTGTCGCCCAAATATCGATGCGCCATCGGGTAGAGCGGATTATCCTGAAATCCGACGTAGTTCACCCACTGGACCATCGGATGATCGCGCAGGAACTCCGCCACCTTGCGCGCGTTCGCGACATGGCGCTCCACGCGAAGCGCCAGCGTCTGAATCCCCTGCAAGAACAGGAAGCCATTAAAGGGAGACAGCGTGGCGCCGGTGTTTCGTTGACATACCGTTCGGCATCGCGCGACAAAGGCAGAGTCACCGAAGTGGTCGACATAAACGACGCCGTGGTAGGCGATTTCCGGCCGATTGAACATGTAAAACTTTTCGGGATACTGTCGCCACGGAAACTTGCCGCCATCCACAATCATGCCACCGATACTGGTGCCGCCGCCTCCAATGAATTTCGTCATCGAATGCAATACAACGTCGGCGCCATACTCAATGGGCCGCAACAGAATCGGAGTGGCGACCGTGTTATCCACCACCAACGGCACACCGTGCTTGTGCGCGACCTTTGCCAATCCCTCGATGTCAGCCACGTTCCCCGCTGGATTGCCCACGCTCTCGCAGTAAACGGCGCGCGTATTCTCGTCGATCAATTTCTCGACGTCTTCGGGCCGATCGGTCGCCGAAAAGCGACCAGTGATCCCCCGCTTCGGGAAGATGTGTGCGAGCAGAGTGTAGGTGGCGCCGTAGAGCTGGGGGAGGGAGACAATATTGTTGCCGGACTCGGCGATATTGATCAATGCGTATTCGATCGCAGCCATTCCGGAACTTACGCTGAGGCCGTCCACTCCGCCTTCGAGCGCAGCAACCCGTTTTTCCAGAACTGTGTTGGTGGGATTTCCGATCCGGGTGTAGATGTTCCCCTCTACTTCGAGGTTGAACAAAGCCGCACCGTGCTCTGCGCTGTCGAACTCGAACGCCACCGTCTGGTAAATCGGCACAGCCACGGCCTTCGTAGTAGGGTCTCCGTCGTAGCCGACGTGAATTGCGATGGTCTCTCTCTTCATGAGTTCGCCAACATAGAAAGAACAGGAGCACGAGTCTCCGCAGCTCTTTTAGAGCCGTCGAGGCCCCATCACTTGGTGGTAAAAACCCCGGGCGCGCTAACCTCTACCGATTCTCGAGAGAGGGATCTTGTCAGAGCTCGGGTGACGGTGCGAGCAGCGAAATCCGCACCGAAAGCAAAGCGCATCACAGGTCCGAAGCTGTTTGCCGCAGCGACACCTACGAAATAGAGGCCCGGCATGGAGGACTCACAGGTCGAGGAAAGCACCGGAGTGCTCTCAACGGCTCTCAGCTTCGGGCGAATCTCCGAACTAAGGAACGTCAGGCGTTCGAGATCAACCTTGTAGCCAGTGGCCGCGATGATGTGATCGGCCGCAATTTCGCGTTGCGTACCATCTTGGGCTCCGAGTTGGAGATGCACTTTGCCGTCTCGGACTTCAGCTCGCTGCGGCATATGTCCCAGCAGGAGGGGTACATCGTTCATTACTTTGTCCTTAATGAACCATCCGCCCGACGGGCCCAAAGTTCTCTTTACGATCTCGAGGCGCACGCTCTCAGGCAAACGGTGAAAGGCTGCCGGGGCGTTGGCGTAGAAACTCGAGCGCCATCCTGGCCCCAAGCCCGTCTGTGGATGCTGAATTCGCTCCCACAACGAACGCTGCTTCCCGGTAGGTTTGCCGTGGAACTTCAGTCCTGATTGGCGGGCAACCACCTGTACCTGTGCCCCAGCCTCTGACAGCAATGCGGCCCAGTCGAGCGCCGACGAGCCGCCACCGATCACAACCATGTTGCGTCCTCGGAACTGTTCGACGTCGTGGTGACGAGCGCTGTGCGACAAGAATTCCGCCGGCAGATGCGCCAAGCAATCAGGAACGTGCTCGAAGTGCGTGATGCCGACGGCGAGCACCACATTGCGGGTCTTTAACCGCTCGCCATCATCGAGCTGAAGCTGGTACCCGTCTGATGATCGTTCTATCTTGACGACCATCTTGTCTTCGAGGTCAGGAACCATCCGTTTCTGGAAGGCAAGTCCGTATCCGGTGAAAGTATCTAGACCAACAGGGATTCCGGTGTCTGCATATTGAATACCTCGCTCCGCACAGAAGTCTCCTAAGGTAAATTCAGAATCCGGATCCGAGATATTCGAAGCGAAACCATCCGACTTGAGAAACATGCCCTTCGGCATGTGCGCTCGCCAGCTGTCCATGGGACGGCCGAAGATGCGAAACGGGATCCCCCGCCGCCGAGAATGGGCAGCCAATGAAAGTCCGTACGGACCTGCGCCAATGATTGCAGTGTTTAGCATGAGCTTTGTGTAAAACCTCGCTTGGTCACATTTGTGAAGCAGTGAACACGCACTAGGGTTATTGCGAAGGGGGAGTAAAAAGGGGAAGGAAACTTTCGAGATAGTATCACGTCCACCGAGTGAATGCATCGAGAATCGGAGTCCGCCTTCTTCCTTGTAAGCGGTGCATAATCAACAAGGTAGGGCGAAGTGTCCAACAGCTGAGAAGGTTCGCTCTAACCCTTGTTGAGAAGTTTTCTCTCGACAAACGCAATGGCGTTCTGTACAGAGCCTAGATTTCCTGTTGTCACTTCGTCATCTTCGACGGTGATGTCAAAGCGTTCCTGCAGAAAAACCACGAATTCAACAACGCCGGTCGAATCCACCACATTACCCAGCAGCGGTTCGTCGTCACCTAGCGTTTCGTTGCGGCCAAAAAGGAAGTGGTCCACAAGAAAACTGCGAATTTCAAGCCCGATATTTGTCGTCTGCATTAGAGTTAGCCCCCATCATGAATTTGTAGTACGCCAAGTTGACTAGACAATTCCAGTTTTTTCGACTGTCGTTGATCTTCAGCAAAATCCAGCTATATCCGCACACGATCTTAGGTTGCTCTCGGCTGGACTGCCACTTTGCCAGATCCTAAGACCCATTCTCCCTTCGAAGGGTCGTAACTCTTTACCACTCTGGCGGGGTTGCCCGTGACGACCGAATAAGGAGGTACACTTCGGGTCACCACAGAATTGGCGCCGATAACAGAGTGTCTTCCAACGACCAGCTCGCCCTCGTTGCAAACTATGGCCGCTCCGAAACCAACCCAGCATCCTTCCCCTATTCGAATCGTTCCGCCGTTGGTGGTGCCCTGATCAATAATGGGAACGGTCACATCCTCAAAAGCATGGTTGTGGTCCATGATTAGAGCAGAGGGAGCGAACACCGCATTTCGCTCGATGTGAATCCGGTTCTTGGCCGAAATCACGCAGCGTCTTCCAATAATACAACCGTCATCCAAGATGATAATGGGTTCGCTGGAATCGGACACTTCAGGAATGTTAATCCAAGCATCGCGGCCAATAGTTACGGACTTTCCGATTCGAATGAACGTTGCTACGGATCTCTGCAGCTCACACGAATAGTGTACTGAGAGCCGACCTCCTACGGAAACGAACGGGTAAGTCCAGAATAGCCACAAACTCCGAAGCTTATTGGCTATGCGGGTCATCCACGAGAATGGATCTTCGGTCACACTATGACCCGACTTCCTCATTCATTTTCTCCAAAACTAGTCCTCCGTGTAAGCGTTGGCAAGGTACCGTGGAAAGGCGAAGCGTTGCACTACCGGACTACGGTAAGTCGGACTTATAGTGGCGCTTCCGGAATGCCACTTCCATGCTCGGACCGGCGCCAGCGAGGGAAGCAAGCTGGGCGAGAGGAGTTAGGACTCCCACGCGTATCCCTTTCCGAACAGCTTTCCAGGCAAAACTACGGGTCTTGGGTTTTGCTTGGGGAGTTGGCGAGAAACCCATCTTTTCGATAATGTTGGAATAAACATATCCCACGCTACGCTCAGCGTAAGATACTCGAGGTGTAGCAAAATAGACTTCCTCGAAGCCGACCTCCGTCAGGATGTGCCTGAGCGAACGAGGTGAAAAATGCGACAAATGTCTTGGGAGCTCAAGACCATACCAATATGTCCCGAAGAACCGAGCTTCCCACGAATCGATATTGGGGAGCATGGCGTAGAAGATGCCGCCCGGCTTTAGCCACTCCAAAACCTTCAGCAAAAACTCCCGGGGACTGTAAACGTGCTCAAGAACATCAAAGCAAGTGATGACGTCGAAGGTTGCGGGTAGGAAGGGCGCGTCGACGGCATCTCCCACGAATACTCTTGCTCCGGTCGCAGCTCTTGCTCTTTCCGCGGTCGATTCCTCCATCTCGATTCCGTACAGCTCCCAGGCGCTGCTTTTCATCGTACTCAGAAACCCGCCTGAACTGCAACCGATATCGAGAAGCGTCCCCCCTGGCTTGCACCTCAAAATCAGTCTTCGCTGGTCCTTCCAACGAGCCGTAGCGGAACCCTCCCCTGCGGTGACAATGGCGTTGTGGTAGTCCTCGCTGTAGTGACTCGACATCTCTGCCGGTTTCGGCGGACTTACCAGCCAGACGATCCCGCAGGACCCGCAGCGGGACAGTCGATACATCTCCTTCCGCCAATGAAACCTGTCTGGCGCCGCCAATACGTTAGTGATTTTTCCACCCTCACAGATCGGACATGTGTCAACAAGTAGAGTCGGTTCCCTATCCGGCTTTGCTGTCTCGGGGTTGCTCGTATTCTTAACCGTGTTATTCATTCGATTTCACCCAATCTCCGCTTTGATGATCATACGTCTTAATAAGTCTTGCCGGGTTTCCAGCGATCACACTGAACGGAGGGAAGCTCCGGGTCACAACGGCGTTTGCACCCACAACGCTGTTGCGTCCGAGGCTGAGATTTCCATGGCTGCATGTTATAACGGCGCCATGCCCGAGCCAACAGTTCTGTCCGATAACAATTCGCCCGCCGCTTGTGACACCCTGAGCGCGAATTGGCCTCCCGATGTCTGCGAATTCATGGTTATGGTCCATAATCAATACCGACGGTGCCAGCAGGACGTCGGCTTCCAGGACAATACTGTTCCTCGCAGATATCGTTGATCGCCTTCCGATTTCGGCTCCATTGCCAATCACGACCTTAGGTTCCAGATCTTGTGAGCCACGCGCGACGTTGATCCACACGTCGGAAGCCAAATAAACGTTATCGCCCAACTTGATTTGTGGCGACATGGATCTTCGTATATCGCACGAGCACTGAACGGCGACGCCCCGACCGAATTCAGCAAAACGATAGGTATGACGAAGCCAGACGGTGTTGAGCCAGGTTGCAATCCGGGAAATTAAGGCCAGCGGATCATCGCCAACCGAAGGTCTGCCTTCTGTCAGAACACTCATATCTTCTAGCTAGCACTCTCGGCACAGGGGTGGCTGGGTTGAATTCGTCGGGGGAAGAAAACATTCATGATAGCCTTCCCTTCCCCGGCGGTTACGGATTTGGTCAACCAGAGGCTCGGCCATACCGCCAGAAGACATCCGACGGAGATTTTTCCCAGCTCTATAACTGACTGCGAGCGAGCGCTTGATACGATTGGCAGTGGAATCCGCGCGGCAATCGCACCGGCCAAAAGAACGCCAGTGGCGGCCGCCGTTAGTTTTAAAGCATCGGGTAGCAGCTGCCGAGGACGAAATACACGAAATGTCTTGGAAATCGCAAAGAGTATGAATACCGTTCCGATGAATTCGGTTACAGTCAATCCTAATAGAACCCCGTAAAAGCCCCAACTGCGCGCAAATATCGCAATCAACAATAAACATACAATTCGAATAATCTGTCGTATGTTGTCGAGAAGCGCCTTGCCCGAGATTCTGTACAAAACCATCCCTAGGACGGAGAACGCCTGAAAAAAGCTTGCCGTGCATACAAACCACAGCGCGACTTGAAACGAAGTGTCGGTTTGACCGGTCCAAGCGAAGACCATCCTTGGTCCGAACGCCCCGATGAATGTCAGCGGAAATAAAGATAGTCCCACCGTGATTTTGAATGACTTGGCAATTAACCTCTGCATTTCTCTCTCTGAGCCGGAGGCAAAAACCATCGCCCCTCCCGAGAGAACGGGAACCAGGAAGGCATCTGACAGCATCATTGCCGACATAACCAACCGCATGGCAAGCGCATAGATGCCCGACGCGTCGGCTCCAAACACTCTGAGTATCGCTACCGGAAGAATGGAAGCGTAAAACACCTCCAAAACGTTTACAAGTTGATAACTCCCGGCAAACCTAATCAGTTCAGGTACGACACTCCGCGTTATGAATCTTCCGCTTAGATGAATTTGTGGCAGGATTCGCTTTGAACTGACATAACAACAAAGCACAAAGCCGATTTCAGAAACTGCCATAACCGATGCCATAGCGAACAGGCCGCAGCCAAAATGCAGAAGCACAACAATGGCCACGGCTTCGGCGACCGTGAAAACGGTCGTAAAATTTCTAGCTAGGTCAATCCGCTGGCCGCCCATAATAATCGCTTCGTACACGGCGCCGACGTTTGACAGAACCATGATCAACGCAAGCACCGAAATTGACTCAGCAGCAGAATGTAAGAACTCGGGCGGCACTCCAGCGGCTTTCGTGAGCGGGGCCGAGAGCAAGGCCACCGGTATCAAAGCCGCAACAGAGAGCACCAGCATGGCGGCACAGCCAGTGCTGAGTAATTTGTTTGCAGCGTCGAAATCACCGCTGCCGGTCGCCTCCGCGACATATTTTTGGAATGCTGACTTGATACCGACGCTGCCGAAGCGCATGTAGGCCGCAGTCGTCATGATGATCGACCAGATTCCATAGCCGCCCAGACCCAGATGGGCAATCACAATCGGAATCGTGACCAGCCGCGTCGCCACCTGGGCGAATTTGGAAATCATTCCGAAAACTGTATTTCGCCCAATTGTGTGGGCAATACTGCGGCCAGAGGCCGTGCTGGAGGGCATTGACATTGATTTTATGCTGGCAGTTGGAGCCGGTTAGATTGTAAAGAAAGCTTGGGTTCTCGATTGTATCGGCGGAGCAGTTTCGATCGATTCTTGCTCGATGTCGACATCCGATTCCACAAACTGAATCCGGTTCGACGTGAGTTGGGTTGGAATCTGAGTAGATTCCCTGTTCGGGCGAATCACGGCGACCGCGGAGATTGCCGCCAGCAATCCATACCAAACTACCTGCGTCTGATCCCAATAGGAAATGCCAAAGAATGCAACAACATTGGCAAAAAGGGTTGCCCCGAGCGCCCAAGCGAGGATTTGGTGCTTCCTATCGCTGGCAGCCCGTCTGGCCTTACCGAGATACTTAAAGCCGTACACGATAATCGCGAGAAATAGAATGAATGGAAGGAGTCCGGAGTTATCGCAAATGCCAACGTATTGGTTGGCGGTATCCCACATGCTCCAACCCCAATCGGCCGTGGATTTAACCCCGACGAACCACCAATCTCCGAAGTGGTGAATGCATTCATCGATTAGCATGAAGCGGTGATACGATGACGATCCGCCCGAGACATCGATCCGTGCTATAAGGTTCCAAACTGGAGCCTTCATGACGAGATGCAAAGAGAAGGCGGTGAGGACAATTCCCCAACGAAACATGCGCATTGATGCCCGCAGGGGCCAAAGGCACAGGGCCAACACACCTGCCGCATAGGCCAAAATGGGGGTGCTGGAATTCGAAGTTAACGTAATCACCGTCGCGGAAATGATTCCTACGACTGCGACGAGACGATTCTTTCTACCCTGCAGCCACAATTGCACGAACAGAGGGATTAATACTGCGCCGAAAGCCCCTGCCAAGATAGGGTGCCCAAAGCAACCCTGCGCGCGAAAGCGATTATCGCGCTCCATTACCGTCGCGTAGACTGAAGCTCGTGCTCCTCCCAACAGGGCGAACGGATTATGATGAGTCGCTATTTCCCACGACATGGAAATTGCAATCAATGTCGCCACACAGGCAAGAGTACGAATCATCACGGTAATGTCTTCCTCGCTCCGAATGAGAAATCGGAGGAGGAAGTAAATACCGAAAATGGTGTAGATGTTTCCCAGCTGAAAGATCAAGGCGGTCGATTGTTGAAACAGGACGACTCCTGCTGCGGCGGTTGATGTGGCGAAAAGCATGACTGCGACGTCGATCTTATTGATCCCCCCGCGGAAGACTTTGCCCTTTGAAAATATCGTTTCTCGTATCAGTCGGGCAATTCCGAAAACCGCAAGAAAACGCAGCATCGGGAAGTGCAACCCGCTGATGACAAGAACCTGATCCATCGGAGTAAGGATGGAGGCAGCAATAAATGGAGCGATGGCCCGGCAGCGCGGCCAGAACAGAATCAGCGCTCCCACGATCAGAATCACAACGAAGACAAACGGATTGAGTACACTCTCAGCTACCCCTCCTCCGAACTTAAGATGTTGGGGTTCAGCGAGTTGCCACACTTCGAAGGTGGCGCTGCGGATGGACGACAAGCTCGCAGCAATCCATTGCCCTACTGGCACAAGAAGTCGCGGTTCCGTCGGGAAGCAAAAACTGGGGGTCTGCACCCAGAAGGCCTTGCCTAAACGCTGGATCTCGGACGCCAGACTACGATGGTTCTCGAAGATGAAGAGATGCTCGATCACGGAATTGCTGAACTCGACGTCGAAGCTGACTTCGTCGAATTGGGTAAGATTCGCATCGCAAGGCAGAGTGTCAAGTCGCTAACCTTCAACCGAGTTGCTCGCATTGTCTTGCAATTTTAGCCGCTGGCGCAGCACAATCAACGCAAATTGAAAATGCCCGACCAGGTACCGCCTCCACAGACGCCGGGGCTCACGCAGCAGGCGGTACAGCCATTCAAGTCCGCTTTCTTGGAGCCACTTGGGAGCGCGGGCAACTACGCCACCCACCATCTCAAAGCTACCACCCACTCCCATCGCCACAGGAACCCCCAGCTTGCGAGAGTATTTATACATCCAGTACTCCTGCTTAGGAGCGCCAAACGCCACAAAGAGTAAATGAGGACGAGCAGACTTTATGCACTCCTCTATATTTCTCTGTTGAGATGGATCATTTTCGAATCCAAGCGGCGGGCAACAGGTTCCGCACACGATAAGCCCATGATATCGAGTCCGCAATTTCTCCGCAGCTCTGTCGGCTGATCCAGGGCATCCGCCAAGCAGAAAGATTCGTAGCCCCTCGCATGCTGCCCGTCTGCACAGGGCCTCAAACAAGTCCACCCCGGCAATCCGTTCGAGAATGTGGTGGCCCATGATACGAGCAGCGAGAAGCAACGAAAAGCCGTCTGGCAACACAAACGTTGCTTGAGAGAATATTTGCTGCAGGTATTTGTCCTTGTCTAGCAAAACTACGTGCTGCGCATTGGGAGTAACCACGTACTTCGGCTCTTCGCCGGTCGCAGAATCGCGCACGATTGCTTCCACAACTTCGTCAAAACGGCACGAGTGCACCAGAGCACGGCCAATGAGAATACGCGGCACAGATCGGGCAGAGGGAGCGGAAGTATCTTCGTTGTCACATATCATGATGGAATGAGTGAGTAGCCAAGGACCTTCTCGGACAAGCGGTGTTTCGAACCGTGTGCAAAACTGACCGAGTACCGTCACCGCTTTGTTCGGTCTCGGTCATACTTCCGGTCCGTTTTATCGGCCAGTTGCATCAAACGGCCCAGTCGGGACTAAAGAATTATGCTCAACCCGCCCACGTTTCAGTACGGACGAGATCCGGCCTTTCTGTTCTTGCCGCAGGAAAGAAATAAACTCATCCGGCACGGCCCTTGGTTCGGTGACGACGTAAGACCAGATGAACCCCGCAAGCCGAGCGAAAGCGATGCCCAGATAAGGCCAGTCCATTACTCGGCGGAGGCATTTACCGGTTTCGAAGATCGGATCGCTGCCAAACGAGTAGTCCTGCTTGCCGAGACGGAATGCATTTTTGATCGAAGTGCTGCCGCTGCCAGTGCGCCGATGGTGATAAATCCTCAAGCTTGGAAGAGCTTCGACTTGCCATCCCAGCATTCTCGCCTTCGTCTGCGCGTACCAATCCTCTCCGCCATACTTCAGAACCGCATAACCACTGATCGCTTCGTAACACTTACGCCGAACCAACTGGGCTGCGTGGCCTACGTCACGAACATCATTTCTCCTGAGGCTGCGATACTCCCCTCCCGACTCCTCGTACACAAAACCACCGGTTAGGCCTACGCTGGGATAATTCCGAAAATGGTTGATCAGCCCTTCGAAATAGCAGGGCTCCAAAGACAGGTCAGCATCGATGTTTCCGATGAACTCGTATTCCACGCCTTCCAGCAGTTTGCTCCCTTTGTGGAGCGCGATCACTTTCGAGCTAAAACTGCGCCCCGGTGCCCTGACTACACGGAGGAGCCGCATAAAGGCATGCTGCCGGGCATAACTCTCGACGATTTCGTCAGTTCGGTCGTGAGAATTGTCGCTGACAATCACCCATCGTTGTGGTAACAAAGTTTGAGAGAGAACACTTCGGATGGTTCTTTCAATGAAGGCCTCTTCATTGTGCGCCGCAGTCATCAGTACGTATGTCATATGCGATTGTTCCGACTAAGCGCTGTCTCAGTTACATTTATTTCTGACATAAGACTCACACTGTTGTCGAACCATTTCCTTCCATAAGATCGGTGCCCATTTCGAGGGGGTTGCGCCGCGGCTGACTCACCCACCGCAGACAAACAAGGCTCCTCCGAAGCTTAGCCAAGTTCTGAGATCGCTGGGATGGAAAGAACGGGTAGCTAGCGGCGGAACCAAACAGGCGAACCATATGGTAGACGACCAAACTTGCGAGGAATGCCGTTTGCGCCCATCGGCTGTGATGCTTGCGCCAGTACTGCCAGCTGGCATAGTACATTTCCAGATAAAAATGAAGAGGAGCATTTGATGAACTGGCTCCGCCATAGTGAATCGCCTCAGCCTTGCCAAAAAACACGACTTTCTCTCCTGCTTCGTGAAACCGATAGCACCAATCAACATCCTCCCCATACATGAAGAATTGGGGGTCCAGCAGACCGACTCGATCCATCGAAGTTCGCCGAACCACGACAAACCAGCCATTGAGTACTTCTACGGGACCAGTCGTTTTATGATCAAAGTCAGACATCAATAGTCCGCCAAACATCCGGGAGTTCTTGAACGCAATGTCGAGACCAAGAGCCCGGCTAAATTGGTTCCACACTGTCGGGAAACGCATAGTAGAGCGCCTGACTTCACCATCTGTCCCAAGCATTTTAGGCCCTACCATGCCGACTTCGGAATTCTTCGACAAAAATCTGAGCATGGGTGATAAGCAGTCGCTCGTAAACTTAACGTCTGAATTTACAAGACAGACATACTCGCCTGAACTCTGCATTATCCCAATGTTGTTGGCTTTGGCGAATCCTAAATTCTTGGGGTTCCTAATCAGCCTGAAGTCCGGAAACATTTGTGCAATCACTTCCGGGGTTCCATCCGTGGAGGCGTTGTCTACGATGATAACTTCGTCATAGACGCCCAAGCAGTGTTCTCGAAGCGACTCGAGGCACTCGATCACATACTTCTTAGCGTTCCAAACGACGATGACCACGGAGGCACCCAAACGCCTACCCTTCTGCATAGGCGATGCCGTTTGTGTTGGTGGCAGTGTTTTCATGTGTGGCATACGATAATGATCTCTCTAGCGATGCGAAATGTCCTACCCTATGTGAGGATACAGAATGCTGCCAACCTGCGGAAGCAACGCAGGTGACACGCGCTTGAGTACATATTTTGCTGCCCTTGATTTCCACTTCGAGCTGTGTAAGTCAAAGAAATGCGTTGGGCCGTCGGAAAGGCTGTACCTGGAGTAGTTAAGCACCGACTGGGTGGCGCCCCACCGGCTCTTGAAAGTTATGAGCCCTTGCTGATCCCCGTCTGTGCGCCCAAAATCCAGGAACCGCAATCCAGAGAACTTTGCTTCTTGGATGGCGTTCCACAAGAGTAAGTGCATACAGCCCAGGTTGTTAAATCGCGAATCGCAGCAACCATACTTGTACGTGAGAGTGTCCTTGTACCGGATTGTGACGATGGCTGCAATCGGCTGCTCGCACCTGAGGGCCACGCGGATTTTCAGTGCGTCGCCGAAACAGGTCATCAGATTCGCAAACCACATCTTGGGCTGCGGAGCCAGCCCTTGCCTCTTTCTGGTCAAAGTGAGGAGCCTGTAGAAGTAATCGAGAAACGCCTGGGTAGATCCTTCTCGATATGTAAGCCCTTCGCGCTCGGCACGGCGAATTTTTCTTTGAGTCGAACTCTTATGAAAGCCGTGGAATATGGCATCGATGGGATAACTGAGCTCCAGTTTGTGGAAGGAGTAAGTAATGGCCATCTTTCGAAGCGAAGGACACATTTCGAACGACGTCAGGGGACGAATTTCCAAATAGTGCCATCGTTCGCTCTCGATTTCTTGCTGCAACGTGGAAGCGATCGCATCGCGCTCTTCCGTGGCGTCCACGAGGGGATCACAGTGATCCGAGAACGGAAGCGAGACCAGTCGCCGCCCAGTCAACCAGCTCTTGACCCGGCATAATACGATGCTGTTGCTCAGGTCCTGCCCGGCCGGAGATGTTGTGTAGGCAATCGGCTCATATCCGTACGTTTCAGAGAGAGCAAGCAGCCAAGGAGTGGAGTGAAACATCGAGGCACGCGGATGCTCTTGCAGGAAACGATCCCAGCGAGAGTCTTTGAGCGGTTCGATGCAATGGACAATCTTCGGTTCACAGATCGACCTAGTTGCCTCTCGCAGGTCTAAGCGCTCGATGCAAGTCGCCATAGGGTTAATAGTGGTTTCGGTCGGGTACCGGACTGGAAAAACACTCGCTGGGGCACAAAATCCTCGGGGCTTTCAAGGAGCGCCGGCGAGTATAGGTCTTCAATTTCGGCAGTACAACACGCGATGTCAACTGACTATCTCGGCGGCCCCTTTTACGCATTTGGCGCTGGACGCGGTGCGCCCGATGATCTTTACCTTCCGTGAGTTTTCGACTGTCACTCCGGATCCATTTTAAGTCCGCTCTCACATCCATATTTGTTTTGAGGGTTGCTTCAGCATCTGAGCCGAGGTGGCCGCGAAGCAGCCGATCCTAAAATGCGTCATCGCTGAAAAGAGCTCCGGGCGTTTGCAACAAAATCTGTATGTCCAGCCATATAGACCAGGTACGTGCGTATTGCAGGTCCAGACGAACCATATCGTCAAAGCGTACGCGACTGCGTCCTTTTATCTGCCACAAACCGGTGATTCCTGGTTTAACCTCGAGCACGCGACGTCGGTGCCAAATGTCGTATTCCTCGCATTCGTAGGCGATGGGCGGCCTGGGACCGACCAGGGACATATCGCCGATGAGGACATTGATAAATTGCGGAACTTCGTCGAGACTCGTCCGACGGATAAATCGTCCAATCCGCGTAATCCGTGGGTCATTCGTCATCTTGAAAACTGCCTTGCCTCCGCACTCCGCTGTCCCATCATGCTCGCCTTTGATGACGCGCTTGATGAAATTCTGATGAATCTTGTGGTCATTATTCGCATACATGGAACGGAATTTCAGGAAAGTGAAGGTCTTGCCGAATTGGCCGAGCCGCTCTTGCTTGAAGAAGATCGGTCCCCTGGAACTTACCTTCACCAGCAGAGCGACCAGGAGAAATATCGGCGACAAGAACAAAAGTGCAACCGCGCTTCCAACTATGTCCATCAGTCTCTTGACGACAAGTGCCACGCTTTGTGCTTCATTCCGATGAAGAAGGTCCGGATAGAAAGTCGGGTTGCCTTGTGTAGTGTCCTGCCTCCACTCTTCTGGGAAAACGTGCAGGGCAATGCTGACCTGGCTGAAGTTCTGCAGTGTTAGGTTGCTTCGCAGCGTCTCGCTGACCTTGCTCATCACGGTGCTAACAATCGATCCCCGCTCGTCGAGGCTGATTTCTGTGAACATTACCCCTACTACGGAGTGCGTCTTGTACCACCCGGTAACGTCAGTCTCGCGTGTGGCCAGCGACAGGGCGGAGAGAACCTCGCCCAGTACCCGTCCGCTGGTGTCGGAAGGCAACCAGCTTCCCGCGTCCAAAAGCAAGAGCAGGAAGGGCTGGCGGGAGCGTTCCGTTCGCTTCCTCTCGACTGCGATCATTCGACGAAAGGATTTTTCATCCAGGATGCTGGCCTCGCGGTCCGTCACGGGCGGAACCGGCGGAGGAGCGATAGACGAATTTGAACGACGTAATTGCACGACTTTTCCTCTAACTGTGCTCCACTCTCATCTGCAGGAGGAACCAATACATCATTGGACATTTGGTTTGTTGGAGGGCCCCGGGGCAAACGGTCTACGAGTCTGCGTGTCGGACTACAGCCTTCGATCCGCTATTTCCACTTAGTACTATAGTTGGTCCGCAACCCCTGGGAGCGCTGAGTGATACGGCGACTCGTGGTTGGCCATCATCGCATTCGACGCGTTCCCAAGTTGGAATTCATTGTGGATACTCGTGAGCGCTGCTTTCGTGTCTCTCTCGGCTACAACCAAGGAAAGAGCACACTCATTTGAGCCTTGGGCGATCGCGATGATGTTCACGTTCTCGCGATCCAGGGCTCTGAACGTGCGCCCGACGAACCCGGCTACACCGCGCATGCTCTGGCCCACGACGGCAACGATCGCAACTGTCGAATCGACGGTGATGTGTTCCGTTTTCTCGGGTGTGAGTTCATGAGCAAACTCGCGCCGCAGTGCTCCCACAGTGCACTTGGCGAACGAGGACGGAATCACCAGACATAACTCATTTTGCGAAGACGACTGCGAAATCAGCAGTACATCGGCACGAACCGCCGCGGTGGTCCGAATTGTGCGGCCCAAAACATCCGACACACCCACCATTCCCGGGCCTCCAACGGTGATGAGGACGACGTCATTGATCGCCGCGAGGGCCTTCACGCCTCCGGCATTGGGAGGGCCCGACGGGGTAATCTTTGTACCCGGCCGTTCCGGAGTGAAGGTGTTGCGGATCCACAGCGGAATGCCGCATCGCATCACAGCACGAAGGGTCTTCGGATGAAGCACTTTGGCGCCGAAGTAAGCAAGTTCGGCAGCCTCTCGATAAGAGATTTCGGGGATGGTACACCCACCTGAGACCAAGCGTGGGTCGGCGGTCTGCAGACCATCCACGTCTGTCCAGATGATCACCTCGTCCGCGTGCAGAGCCGCGCCCAGAATCGTGGCCGAGTAATCTGAGCCGCCGCGGCCGAGAGTTGTGAGAACGCCTTCCGGAGTAGCACCGATGAATCCGGTTACCACCGGGATAACGTCTTGATCCAGTAACGGACGCAGGCGGGCTTCGCAGCAGTCATTCGTCAGATCCATGAACGGATCAGCAGCGCCGTGACAAGCGTCCGTAACGAGGAGTTCGGTGGCTTCGATTGCTTCACTCGCTACTCCTCGCTCGGCGAGCACCGCGGCCACGAGAGGAGCAGAAAGCCGCTCGCCCAGAGACGAAATTGCATCACGCGAGCGTGGCGTCAACTCCCGCAGGAGAATCGTCCCCCGGCAGAGTCGGTCGCCTTCTTCAAACAACTCATTCATCTTGCGATGGATTCGGGTTCGCTCCGCTACCGTGTGGATGAGGGCGTCGACCGTCTCTTGGTGCTGCCGGCGAATTCCCTCGAAAATCGAGGCAACCGGAGCGTGAAGCCCCGCCTCCGAGTGCGCAGCCGCCTCGACAAGTTTGTTGGTCACGCCACTCATCGCAGAGACGACCACGACAACCTGACTCTCTCGCGCAGCGGCTCGGATGATTTCGACAACTTTAGCAATGCAGGGCACGTCTCCCACCGACGTCCCACCGAATTTCATGACTCGAACTGGCTTCTTCCGATTGTGGCGCACTTCCCCTTGCACAGGGTGATGCTGCAGGTAGAGCCTGCTCTGCAAGCCAGCGCGGAGGGGGCGATTGTTCGATGGAGTTGTCATAGGCGTGGTAGGCGGGCCGTAGAAAGGTTCGGCAGCGGGTCCTGTCGGGAATCGCGAAGATTCAATTTCCAACGTTTACGGAGACAATCTCGAAGCAACTCGGGTTCTTCCCAGGGGACGTCGTGATAGCCTGAAGCCAGGAACGGACTCGCTGGATCCCGCATCCATTCTTGCGGAAAAAGCGTGATCGTATCGCCCTCGGTCACCTTCGGAGCGGCGCGGAAAGGTTCCCCAGACAGGGCTGCGTACAACGCCGCAGGAAGGTCGCGTCCGGGCCCGAGCGCCAGGTGTCCGACCTGAGTCGCGCGAGGATTAATCTCGATCAGATGCGCGTTTCCCGTGTTTGCCTCCAACATGAAATCAAAACCGTGTATTCCCGAAAGGCCGAGTCGGCGGGCCATCTTTTCAACGGCCGAAGACATCTCAGGGTTTTCGATTAGGCGCAGAACGCTTGCGGGCCCCGCTGCACTGCGCTTATAGACTACCCCGAAGTGAAGACTGGCTAGTATCGCGCCATTCCAACAAACCATGGTACTGTTGGCTTCGCTCCCGGCGACAAATGCCTGGGCGTTCACCGTGTATTTCCGTCGCAGCAACGACGGAAATACCAGAGTCTTGTCCTGATCCACTAGAGCCCGCTTAGCGGCCCGTGCTAGGAGCGGAGGGGCTTGGAGGTCACGAAAGGCACGTTCTGCCTCTTCGAGGGTATTGACGACCCTGACGCCCTCGCCGCCCGAGGTGCCGTTCGACTTCAGTACCGTCGGGAGCCCAACCCGAGCGACCCATTTTCTGAGGTCGCTGAGGTTCGCGATCATCGCCGTTTTCGGAGCACGGATACCCAGTTCCCTGGCCAGGTCCATAAATGCGGCTCTCGCATAGACAACCGGAAAGCTCTCC
>Ga0210399_10001505_pt1 | contig 18168 bp, 20 predicted proteins | sample IncBWC14MmetaG_FD_150865 | JGI IMG/M metagenome (GOLD analysis project Ga0210399, IMG submission 150865) | Forest soil microbial communities from Barre Woods Harvard Forest LTER site, Petersham, Massachusetts, United States - Inc-BW-C-14-M | ecosystem: Environmental > Terrestrial > Soil >...
CGAAGCCGTCGAGTCCGTCCTGCTCGAAAATCTCGTGCTCCATGCACATCAGCACTATCTTCGCCGCATCGACCACCGAGCCACCGCCGATAGCGACAACCAGGTCGGCCTTGGCGTCCTTTGCCTGCTTCGCGACCCGCACTACCACCTCACGTGTCGTATGCTGCGGGACGCCGTCGAATGTCTCGGCATGGCGGTCACCGAGCGCTTTGCGGATTTTTTCGATCTCGTCAGTTGTGGTATTCAGTGTGCGGCTCACAATTAGGAACACGCGCTTTGCGCCCAGCCGTTCCGCCTCCTCGCGAAGCGCCTCAGCCGCGGGCTTGCCGTAGATGACTGATTCCATAGTCGGATATTGATAGCTGCCCACGATGCCCATTGCTGCACTCCCTTTGATGTCCTGTTCGCCGCCTGCTACCAGCTCTCGCCAAACGGCCGTAGTTCGACATTGAACGACCACGCGCTGCGAGGCTGATGCGCGATATGCCAGATTTCGTCCGCGATGGCCGCGGGCTTGATGAAGAAGTCGTCCGGCCGCTCCGGCCAACGCTTTCGCGTCCACTCGAGGTCGATCACGGCATCGACGACGACGTAAGCGACATGCACTCCTTTCGGACCGAGATCGCGCGCCATCGCCTCGGCGAGGATGCGCTGTGCCGCCTTGGTCGGCGCGAAGCCCGCGAATCCAGCCTTGCCGCGTAGTGCCGAGGTATTGCCCGTTGCGACAAACGCGCCTTTGCCTGCTGCGACCATCGCCGGCGCAAAGCGCCGCGCCAGATACAGCAATCCCATGGTGTTGACCTGGAAATTGCGGTTCAGGATTTGCGGATCGATTTCCTGGAACGTCCCGAACGCTCCGCCTACAGCGTTGTGGACGACGAGGGCGGGACTGCCAAGGTCGCGCTCTACGGCGGACGCAGCGGCGTTAATCTGCTCCGGATCCGATACGTCACATCGATATCCCTTGGCGTTGGAGAGCTCCTTCTCGAGCGCGGCAAGACGTTCCTCGCTTCTCGCCAGCAGAGCGACGCGATAGCCGCCTTCAGCAAATCGTCTAGCGAGCGCCGAGCCCGTACCGGGGCCAACACCAGAGATCAGGCAGACAGGCGCGGTCATGCGATCAACCCTCCCCGCTCGCGCCGTCAGGCGGCGGCGTTCGATAACAGCTTGCCGACATATGGCTTGAGGTCCGGCCTGAGATGCTCGTGCTCCACCAACCGATCAAAATGGGCAAACACGAGCGGATAATCCTTGCGGACACCCGCGTGCAGGATCCTCTCGAGGCCTTGCTCGTTCAACTGCGCGCCCCGGCCGTACTCCTTCATGAACAGCGCAAGCTCGGCGGCGAAGCAGATATCGGCTAGGGTGATATCGTCCCCCACGAGCGTCTTGCGTTGCGGAGACAACGCCTGCTCGATTCCGGAAGCGTAGATCGCGAACGCCTGCTTCGCGCGGGCGTGAATCGCGGCATCGATCGTGCCGTCCGATAGCGCAAGGAGGTAAATCTGGGAGTCCCGTGCGAAGACGAGACTGACATCGAGGAAGCTGTCGATCCTGGAGGCTTCCCAGGCGTCACGTCCGTATAACGGGAATGTCGCCTCTCCCAGCCGCGCCACGACCCGCATGATGCTGTTCGATTCGAAGATTCCAATCGTTCCATCGCGACCGAATGCAGCTGGAACGTTACCGAACGGCTGCGCTTCCAGGAACGCATCGGTTTTAAATAGCTCCGCGCCGGTCAGCCCGACCCGCCCGGTGCGGGCAAGGGAAGACAACGATTGGCGCTCCTGCTTCGCCAGCGGTCTCGCATCATAGTCCCACAGCCAGTCTCGCAACTCCTTGGGCGAAGCACCCCTGACCTCGACGTCCACACCACAGAATCGAGCAGCGATAGTCGCCTTCCAGACGCGAGGGTTTGGCAGGTAGGAGAATATCCGCAATCCGGCCATCTTTACTTCCTCCCTCTCCCGCCTGCGCGGAACGTCAGGCGACCTTTGAGAAATCCGGCGGCCGTCGCTCGGCGAAGGCGGCAAAGGCCTCGCGGGCCTCCGGCGTCTTCAGCCGCTCCTTGAACAATTCTGATTCTTCGCTGATTTGCGCCGCGATACGCTCGTGATCCCGCATCAGCTTCTTGGTCAGCTTCAGCGCGCCGGCCGGACGCTTGGTCAGCGTGATCGCCGCAGCATGCGCCTTCTTGCGCAGCTCAGCCTGCGGCACCACGGCGTTGGCAAGTCCACAAGCCACCGCGGCTGATGCCTCCATTTGCTCGCCCAACGCAAACATGGCGTAAGCGCGGGCGTGCCCGATACGCAAAGGCAGCAGCCAGCTTGACGCCGCCTCCGGGACCAGTGCGAGATTAACGAAAGGCGTGATCAGCTTCACGTTCTCTGAGACGTAGACAAGATCGCAATGCAGCAGCATGGTCGTGCCGACCCCGACGGCGTTGCCCTGGACCGCAGCGACGATAGGCTTGTCGACCTCGCTGATGGTCTCGATGAAATGGTGGGCGGGGCTGTCGACCGCGCTTTCGCCGCGGGCCTGGCTCGCGAAGTCCGCTAGGTCATTGCCAGCCGTGAAGCTGTCGCCGTCGCCCTGGAACAGGATGACGCGCACCGACGGATCCACCTCCGCCTTGTTGAGCGCGTCGGACAGAGCGTTGTACATCGCCCCGGTCAATGCGTTCTTCTTCTCCGGCCGCTGCAACGTTATTGTCAGCATGCCGTCTGATATCTCGGTCTTCACATGTTCGGTCACGGCATTCTCCTTCACGCGACCGCACGGGCCGGCCTGGTTTCAACGCTACCGTCAAGGAAGCCAGTTAGGCGCTGCCGGATAATGGCCTCGGCATCTGCCATGATGCGATCGATCAGCTCCTTGACCGTCGGGACGTCGTTGATCAGGCCGACGACCATGCCGCAGCTCCAGGCGCCCGCCTCCATGTCGCCATCGACCATCACCCTCGGGTAGACGCCGGCAACCTGGTCGTGGATGTCATAGATCTTCAGGCTCGCGCCCTTCTCCCGCTCGATCTCAAGCAGTTGATCCACACCCTTGTTCTTAAGAACCCGCTCGGTGTTGCGCAACGCTCGCATGACCAGCACCGTGTCGAGCTCGGTTGCCTTGACCAGCGCCTGCTTAACGTTGGGATGGACCGGTGCTTCCTTGGTCGCAATGAAACGGGTGCCCATGTTCATGCCCGCCGCGCCCATCGCCAGGGCGGCAACCAGGCTGCGCGCATCGGCCATGCCGCCGGAGGCGACAAATGGGATTTTCAGTTCATCGGCCGCGCGCGGCAGCAGGATCATGTTCGGGATATCGTCCTCGCCAGGGTGGCCGCCGCACTCGAAGCCGTCGACGCTGACCGCATCGCAGCCGATCTTCTCGGCCTTCAGCGAGTGCCGGACCGAGGTGCATTTGTGGATCACCTTGATACCGGCCGCCTTCAGCGCCGGCATGTACTGCTCAGGACTGCGGCCCGCGGTCTCGACGACCTTGACGCCGCCTTCCTTGACGGCTGCGATATATTCCGGGTACGGCGGCGAGCTGAAGGTCGGCAGGAAGGTGAGGTTCACGCCGATCGGTTTGTCGGTCATGTCGCGGCAGCGCGCGATCTCCTTGGCCAGCAGCTCCGGGGTCTTTTGGGTCAGCCCGGTGATGATGCCGAGGCCGCCGGCATTCGACACCGCCGCGGCCATCTCGGCAAAACCGACATAATGCATGCCGCCCTGGATGATCGGATGCTGGATGCCGAACAGTTCAGTGATTGCTGTTTTCACGTGTCTCTCCTGCGTTTCCGGTCAGTGGACGATTTCGAACAAGCCCGCAGCACCCATCCCACCACCGATGCACATGGTCACCACGCCGTATTTGGCCTTGCGGCGCCGGCCTTCGATCAGGATGTGGCCGGTGAGCCGTGCGCCCGTCATGCCGTAGGGATGGCCGATCGCGATCGAGCCGCCGTTGACGTTGAGTTTCTCTGGATCGATGCCGAGCTTGTCGCGGCAATAAATGACCTGCACGGCGTAGGCCTCGTTGAGCTCCCAGAGATCGATGTCGTCGATCTTGAGATTGTGCCGCTTCAGGAGCCGCGGAATTGCAGCGACGGGGCCCACGCCCATCTCGTCTGGCTCGACACCGGCGGCGACAAAGCCGCGGAAGATGCCGAGCGGCTTCAGGCCCTTCTTGGCTGCGATCTTGCCACTCATGATCACGCAGGCAGACGCGCCGTCCGAAAGCTGGCTGGCATTGCCGGCGCTGATGGTTTTGCCCTCAAACACCGGCTTGATCTTGGCCAGGCCTTCTGCCGTGGTGCCCGGCCGCGGTCCTTCGTCCTTGGTCAGCGTCACCTGCTGTTAGCTGACCTCCTTGGTGTCTTTGTTGACCACGGCCATTTTGGTCGTGAACGGGATGATTTCGTCGTTGAATCGGCTGCCCTGCAGTGCGGCGCCGACGCGGCGTTGGCACTCGAGGCTGTATTCATCCTGTTTATCGCGCCCGATCTTGTAGCGCTCAGCCACGACCTCAGCGGTCTCCAGCATCGACATGTACATGTCCGGCTTCATCGCCATCAGTTCATCGTCGACGGCGTGAAAACGGTTCATATGCTCGTTCTGCACGAGGCTGATCGACTCAATGCCGCCGCCGATAGCGATCTCGACGCCATCGTGAATCACCGAGCGCGCAGCCACCGCAATCGCCTGCAGGCCCGAAGCACATTGCCGGTCGATGGTGGTGCCGGCCACCGTGACCGGCAGTCCGGCGCGGATGGCGCCTTTGCGCGCCACATTCATGACCATTGTTCCCTGCTGCATTGCGCAGCCCATCACCACGTCCTCGACTTCGCCAGGCTGAATGCCGGCGCGCCTCACGGCCTCGGCCATCACATGGCCGGCCATGGTCGGGCCCTCGGAGTTGTTCAGCGCGCCACGATAGGCCTTGCCGACGCCGGTGCGGGCGGTGGAGACGATGACTGCTTCAGTGCTCATGTGTGCCTCTTTTGTCTTCAGGCGGCCGCGTCGAGCTGCGCGTATCGCAGCACGTGATAGGCGGGATCGCCGAACTGGATATTGATGGAGGAAATCCGTTTGAAGTAATGGCCGACGTTCAGTTCGTCGGTCATGCCCATGCCGCCGTGCAATTGCACGGCCTGGTCCGCCACGAACTTGGCGGCATAGCCGATCTTTGATTTGGCGCCGGAGGCAAGCCGTGAGAGATCACCGTCGTCGGCATCGAGGGTGAGCGTAAGGTGTTGCATCAGGGAGAGCGCTTCCTGATGACCGATGAACATGTCGACCATCCGGTGCTGCAGCACCTGGAATGACCCGATCGCGGTGCCGAACTGCTTCCGGGTCTTGGAATACTCGAGCGTCGCGGAATTCAACTCGCCGATGGCGCCGACCGCCTCCGCGCAGAGCGCGCCGATTGCGCGATCACGGCAAGCCTCCAGCGCCCTCACCCCCCCGCCTTCCTTGCCCAGCAACTGGCCGCGAACCTCCCGCAGGCTGACTTCGGCAGCGCGACGACCGTCGATGGTCTTGAAGCTTTGCAGGTCCAGTCCGGCGGCGCGGCGGTCCACGATGAACAGGCTGACGCCTACTTGATCTTTTAGCTGGCCCGAGGTGCGGGCGGACACAATCAGAAAATCCGCCCAGGGCGCCGCGATAACGGCCGTTTTCTCGCCGTCCAGGACGAAGTCCTTCCCATCGCGCCGTGCCGTCGTCCCGACGTCAGCGAAGTCGAAGCGCGAGCCCTTTTCGGTCCACGCTAGCGCCCAGATCGTCTTGCCCGCGGCGATATCGGGGATCAGCGCCTGCTTCTGCTCGTCGGATCCCGTCTGTTCAATCAGGCAGCCGGCAACCACAACCGTTTCGACGAACGGCTCGACGACCAGGTGACGGCCGAACTCCTGCATGACGATCATGGTCGAGAGCGGGCCACCGCCAAGCCCGCCCACCTCCTCGGACAACGGCGCGCCCAGCAAGCCAAGCTCGGCGAACGCTTCCCATTGCTTGCGGCTGAACCCGTCCTCGCTGGCGAGGATCTTGCGGCGGGCATCAAAGTCATACTGGTCGCGCAGCAGGCGTTGCACGCTTGATCGCAACAGCTCCTGCTCTTCCGTCAACTTGATGTCCATCCGATCCTCTTTTCGTGTCGTTGCCCTACAGGCCGAGCACGGCCTTCGCGATGATATTGCGCTGAATCTCGTTTGAGCCGCCGTAGATACTGAGCTTGCGCGAGTTCAGATATTTCTCCGATGCCGTGTGACCGTAGTCGGGACCCGGCATGAAATGGTTGGCGCTCGGCGGATGCTCGCGGATCGCGAGACCGTAATTGCCAATCGCCCGGTGGGTCAGCTCGGTGATGTTCTGGAAGATCTCGGTGCCGCGGATCTTGAACATCGAAGCCATCGGCCCGGGGTCGATACCGCGCGCCATCTGCGCCACGATGCGAAGCTCGGTTGCCTCCAATGCCAGCACATCAAGCTCGATGCGGGCAATGTCGCGGATGAACTCAAGATGGGCTGGGTCGTCCTTCGGAATCTCGGCCTTGACGATCTTCTTCAACCTGGCGAGACCTCGTGTGGAACGGCCGATGCCGGCCATGCTGGTGCGCTCGTTGCCAAGCAGGAATTTGGCGTAGGTCCAGCCCTTGTTCTCCTCGCCGATCAAGTTCTCGACGGGGACATGTACGTCTTCAAGAAAGACGTCGTTGACCTCATGCGAGCCGTCGATGGTGATGATCGGGCGCACGGTAACGCCCGGCGACTTCATATCGATCAGCAGGAACGCGATGCCCGATTGCGGTTTGGCAGTGGTATCCGTGCGGACCAGGCAGAAGATCCAGTCGGCGTGCTGGGCGAGCGTGGTCCATGTTTTGTGGCCGTTGACCACGAAATGGTCGCCGTCGCGCACGGCCTTGGTGCGGACGGTCGCAAGGTCCGAGCCCGAGCCGGGTTCGGAATACCCTTGGCACCACCAGTCCTCGCCCGAAAGGATCCGCGGTAGAAACTTCTCCTTCTGGGCCTCATTGCCGAACGTATAGATGACGGGGCCGACCATGGTGACGCTGAACGCCAGGGGCGGCAATGTGCCGGCTCGCGTCGTCTCCTGGTCGAAGATGAAGCGTCGGGTGATCGACCAGCCCGGGCCACCGTGCTCTTTGGGCCAGAGCGGCGCGATCCAGCCTTTCTTATGGAGAATGCGATGCCACAGCAGCATCTGCTCCTTGGAAAGATCAGTGTCCGGATTGGGGACGCGCATCTCCGTCGGGTAATTGTCGGCGATGAAGGCGCGAACCTCGTTACGAAACGCCGCGTCTTCGGGAGAGAGCGTCAGCTCCATGGCGGCCTCACCACTTCTCGCCGAAAGGACGGATTTCTAGTTCGAACGTCCAGGCGGTCTTCGGCTGCTGATATAGCTGCCAGTAGGACGTGGCGACCGACGCCGGCGGCATTAGCAAATCGGGATTGTCGAGCGCGTTCGGGCCTAACGCCTCGATACGGCGTTGCCGCACCCACTCGGTGTCGACACCGGAATCGATAATGAGGTGCGCCACATGGATATTCTTGGGGCCCAATTCGCGAGCCATCGCCTGCGCCACCGCGCGCAGACCAAACTTGGCGCTGGCAAAGGCGGCGTACCCGGTACCGCCGCGCAAACTGGCGGTCGCGCCGGTGAAGAAGATCTTGCCCTCTCCGCGTGCTGTCATCAGCCGGGCAGCCTCGCGGCCGGCCAGGAAGCCGGAGTAGCAGGCCATCTCCCAGACCTTCCGGAACACGCGCTCGGTGGTATCGAGGATTGGGAAATTGACGTTAGCGCCGATGTTGAAGATGCAGACTTCCATCGGCGCGTGCTTGTCCGCGTCGTTGAGGAAGGAGATGATCTCCTCCTCTTTCCGGGCATCCAGGGAGCGGGCGTGGATCTCGCCGCCGGCCGCCTCGATCTCCTTGACCAGAGGCGCGAGCTTGTCGCCATTGCGGCGGCCGGCGAAGATCGTGAACCCTTCCGCCGCAAATTTCTTGGCGATTTCGCCGCCGATATAGTCGCCGGCGCCAATGACAGCCACGGTCTTGTTTCGCTTTTTCAAAGGTCTTCTCCGGCTTCAAGGGTTGATGCGAACTCGCCGGCGTCAGCGGCGCAGCGATTCCGCCAGCTTGTGCTTGAGGAGCTTGCCCGTCGACGTAGCGGGCAGTGCATCCATCAGGATGATTTCCGATGGACGCTTGTAGGACGTGAGTTGCGGGTTGATGTGGGCCAGAAGGTCCTGCGTCGTGACATCCGAGCCTTTCAGCAGCTGGACGAACGCAACGACCTCTTCATTGCCTTCCACCGGTCGTCCGACGACGGCGGTCTGCACCACGGCGGGGTGAGTGCTGATGACGGCCTCGATCTCGGCCGGATAGACGTTGAAGCCGGAGCGGATGATCATCTCCTTGGTGCGGCCGACGATGAACATCGCCTCACCTTCAAACCGCGCCAGGTCCCCGGTATTGAACCAGCCTTCGGGATCGATCGCCTTCGCCGTAAGATCTGGCGCGCGATAGTAACCGCGCATCACGTTCGGGCCGCGGACGTGCAACTCGCCAATCTCCCCGTTCGTGAGCACTTTACCGTCGCGGTTGACGATTCTGGCCTCGATGCCCGGGACAATGGTCCCTACCGAGTTATCGTCGCGCGGGGTCCCTGCCCGTACACCGGAAATCCCAGGCGAGCACTCGGTGATGCCAAACGCATTGCCGAGCGGCAGACCGAGCTCCTTCTCGACCCGGTTCTTGAGTTCGAGGTCCAGCGGCGCGCCGGCAACGCTCATCAGGCGCAGCGCGCCGCGTTCAAGTTTCGGAAGACCTGCCATCTGCTTGTATTCCAACAGTCGCTGGTAAGTTGCGGGCACGCCGTTGAGGAGCGTGACGCCTTCCTCGGCCAGCGCCTTGGCGAGCGCTGCCGGATTGCCCTTTGCGACCAGGCGGGTCACCCCGCCAACCATCAACGTCATCGTCAGCAGGGAGATGCCAACGATGTGCGAGATTGGCAGGACGCAATACTGCACATCGTCCACCGTCATGCTGCGCAGTTCTGCTGTGCTTTTGGCGGAGAACAGCAGGTTCTGGTGCGTGAGCATGACGCCCTTGGGTACGCCCGTGGTACCGGACGTATAGATAAGAACCGCCACCTGATTCCGACCGTCGGCTTCCACTGGCTCGGGCAGCGTCGCCAGGTTCATCGCCGTGACGCCGATGCCGGGGAGAGGACCGACTTGCCGCTCCGATGCCTCGTAACGTACCGCATGCGCGGCCGCTTCTTCTGACACCTTCGCCGTTAAAAACATGCGCCGGGTGCCGCTGTGGTCCCTTATCTGATCGAGTTCGCGTGGCGAAAGCCGTGGATTGGCAACAATCGCCCAGGCATCGAGCCGGCTTGCGGCCATCAGCAGGCAGGCAAGCGCAATCGAGTTCTCACTCACGATCATCATGCGGTCGCCGGCACGGATACCAAGCCCGCGCAGGGCGTCCGCTGTTTCCCCGACAGCACGATCGAGCTCGCGATAGGTCAGCGTCGCACTATCGTCGATCAGCGCCGTGCGATCCGGCGTGGCGGCGACAAAGGGGTCCATCACCTGATGGATGCGGCTTGGTAACGCATCCAGAATTGCTGCCGCGTCCTGCTGCCAACCCGTCACTCTCACCTCCTGCCGCTGCAATAGCCGTAACCGGCCCGGGTTCTATCTCGATGCTAAGGCCTGCTCAGGCCGACTTGCGTTGCGTCCCGCCCCGTTGCGCGACGATTTCTTCCTCGACATCGCGCAGACTGTCCTTGCCGAAATAGATCTCGTCGCCGATGAAGAATGTCGGTGAGCCGAACGTGCCGCGCGCCACGGCGTTGTTGGTGTTCTCGATAAGCTTCTTCTTGACATCGTCCTGCTGCGAACGGGCGACAATGCGGTCGATATCCAGTCTGGACGCCAGGAACGCCTCACGGAACACGGCCGGATCGTCCATTTTCTTGGGTTCGACCCACATGTGATGGTAGGCCGCGCGGAAATACGGCTCGAACACTCCCTCGAATTGCGCGGCGACGGCGCCGCGCATCAGCGCCAGCGTGTTGACAGGGAAGAACGGGTTCGTCTTGAACTTCGTGATCTTGTGCCGTCGCAAAAAGCGTTGGGTCTCGATCTCGTTGTATTCCGGCTTGTTCTTGATCCCGCGGAGCGACTCGGCCGGGGACAGGTTGCCGGTCGCTTTGTAAACGCCACCGAGCAGGACCGGGACGTATTCGAACTTGACGCCCGTTCGCTGCTCGATAGCCGGCAACGCAATCTCGGCCAGGTAGGCGTTGGGACTTCCGAAATCGAAGTGGAATTCGACGTTAAGCGGAGCAGCCATCGGAAAGCCCTTTCTCCCTGCTGGGGCGGCGGGTCGCCAGCCGTTGTGTTGCGGGATTTAAAGTTCTATTTTAGAACTGTCAACTCGTTTTATACTTTTGCTTGAGGAATTCGCGCGCGCCCGGTTGAATGGCGATAAGTACCGAATTAGAATGGACCGAGCTTCGCTGCTTGCTTCGGGATTCGCTGCTTGTGGCCGAAGTGATTGGAGACGTTGATGAAGTGGAATACCCTTGAAGAAGAGCCCTGCTCACTTTCCCGCACGGTCGCGGTGATCGGCGATCGCTGGAGCCTCTTGATTTTGCGGGAATGTTTTTTACGCAAGCGACGGTTTGAGGCCTTCGAGGCGTCGCTCGGGATTACCCGCCATGTGCTGTCGGACCGGCTGAAGAAGCTGGTTCGCTTCGGCGTGCTGCGCCGGGTCCCCTACCAGGAATCGCCTAAGCGGTATGAATACCTCCTGTCCCAGAAGGGCCTCGATCTCTATCCGATCATCATGTCGATCGTGCATTGGGGCGATATCCACATGGGAGATTCACGCGGACGGCCGATGCTCCACCAGCACAAAGCCTGCGGTCATATGTTCGATCCCGTGATGGTCTGCTCGGAATGCAACGCGCCGCTCTCTGCGAAGGAAGTGCACGTGCATCCCGGTCCTGGCGCCCGGAAAACCTCACCGGTTCATGCGCAGGACGCCGGCGCCAAGGCAGCAAAGACCGCTTAGCCCGCGGTCGGGCCTAGCCCGACCTTCTCGCTACTCGGAGCTCGCGTCGAGGATCTCGCCGAACTGTTCCGCGTCCCGGTCCAGCGCTGAAGCTGGAGTTGGGTCCAGATCATGTTGTTGCTGGCGGTCGTGTTGATCTTGACGCCGGGCAGCGCCGTCGCCAGCACGAGGTCCTTCAGGGATTTTGCCTGCTTGATGATGTTGTCGCGCGAGAGATCGTCGCCGCACTGCTTGAGGATCAGCTCCAGCACCATCCCCTGCTGATAGCCAGTGAGATAGCTCGTATTCGAGATGTCGGAGCCGGCCAGGTATTTCTCGAAAAAGGTGCGATAGGCCTTCACGCCCTCATCATCCTTCCAGTTCCGGTCCTCCGGGTCCTTATTCGGGGTCCCGACGATGACGCCGACGGAGTTATCGAGACCTGCCGGCTTCAGCGTGCCTGCAACCGACGATGAAGGGAAGTTGATGATGATTGTCGCCTTCCAGCCGGTTTCGGCCGCGCGACGGATCGCTTGTGCCGCGAACTTCGGGGTGCCGGCAATAAACAACGCCTGGGCGCCCGAACTCTTCAATCTAACGACCTGGGAGTCCACCGTGGGCTCCGTGACTTCGTAGCTGGCCGTGACCACGCGCTTGTCGAAGTCGGTGCCCAGAATCGCCTTGAACGCATTGACGTAGTCGCGGCCGAGGTCGTCGTTCTGGTAGAGGATCGCGTATTTCGCGGTCGGCAAAGCACGCATCAGGTACTTGGCGTAGATCTTCCCTTCCGTGTCGTAGCTGACCAGGCCGGTCGTGGTGAGCGGATAGTCTTTCACGTTGGTGAATTTGGTCGCGCCGGTCACGATCGCGATCGTCGGGACCTTCTTGCCCGCTAGATACTTTGCGACCGCCGTATTGCCCGCGGTGCCCAGCTGGCTGAAAATGAAGGCTATCTCGTCCTTCTCGACCAGCCGACGCGCATGCTCGAACGCCTTGGGCGGACTGTAGGCGTCGTCCAGCGTGACGTAGTTGATCTTGCGGCCGTTGATGCCGCCGCGGTCGTTGATGGATTGCACGTAGGCGAGCACACCACGTCCGACCTGGCCAATCGAAGACGCCGGTCCGCTGAAGGGAAACACGCCGCCGATCTTGATTTCGGTCGGCGTGACGCCGGGGGTATCGCCCGGCCCGGGCCGGTACGGCGATGGCGACAAGCAATGCGAAGGCAATTCCCACAATTCGAAACATCATGCTTCCGTCTGATCTGGCGCGCGGGCCTGTATCCGCGCGGCAGTCGCTTTATAGTTCCTTTTTAGAACTTACAAGCGCTTTTCACGCCTGGGTACGCGACCAATGACTAAGGGATGTCGGCGCGCGACTTCCGGCGCAGCGGACGCAAGAACTATCGACCCATGGCCTGACGAGACGTTCTCGCCCGCACCCCCGTAGTGAACATAGGATCGCCCAAAGGTGGGGCGCCGTATGTTCTGGCACTCTATTTGATGTCGTGGATCCAGATACGCTCGGGCAGTCCGCCAAAGAGTTTCCTGCCAATATCAAGCCGGGAACCGGGAGCCATCTCCTCATTTGAGAGCAAGGCGGCCTGCAAGTCACCGGCTGGATAGGCGCGCAGCAGGTCACTTTTGAACTTTTCGGGCAGCTTGCGTTTCTCAAAGCCAAACAAGTCGCAAACGGCACCTTTTGCCACCAGTGACGCCACCTCGCCGTATTTGCGAACAGTCAAATGCAAATTGAGGTGTGCCGAAATTGCGTCTCCAACTATTCGGGCTTTTGCGGCCGGGTGATCTTTGCTGAAGAGAAAATCGCGAGCTTGACGACCACCGCTCACGGCGAAGCAACATTGCGTTAGCGGAGTACGTCTCGACTCTGTAAGGCCGATATCGTGCAAAATCGCGGCACTGAAATACACCTCCTTGTCGTATCTGAGCTTGCGATACGCAGCGATCATTGCGCCGAAATAATACGTGCGGTAGCCGTGTGACAACAGGTCCTGCGTGTGTGAGTATCACGCGCGAACTCTTCCGCGTCTTTTGCCGTTCGCGTGTCCGGCGGGGTCAGATCAGAGAAGTCGAGGTTAACGGGCTTCAACAGACCGAGTTTAGCCCGTATGACGTCCGTCACTTCTCGGGCAGCAAGGAAGGCCATGTTGTGCAGAAAGTGAACCCGCTCTGTGCGTGTGAGCATGCCGTTGTTCTTCTTGCCCCATTCAAGAGTGCCGAAAGTCGATTTCATCGCTATCCTTGTTGGAAAGCCGCCCGGGTCACTCATCAAACGGCGCGGCCGACATGATTTATGTTACTGTCGGGATGGACTGGCCGTGAATTGCGCAGCCTGCGGTCCGCGCAACATCGTCAGTCCAGTTCAGGAGATGGGCGGCCGGATTGTGCCGACAGTGCTCGGCCAAAAGGCTTTTGAATTCCTCTTTGAAACTCATGCGCGGATATTTTTCGAGTATTTCCTCGACCACTTGCGGCGGGACCTGATCGAGGCCGAGACCCAGGAAATCGAGTCCCGCACCGAGATGAACCAGGGCTATTTCGCCCGCGAGCCGCGTGGGAATTCCGGGCGATGTATGCAGCGCGATCGCCTGCCAAACCACATCGGCGCGCTCTGGCGACAGCTGATGCTTTACGCAGAAATCGCGAGCGGCATCGGCGCCGTCCACCTCAAACCGGTTGTCGCCGCGATAGGGCGGGACCAGACCCAGATCGTGCAAGACTCCCCGCAAAACGCGGCCTCCTCATCCACCACCGAACGCCCGATCCCCCTGACGGCCATGTACCCAAAAATCTACGTTCGCAGACAATGCGAGCAGAGAAATGCGGGTGAGCAGGACTGCAGCAGGTCCACGGCCGCGGTGCATAAGGCCGTATCTGGAATCTTGACACCGGCCACCGATTCTACGCGTGCCAAAGTCATAGCTTTCTCCATTCCGCAAAGCCTGAAACCGGCGCCATGAGCGCCTCTGTACTCGAACCATCTCGCAAGCTGCCGGTTCTCTTCTTCGATGAAGGGCGAGTACAAGTGTTCTATCGCTACGTCGGGCGGAGAGATCAGCATCGACTTGGCGTGCGTAAGCGCGTCGAAGCCGAATTTTCCGTAGTAGTGGCCGATGCCTGCGGACCCGGTGCCGCCAAACGGCATGGTCTCGACGAACAGGTGCACATTGATCAGGTTCACGTCACCCCCACCGAAGGAAAGTTGGCCGATGAACCGGTCGATGGTTTTCTGGTCGCGGCTGAAGATGAAGCCGGCGAGCGGACGTCCCGTTTTCGCCATCCGCATCATCGCCTCGTCGAAGGACTTGTAAGTCAGGATCGGCAGGATTGGACCGAAGATCTCGTCCTCCATGATCTTGTCGTCCCAGGTGATGGGATAGAGGAGCGTGGGGTCGAGGTAGTGCGCATCCCGATCTGACTTGCCGCCGGCGACGACCTTGGAGGGGTCTACGTCCGATTTGTTCTGATTCGACGATCGGATTGAGTGTATCGTTTCCTAGGAGTGGCAAGCAGTGCCAAAAGAACATCACATGCACATCGACCGACTGCAACGATTTCCGGAGCCGATTGGACAATTATTCGGCATAATATATCCGAAGTCGCAAGCGCGAAAGTTCGCTCGGCGGGCGGCAACTGGGGGCGGCGTTCAAAAGCGCGCCATATCGCACAAAAGTCGTAGCGTAGCGTACAAAATCGGAGCGGGTGAAGCGCTCCGATTTGAATTCATCTTTCGATTTTCTTACATAATACCAATACCTTACGACTACAGACAAGTTTTGTTGTTGGACGTTTTGTTGGACGTTTCATCGCACACTCATTCGCCGACCAACTCGGCTAATGTGCGGCTCGAACCAACTTCGCTTCTATGGAAATCCGCGAAGTATTGGTGGTAAGTCTGCGCGCTCCAGAGCTGTCTGCATCTGGTACGCAAAAGCGGAAGTGATTTCGGTGCCGGCGCGCGCCACCTTGTGACAAGATTGGCGCTCAAGTCGCAAAGGTCATTTCGTTGATGCGCAGCGCTTCTCGACTTGGTTGCCGCAAATAGTCGTGCACAACCCTACCGAGGCCGAGGGTAAGATCGCCAAGGATATGAATTGCGGACACGATCTCAAGCACCGGCAATTCGGCGACGGGTGCCAAAGCGTGGGGTGACAGGTGGAGCGCGGCGGGCCCGGTCCACGCGCCCTTTATCGTGACATCCTCCAGGTGATATTCGACGAGCTCGCAGATCCGGGGGCTACCGTCGACGTGTGGAATAATCTTGAGGAGGAAATTCGGCGCCGCAAGCGAAGCTTTGACTCGGCCAAGTCAGCTTCGCGGTGCTTGTACCCCATTGTGCCGGTCGCGACCCGAAGCGGACCGTAATCCAGGGTCCCGATCAGCGTGTCGATCTCGGTTCGCAGCGTCGGCTGCGCCAGTTTCTTCGGAAAGCCCCAGAGCTCGCGGCCACCGGCGATTGGCCCCTCGTCGTTGAGGAACATGCAGTGGGTGTAGCTGCCTTTGCGGCCGCGGAAGGAGACGGGGATCACCTGCCCGCTTTCGGTGTAATCGCCGAAGCCGTTCGAATCGGGCATGCGGATGAATTCGTATTTCACCAGCGCTTCACGTTGATCGAGTTCGAGTGGCTCGGGCACCACCGCGCGCAGCTTCGCGGGATCGGTGAGATAGGTGATGATCAGGTATTCGCGGTTGACGAACCGGTACGGTCCGGACGGATAGGCGGGGCTGGTCAGCGGCATCGCGAAGGCGCACTCCAGCACTTGTCTCTCTTGCATTGTGGATTTTCCTCGTGTTGTTTGGCTATTCGCGACCGTCGCGCTCGAGATCGAACGTGAAGACGCCATCCAGGCTCGTGGGGCGAGCAAGAACCTCGGGATGGCGCAGCGTGCGTATTGCGTCGTGATAACCCGCGCGCCAATGGTCCTGCATCGACAGGCGCGAAAACTCGTGGTCCTTGGAGTGACCTTCGTAGTTTTGAGCCCGGTAAATCAGGTGAATGATGTTGTAGATTTTGTCACTAGCGACCGACTTCAGGATCTTCAAATCATCGTTCTCCTCAAAATCAGCAGGAAGCCTGCGCAGCAGGGCATCAATGGCACGCTGGACTCGGTGCACGTTCTTAAATTGGCCGGTGCTTGCTCGCGTGCGGCTTGAAAATTGAATTTCTTTGTGACGCGTGGCAACTTCCGCGAGGTTGCGCGGAAGCGCGCCTTGCGAGCTCCACAGATCGACCTGAAATGCGAGCGTATCCTGGCGGCGGGGATCGCTCTCGATCACCCACTGCAGCGGCGTGTTGGACACGAGACCGCCATCCCAGTAATGCTCGCCATCAATCTCGATCGCCGGAAAGCCGGGTGGCAGTGCCCCGCTCGCCATGACGTGCTCCGGAGCGATCTTGTGAGTGCTGGTGTCGAAGTAGACGAAGTTGCCGGTCCTGACATTGACCGCGCCCGCGCTGAAGCGCGTCATTCCAGCGTTGAGGCGATCAAAATCCACCAGGCGCTCAAGCGTGCGCTTAAGGTCGCTGGTGTCGTAGAAGCTGGTTGCCCCTTGCGTTCCGCTCGGTTGGAACCATGGCATCATAGCTCGCGCAGAGAAGAATCCCGTGGCGCCCGACGCGACCGCGAAATTAGCGCTCATTTGGTTGAGGAGGTTACGCGTGTCGTCACTCCGGGCCAAATCACCAAAGGGGTTACCTAGCCAATCCCAAGGGGCGCTCGAAGTCACATGCGTCCAGAATTCCCACAGCCGATCGACGCGGGAATTCGGCGGGTTGCCTGCGATGATGGCGGCATTGATCGCACCGATCGATATGCCGGCGATCCAGTCAGGATGGATATTGGCTTCCGCAAGCGCCTCGTAGACGCCTCCTTGATATGCCCCGAGCGCGCCGCCGCCTTGCAACAACAAGGTAACGGACTCGAACGGGAGCCGCCGTTCCGCGGTCGTGTGGTGTGGTCGAAGCTGGAAATTCATTGCCTGCTCTCCGTTTGGAGCGGACGGACATCTCGATGTTTGTCGAGTCCGACTCATGCTCGCTTGTTCTGATCGGTATGAGAAAGAGGATTGTCTTTCTCGATTGACGAACTAAACTATACCGTATAGTTTGTATAAATCACGAACCGAGCACGCCTGTCAAGGAGAAGGGCTCACGCGACCCGCTCAGCTTTTTGTGAGTGCGGCAAGTTGCTGAAATCCCTGCTGCTTGGGCAGGCCCGCTTCGGAACGAAACCTAAGATCAATCAGAGGAATGATCAGATATGATTTCGCAAACAAGACGTCGCTGTATCGCAGTGGTGGCAGCATTGCTTTGTGCGACACCCGCCGCTGCGCAGGAGAATCGCGGCACCCCCGAGCAGAGGGCCGCCTGTGCGCCCGACGCCTTCCGGCTCTGCGCTGGCTACATTCCCGATCCTACCAGGGTCGAGCAGTGCCTGAGGCAGAGCAAGTCTGATCTCAGCGATGCCTGCCGATCGGTTTTCGAACAAAGCGCCTGCCCGGTGGCCAGCAGAAGCAAATAACTGAATCGGGCTGCCCATAGGCGCGCGACCGCAATCTCGCGCAAACGCGGCAGGAGCGCCGCGTGAGCAGCAACAAGGAGCTAACAAGATGGATATGTTCTACATTCCCGCACTTGCGTCGTTTTCGGGATCGGCTTCCGGAACGCTGGCATCGATCGTTACCGGCTGGGTGACCCAGCGTCGCAAGGACCGCGTCCGTCATAGCCTGCGGGCCACATCCCAGCGCGAAGAGCTCTACAAGAACTTCATCGAGGAAGCATCGCGGCTATACGCCGATGCACTCGTGAACGACAAGTCCGAGGTTTCGAAACTTGTCGACCTGTACGCTCTCATCGCTCGAATGAAGATCCTTTCGAGCGACGCCGTGATCGAAGCGGCCGAGAAGGCGGGGCGGTTGATCCTCGAAACCTATCTGTCCCCGAACCGGACATTCGTCGACCTGCCCGACTTGATCAACGAGATGGATCCGCTGCGCGATTTCAGTGAGGCCTGCCGCCGCGAATTGCAGTCGGCTCAGGCGCGCTGAGGCTGTATGGTCATGCCGCTG
>Ga0210399_10001506_pt1 | contig 18156 bp, 12 predicted proteins | sample IncBWC14MmetaG_FD_150865 | JGI IMG/M metagenome (GOLD analysis project Ga0210399, IMG submission 150865) | Forest soil microbial communities from Barre Woods Harvard Forest LTER site, Petersham, Massachusetts, United States - Inc-BW-C-14-M | ecosystem: Environmental > Terrestrial > Soil >...
ATGCCAAGGCTTCCCGGAATGCTGCCCGTGTAGAACTCCACTTCACCTTCCGAATCCCAAAGCGCACACTGGTGCAGATTGATTCCTACTGGGGAGTTAAAGGAAATATTTTCCTTGAGGACACTGAAGGTTAAGGGGTCGGGTTCGAAGGCTTCAATCATGCACCGGGGATACAACGTTTTGAAATAGAGGCTTGCCACGCCAACGTTGGCACCGCAATCGACAATGAACGGAGCATCCGTTTCCGCTCGGAAGAAGTAGATCTGGCGCATGAAAATTTCATGATAAGCCTCCCAAAAAGGAGTGTGGTCGAGATACTTGATGCGGAAGTTTCGTCGTCCGACGACGGCCGCGCCTCCGCGTTGCGGGTATGGCAGTAGACCGATGCGGGCAAGTTGCGAAAGGGTCTTGAGCTTTTCACCTGGCGGACAGGTATCCAGAAGGACGAATGAGGCGTCGTGAATAACCCTTCCCAAGTTGAGAAAAGCGGATCTTAGGCTCATGTAGATGCTCCACGATTTTTTGGCTGCTGTGAATCCCCTAGCGACGGCAGGACGCCCGGTGTTCGTCCATTTTATGACACCTCCATCTCTTCTGCGGGGCGCTTGCCGAGCACGCGCCGGCAGACGTCTAGGAGCATTTCGTAATTTTTCCTGGCTGTGTATTTCGCTTCGAACTCGGCGCGCGCATTGCGGCCCATCACTTCCATTTCTTCCGGATGGTTCCAGGCCCATTCGACTTTGGCGGCAACATCCACGGGATCGCCCGGGTTGAAGTGGAGACCAGTGATTCCGTCCTGAACCAGTTCGATCATCGAACCGATTCGTGAAGCAAGAACAGGAACACCGCAGGCGAAAGCTTCAAGGATGGTCTTAGGTAGTCCTTCGTACCACTCGCTCGGGAACATAAAGAATCTTGCGCGCTTTATTTCACTGTAAACGCCGTCGTCGGGCAAACGGCCGAGCATTTTGACGCCAGTCAAATTGCGGCGCTGAACCTCTGCTTCGAGTTCATCGCGCAGCGGTCCGCCACCGGCAATCCGTAGCGGGACCTTTCCGTCCAGGTGGTCCCAGGCAGCGATTAAGGTTTGCGGTCCTTTTTCGGGTGACAAACGTCCGAAATAAAGTGCTGCGTCACCGGATCCTGTGCGTGGCCCGGGATCCGGATCGACAAAACACGGCACGACAGCCATGCGGTCTTCTGGCAGGCCACTTTCGATGAATTTTTTTCGCGCAAATTCCGTGAGTGCGATGTAACAAGCGATCTTTTCGCGCCAAGTGCCCAGAGCGCGCTGGGTGGCGAGCATCAAAGCGAGGGTGGCGCTGGCTAGCGCCGAATCCTGGTAGCAGCGGTACTTCACGCTGCGAAGCAAGCTTGAGGTGACGCATTCCTCGCAAACATGACCTTGCCGAAGGAACGTGCCCGCCGGGCAGAAGAAGCGAAAATTGTGGAGCGTCTGTACGACCGGGACACCCGCATCGGCGCACGCATAGTAGGCCGAAGGAGAGATCAGCGGCACCGTGTTGTGAATGAAGGCGACCTCTGGTCTCTCTTTGGCGATCAGGGCACGAAGTTCCGTGTACGTATGCCTCGACCAAAGCGCGTTCACCCCCAATTTAATCCGGCTTCCAAGCCCATTCAGGGCAATCTCCCCGCTGCGCCGGCTGTATTCAACAATTCGGTGCCCCCTCCCAGTCAACAGGTCACACTCTTTGGGCACGCCGGTGTCTTCTCCGCCTGGAAACCTGTAGTAGTTGTGGATGAATAGAATCACCATTGTGCACTCCAAAAGCTCCGCGCTTATATCCGCTTAGGGCTGAGAAGCGTGCGCGGGGAGATTCGAAACGGCAACGACGGGCAAAGCACTATCAGTAGACACGAACTTCTTCTCCTTCGAAGGGAAACAAACGGCAACCATAGTGTTTCGGTAGCGTCGTGGAAAGAGCCATCGGATTGCGAGCCACGCATACGTGAAGAGACGATATGGCGTGTCGCGCACAACATCCGGCGCTAAATCGTCCACGAAGCGAAATGATTCGACCTGAAACCCACACCGTTCCACCAGTGCACGGAGTGTCTGCGCGCAAAACCATACGACGTGCTCGCGATTGAAAGCACGGTCGAAATTCTTGAGATACATCAGCGTTAGCATCGCGGAAAAGATGTTCGGCGTAGAAATGACGAGGCGTCCTCCAGGCTTAAGCGCTTGACGGCAGCCCTCGAGACAAGCCCCTGGGTTCGCCAGGTGCTCCAGGATCTCTCCCAGAATAATGGTGTCAAACTGCGCGCGATATGAGAGACGCTCCGCGTCACCCACTTCGGCATTCATTCCCAATGACCGCATGCGGGCGACATTCTCATGGTCGATGTCGAGTCCCAGCACGTTTGCGCTGGGGAACTTTTCCTGCAACCTTGCATGGAGCCAGCGTTTCTTCTCTGCTTCGTTCGAGGGCACACTGTGGTTTACGCAACCAAGATTCAGGATATCGGTGCCTTTCACGGCCTGGAGAACCGCCTCTATTCTTTCGCTATCCATGGGCCACTTCATTCCTCTTGCCTTCCGCCGCGTCTCCATGCCCGGAACGCCTTTTCAAACAATATTGCCCATCACGGATCTCAATCCAGGGTTGGAGCTGACCCTTCGAAATTGCGCAGAAAATTTTGTTGCCTTGCGATCTTGACAGCGGAAGCACATTCAAGATGGTTTGCGCGAAATGAAGCAACGTGATGAGTAAACGCGGTCCCAGTTTTTGTGCCAAAGAGGCTACCCGCGACTCCCTGCGAGAGAGAAGATCTTCTTCGCTCACGTAAAAATCCCAGTAAGGATACGCGCGGACCTGGAATTGTCGTTCAGGATGGTAAGCAAAGACGGAAGCCCTGACAGATTCCTCCATCCAGCGATAAATGTAGTTCGGAATCGGTCCGTTTCTCATTCCGCCGCGGTCGTAGCCATTGCCTGCAACAGCCGCTAGCTCGTACGGAAACGAGTATCCGAAGCGCACTAGCGTGCGAAGAGCCCAGGAATTGTTTGGTTCCAAAAAAAATGCGTGCTTTTGCGAGACACGGACCATTTCTCCAACTGCCTTTTGCGGACAACGGCAATGGTGAAGCACCGCGTGGGCAAAAACCACCGGATAGCTATCATCTGGCAAAGCAATCTCTTCAACATCCAGAGCCATTCCCGTTGTCCGAAGATTGGACAATACGATCCGACTAAATCCACAGGCAGTGAGAATTTCCATATCCTCCTGGCTGCCTCCCACCACCAACACCGGTTGTTCCAGGTCAACCTCGCACGCTTCCAGTTGTCGCCGAATAACCTTCAATAGACAGTGCTTTTCCTTTGGTGTGTGCAAGAGCCCGTCGTCTGCAACCGGTAATTGATTAACCTCATTCATTTGACCCTCGTCGCTCAAAGCGACCTTCCTCTCATCGTCAGAACCCCTTAGCCGGCAGTGCCCGGTAGCGGGTTTAGAGTGTTTGCACGCCTCACCGGCGGGGAGGCGGGGGATAAAATCCGGCCCTCCGCATAAAGCAGCGGTGCGCATGCGCATCCCAGCATCAGGTAAAAAGGTATCGCACCGTATGGAGTTTCGAAGAACGCGGTAAAGAACGCGTAGACCAGCATCGTCATCCAGGAGACGATGGCGAATGGCTGGCTACTAGTTCGATAAACCCTCCATGACAATCTCGCGATCTCTGCCTGCAGCAGTGCAAAAATCAGCACCCCGACCCAGCCCGTATACCCCAGGGCATAGAAGAAGACGTTGTGCGGGGTACGAATGAAGTTTCCGGCCAAATAGGGTACAAGATCTCCCAAGGCGAAACCATAACCGTGACCGAACAGAGTACGGGACACACTACTATGCACTGACTCCCAAATGGCGATCCACCAGAGTGTCCGGAACGCTACAGTTTCCTCGTGCATCTGTGCGTCCGACGTGTAGTCAGCCGCCAGATCCTTATCAATTGGAGCAAGGATCCGGCCATACAAATCCGTTGCGGAGATAGTTCCACCGCGGCCCTCCGGGGCCTCGATCTCGAAGCCAGTAACGTACATTGCCCCAAGAAGCAAGAGAACCATAGCTCCGCCAAGCGCCAGGCTTTTTAGATTTCTAGTCAGCAGCGCCCAGATAAACAGCCCCACGCCAAATGCCAGCCACTCGCCTCGTATGACCATGCCAAGAAGTACCGCGGTGTTCAGGAGCAGCAACGGCAATATTCGGAGCGGATTTTTTTGCGTCGAGAGGAGGCCGAGGATAATGGCCCCGGAAAACAGCGGTTGACCAAAAATGGGAACCCGTGCGACCTCTTGGGTAACGCCGGGGAAAAACCAGTCGATTCTGCTAAGCACAAGAATATAAAAAATTCCATAGATCCCGTTGGCCCATCCCGCTACGTAGAGAAGCCTCGGCAAGAAATCTCGCTCCCGCAACGCGACCCATACACCCAGAAAGAAATAGATTGGATAATAATCAAAAGCCAGGTCGCGAACAGCGCTGAGGACCGGATACCCCAGCCAGATCCCGTGCAACACCTGGAACACACCGAACGAAAGAAAAACCAAAAGCAATTTATTGTATCGGTGCAGCTCAGAACTGTTCACGGCGATCCAGGGCCAATGCCCACGAGCCGAGAGCGGTCCCCAAAACAGGAAACAGAACAGCACAATCTCGCCTATGAAGATATGCCAAGGAGGAATTCCCCAATAGGCAAAAGAACGGCCCATGCAGAAGTAGCCAACGAGGAGAAAAACTACAGCCCAATACCACACGCCCCGCAACGAGTCACGGTTTGCAGTATCAAGCATCTTCATTTACTCCCGAGCTCACGATGGGCGTCCCGGCTGCCCCCCACGCTCCACACGAGTCGACGAAAAAAGAGCGTCGTGACCGCGCCCTGAATGGCAAAGCCCAGCAGTAGGCTCAGGGCTGCACCGAAGAATCCCCACCGCATTGTTCCGAAATAGGCGCATAAGATCGCAATGGGGGCCGCAAACATACCAGAAACAAGGTCGAACTGTGGCCGGCGAATGGCCCGGAGCGCCATTCCGAGTCCTTGCATCGGCCCGTAGGCGATGGTCACAAGCACGAGGATAGGCATAAGCCAGGCATAGGATGCATATTTACCCGAAAATAGAATTCGTTCGAGCGGACCCCTGAGTGCCCAAGTGACCGCTCCCAAGGTCGCCGCAAATGCAGAAATCCCCAAACTTACTAGGATCGCTTTCTGCCGCAATTTCCGGATCGCCCCAGCCCTAACGTCGTACGCGAAAACTGGCAGAATTAGGAACCCAGCGGCCGTCGAGACCTGAGTCATCATCAGGGCTGGTAACTGCATTGCACGCAACACCCCAGCAGCTCCAAGGCCAAGCAAAGCCGAAACGAAAAAAACCTGGGCCTGGCTAACGATAGAGGACAAGATTGTGCTGCCTACCAGCCAGCGTCCATAGTTCCAGTTTTCCAACCATACCTCACGCCACAAAGTGCTTGAGGACTGGACCAGATCCTCCTTCTGGAGACCAAGCTGGAGTAACAAAAACATCGACGCAAGGAAGCTTCCGGAACCCATCAAAATGAATGCCGTAAATGGCCCCAGTAAGCTAAAGTGCCGGAGCGCCAACAGGCCAAACACGATAAACCCCAGGTACACCGCGCTCCCAGTCGCGGCTACCGACGGACGCTGAAAGGCGTAGCAAATGCGCCGGGCCAACCAAAGCAAAAGCATGAAAGGTAACGCCAAAGCGATGCCCAGCATTGCGCCAGCGAGCGGACTGCCTGGGGCAACCCTCCACAACGCCAAACCTACCACGAGTCCAACCGCTGACAACGGGCCGACTAACGTTACGTGAATCACGAGTTGAGTTCGAAAGTATCCCCGAAAGTTGTCCGCATGACGCGCAGGTCCAAGCACACTCATTGGTTCCAACAGAAGTACATTGTAAAAGCCATAGATAAACAGGTATCCGGCAAACGCGACAGCGAAAGCTCCATAGACTTCAGCGGGCATCCACCTCGCCAGAAGCAAATTCACGCCGAAACCTGCTCCGGAAGCGAGCCCTTGATCCAATAGCGATAGCACCGCTCGAGCTCCCCAGACGCGCAACCGCTCTGAAGTCAGCTGCAAGGGCGCAGAGGTATCGGTTGACGCGGCAAGAGGCTCAACCGCAGCCTCTGTCACCCCGTACACGACTTGTTGTTCCGTAGACATTGATTCGCGGCCAGTTACCACCCGTTAGATTATCCTTAACATTAACTTACTACTTATGTTATGTTACTGGGTTCTATGGAGAGTCACAGCCCGCCCCTGGCGCTTACTCTCTAACCCCTTTAGAATCTGCCAGTTTTAAACTGATAGATTCTAAATGACTTGCGGGACACCTAAATCCCCTGGAATCTATCGCTTTCAAAAAAACGGGGGGAGGGGGGAGTAACCAATTTGCAATCTCCCTTCATATTCCCTCTGCCCGCAACACTGAGGGGATCGTCTTCGCCAATATTTTCGCATCAAGGCCCAGGCTCCAGTTTTCGATATATTCCAGGTCCAGTTTCATATTGGTTTCAAACGACGGATCGCGCCGCGCCATTACCTGCCACAGGCCGGTCATCCCGGGCTTCACGTCCAGCCGGCGCAAGTGCTCCAGCGTGTACTGCTCGTAATCGTCCACCGGATGCGGCCGCGGCCCGACCAGGCTCATCTCTCCCCGCAGCACATTCAGCAGCTGCGGCACTTCATCAATGCTGAATTTGCGCAGCCAGTAGCCGCAGCGCGTCACCCTTGGATCTTCCTCGATCTTGAAGAACGGCCCTTTCCGCTCATTCGCCTGGCGCAAAATCTGTTTCTGCTCGTCGGCGGTGACCTTCATGCTGCGCAGCTTGTAGCAAACAAACTGCTTCCCTTTCTTGCCGACGCGCGGAGCGCGGTAAAGCGCCGGCCCTTTGGAATCCAGCCGAATCCAGATCCCAACGGCCACGAGGAACGGCGACAGCACCACCAATCCCACCGACGACGCGACGACGTCGATCACGCGCTTGATGGCAAGCCCCGTAGTGGGAATTGGCTCGCGGTGAAGCTCCAGAATCGGAAAGCCACCGATCATGTGCAACGGCGCGCGCCACGCGAGACCATCGTACAAATCCGGCAAGACATGCAGATCCAGCCGCAGGTCGCGCGACTCCAGAAACAGTTGCTTGATCATCTGGCCGTCCGAAGGCAGCGTGACAAACACTTCATCCACGAATTGGGCCAGAGCGACGCGGCGGAATTCGCTGAGGTCGCCTAGTACGCGCTTGTCGCCATTTGGGTGCGGGTCCAGGAAGCCGCAAAAGTCATATCCCAGGTGGCGGTTGTGCTGCAGCCAGCTTGCAAAAGCCTGCCCCATTTGACCCGCGCCGATGATGAGCGCCCGCGATTGGCCCTGGCCTTTTTCCGCGCGGTGCAAGACCAGCCTGCGCTTCGCGTATCGCCATCCGGAAAGCGTAAAGACGTTGGCCACGCCGGTGACAACCACGACGAGCCTGGAGATTTCCTTATTCCCGGACGTAAAGATGAACAGCACCAGAAGCGCGGTGGCGATTCCGACGGCCTTGGCGACACGAATGGATTCGACAAGGGTGGTCAACTCGCGCGGGGTCCGGTAGAGGCCCTGGCTCACGCAACCCAGGAAAATGAGCGAGCAATAGAGAATCAGGAAACTCGGATAGGCTTCCACCGAGATGTGGCCAATCACCTGCCTCGGCGCGATGACGGAGTTCCAACTATTTGAGAAGCCAAAACGCAATCCGTAAATCAGCAAGGCGTTGCCGCAGACAAGCAGCATGTCAATGACGGCGTACGCAGACTGCCTGGCGAGTCCGCCTTGCGCCCGCCATTTCCGCGCGTGGAAGACGGAACGGGCGTGCTCTTCCGTCCAACTCCGCGCATGGAGCTCCGTCGGCGGCTCCCACTGAGCGGGAGGAGCAGCCGTAGCCCTTCTAGCCGCGGATCCGCCGTTCATCGTTCCCATGATTCTTCCGCCTCTAACTTCACAGAGATCCTCTCCCTGCCGCCTGCCCCAGTTGATTTTCCGGCCCGACTGTTTTGGGAGAATTGTCTGCGCCCTCAACGCCTTCCCCATCGGGCGTCACTGCCTCGCCTTCAACCGCGTCACGCCCCACAAGTCCGTTGAACATGGCTGCAGCCCCAGCCGCGGCAACCGCGCTCCTGGTTTTCAGAGTCAGCGCGACTTCTTCGGCAAGTTGTTTTCTCGGGTCCTGCGGATCTATTGCCGCATAAGACCGATTCATAAATATCCACGCGCATGCGCCCAGGAGAAAAAGAGCCGCGCCAACGACCGTGAAAGCGATTCGCGGGGGGAACGACTTCTTGGTGGGCATAACGGCCGCGTCGAGAACCTTGACGCTCGGGATTTCCTTGGCCTCCTGCACCTTCGCCAGCTCGTACTGTTGGGTCAAAAGCTCGAAAACCGTCGCCTGGATCTTTGTCTTCTGATATAAATCCGCGTAGGTGACGCCAAGGACGGGCAACTGGCGGATCGAGGGATAGAGGGACGGGTCACTCTTCGACGACAGCGCTCCCGCTGTGCCAGACTCACCACCGATTTTTCCGAGTTGTGAGCGCAGCTCGGAAACACGCGCGCGCAGTGCCTTTACGCGGACGTTTTGGTCCGTATAGATTGCTTCCAGCCCATGGAGTTCCGATTCCGCGAAAATAAGTTGCCCCTGCAAAGTTGCCGCAGCTTCCACCATCGCCTTGCCTTGCGCCGGTATATCGATTGCGGTGTTTTTGCTGGCGAACTCGCTGAACTTCACTGCGGAAGCATCCAGGTCCTGCTTCACCGCATGCAGCCGACCTTCCAGGAAAATACGTTCACGCCTCGCTGCCGAAGTGCTGACCTGTGCAACCAGCCGATCCAACTCCTTCACGTATGCACCGGCTATATCCGCCGCGCGCTGCGGATTGTGATCCCATACGGAAACCGAGATGATGCCGCTTTTCCGGTCTTCGGAAACCACGGTGTGTTTCGCCAAATCCGTCCGGGCGTCTTCCATTTTCGAATCCCAATACTCTCGCCGAAGATCGAACTCGTCGATCAGGCGATCCTGCACCGTCCGGCTGGAGAGAATGCCCACAAACAACGCGCCGGAATTCTTCGTGCCCAGCAAATCACCCGCAAGTCCGGCCAATCCCGATCCCGACCCCGATCCGCTGCGTCCGGACGCCGCCGCCAATAACGCAGCCGCTCCGCTGCCGGACTGGTTGTCGGGCGGCATCAACTGCGTAGTGGCCTCGTAACGAGAAGGAATCAACAGGGCGACCACAAGGCTCACGACAAGCCCAATGACCGTCCATCGCAGCAAGAATCGCCGTTGCTCCCACAGCAGGCGGAGGTTAGAGGCGGTGCGCTCGCGTGCAGCGCGCAGTTCTTCCGGCGATGGTTCCAGAAATGTAACGGGACCTTCTGGGCCGAATCCGAGGTCGTTTTGAATGCGGCGCTCGGTCATGGCGTTGTGCCCCCGTCCGATCTTTCCGTTAAAGGTGTGAACCCCGGATTTTGCCCGCGGGAGAAAAACCTGCTGGGCTGAAAAGTAATCCCTACCGATGAAGTCCAATTCGTTTGTGGCGTGGGCGCCAGCAGGGGGGCGTTCCATTGCTCGTGCTGCAGAAACGCGGTGACATTAAGATTCCCGCTCACCCAAAGATTTGCCTTCACAAATTCGTCGTGCAGCTTCACGCCGCCCGGAATGAAATCGCCGTCAACCTGCTGGTGCCGGTATCCAAATTGGAGGCTGCTCTTCGGGCTGAACCAGTAATTCATCCACGCTTGCTCGCCGGTCCCTTCGCGTCCAATCCAGCTGCCCATGATGACTTTATTGTTGGTATATGCGTCGTGGTAGAAGAGCTCCCAGTACGAGAATTGTCCGGCATGGCTCCGCGAGGTGGTCGTGTCGGTGAAAATTCCTTCGACGCGCAAATCGAGTTTTGGGATGTGTGGAAACTTCGCCAGATACAATCCCCCGTCGATAGGCGCACGGCGCGGCGCATCTATCGGGTTGGGATCATCGCTGGTCATCGCATCCGCGTACAACGTCAGCCAGTTCCTGACAAACGGCAGTTTGTAAGAGAAATCGAAGCCGCCCACGCGATGGCCAGGATTATCATTTGGACCGTAATTCACCGAGCTCGTATAAGAGAAATAGCTGTGAAAGATTGCCCCGAGCGTCATGGCTCGCCCGGTCCCGCCAAACTCCGTGGTGCGGCTGAATCCAAATTCGAGATTCTTCGTCGGCTTGAAAGTGATTTTTTCACCGTGGAAAATCGGACCCGACGGAAAATCGTTGCCGCGCATTCTTCCGGCAAACAAGTCAATTTTCATGGGGCCGATATAGCGGAATATCCAGGGTAGGGTGAACGGCCTTACCCGGCTCAGACGGAACATGTAGATGGGCTCGGCGTTATTGCTGAACAGGAAAGAACTTCCGTAGTCGGGCGACCACCACAAGTCCTGCTTCCCAAACGAAAAGTTCCAGCCGTCAAGATTTGTATTGAGGTACGCGTTCTGGATTGTGAAGCGATCCACTCCTGCGACGGGGGTCGCGGGTTGCAGTGGATTCAAGTCCACGTTCGCAATCACCTGCCGCACGGCCAGCGGATACGCCGGTGCGCTTGGGGCGTGCTGGAATTCGCCGCTGAAGTAAATTGCGAACCGATCGGAGGTGGCGTAGCTCGAAAAACCGGTAATGTTGTTGAAGCCCTCCTGGTAAGGCCGGCCTTCGTCGTTATAGATCGTCTGCCCGAAGTGATAGCTGTCGGCCAGAGGGGTTCCGCTGATTCCGGTCGCCCGCGTATAGATGGATTCCAACCGGAAAGATTGTTGCTCGCCGGTTTCCATGGCGTGGAGTTCGCTGGCAAATTCGGTACGCAATGCGTCAACAATTCCTGCCATTTCCTGCCCGTGCGGGGCGCTCTCGTCTATCTTGCCGGCCGCTTCGTTCATCAATTCCACGCACTCAAGGCGCGTCCACGGGCGCACATTCAAAAACGCCGACCGGACCAGACCCTGGGCGGCGAGGCGCTCGATCGCCGGATAGACCCAGGAATCGAGCGGCACGTTCGGGGAGCCCATGCTATCCGGTTCTGGTTTCCAGTGACGGCGCATATACTCCGAAGCGGAAAGCCAGGCTTCGCCGCCCAATTCCGGATCGTGATGCTGGCTGTAAACGCTTTGCGCCACCATGTTTCCTAAGATGCTGCCGACGAAGACATCGGAGGGGAAATGCTGGCGAGCACGAACCCTCGAGTAGTCCACGAGGCCCGCCAACGCGTAGACAGCGATCTTCGTGAGCGGCCCCGGATATTCATGCGCAATCACACCGGCAGCAGCCCACACCGCCGAAGCGTGTTCCGAAGGAAAGGAGACGCCACCATTAAAGAATTGGCCGCTCCCATTTCCCTCGTTGGGCCGTTGACGGCCCAGCGAATATTTCATCGCTTCGGTGACCACCAGGCTGTTGATGACCGCTTCGCCGGCGAGGAATCCGGTTTCGCGCCAGTGCTCGTTATGCTTGGGGTAGCTCAACACCCACATCCCGGCGGCGCCGCCCAGCACGGCTGCGAGGCCGGCGTTTGAAATGTTGTCGTAATGGCTGAGCGTGCTTGGAGAGTGGGAAATGTGAGCGCTGTAATCTTTGTCGGTGAGGAGCAGCGTTGAGGTGACGCCGCCGGCGGGAATTATCCATCCCAGATCGGTGAACCGCAGCTTCGCGGGGCTGACCCAAATATTCTTTTGATCCAGCAGGAACCTCTCCCCGAGTCCGCGGAAATTGTGGGACAACTTCACGGAGGTATCCTTATCCTTGTCCTCATCCTTAGCCGTCGCTTCGGGTTTCGGTTTCGGTTCTTGCTGCATCTTTCCGCTCTTTTTGGCTTCGGCTGTCGGCTCTGGATTGTCGGGCACTTGCGGGTAAGCCATAACGGCCCCCGCCACCAACAGGTCCATCGCTAGTAATGAAACCAAAATTGTTTTTCTCCCTGTCATCGCCTGGCTCATTTACGGGTGGATGTATGCCACCGCAAGAGCAACAGACGAGGCGACTTGAGCCGTCTGCATAATCAACTGCCAGTTCGGGCCGCCGATCTTGGGCGTTTTTTCAGGGACCATGACGGCGTCTCCTGGGCGCAGCGGAGTGTTCAACGGATCACCCGAGAACCAACCGCCGCCGTTGCTCTTGGCAGAAAGTACCGACCCGTCGGCACGGATGACAAACACGCCTTTCTTGTCGGCAATGGGTGTAGGTCCGCCGGCCTGGCTCAGGTACCATTTCGCGGAGCGCCCTGATTGAGAGCTGATTGCCGTGGGGTTGAACACCTGTCCATTGACTGTCACCACGTTGGCTTTCTTTGGAATCACCAACACGTCGCCATCACGCAGGGCCACATCGGCCGGCGTATTCCTCCATTTACTGACATCGGATTGGATGTGAATTACGACCCGGCCGATGGGAGGATTTGCGGCAATCTGGGTGATCGCCGCATCGGTTTGGGCAATGGCGTTCAGCTTGTTGTTTCTCTGTTCGGTGGTGCCCTCCGGCAGTTCCTTGAGGTGCTCTCTCTCCACCTTCATTCGACTGATAAGTTCCGCTTGATTTCTGATTTCCATTTCGCGAACTTCACGTCGCATCAGCACGGCGCCCTAGGGATAGGCCTGACCTGTAAATCCGCCGGCGCGCTGGAGGGCGGAACTCAGCTGTTCCCCAGGGCGGATCCCGTAAGTGGACGGATGCATGACCTCACCGTTGACTTTCACCGCCGCTCCGATGTCGCCCCATCCCGGAACCTGGCGAATCGCCAGCACATCTCCACTGTGGAGAAGCAGGTCCTCGCTGGCGTTGCCGTTACTCAGCGATGCCAGGGAAATTTGCAGATGTTGCGACGTGCCGCCAGAGGCTGCATAGCGGGTCAAGTCGGCCGTATTGGTATCGGCGCTGCGTTTGAGGCCGCCGGCGGCACGAATCAGATCTTCGGCGCGCATATTTCCGGTGTACGGATAGCGGCCTGGCTTTGCCACTTCGCCGGTTATCTCGATCGTGCTGGGGTCTACACGGGATGTGTTCTTGTGAATCAGGAGCCGGTCGCGCGGCTGCAATAAAATGTTATCCGCGGCGTTTCCGTTCAGCGCGGAGCCGAGATTTACGCTGAAAATTTTGGAGCTGCCGTCCGGATTGATTCGAAAGAGTTGGGCCGTGTCCAGCGCGGCATCCGGTTTCAGTCCTCCGGCGAGAAATACGGCGTCGCGCAACGAGGCTTGCCCCGAAGTTCTGTAGTTGCCGGGCGAGCGCACTTCTCCGACGACAAAGACGGTGGGCGCCGGCTCAAAATCAAATCGGCTGAAAATGCGGACAGTGTCCAGAGGTTGCAACTGCGGAGCGGCAGCGGGATCGGCCATCGCCGCAGCCAGGTCAAAACTCACCACGGTCGGGTGAAAATCAGGCGGATTGAGGCGAATGATTTCCCCATAGTGGGCAGCGGGTTCTGGAAGAATTTCTTTGTAAGAGGCGAGGAGATCGGTCAACTTCATCTTCTCGTGGTAGGAGTAGCGCCCCGGCCTTTGAACGTGTCCCTGAAGATAGATGGTGTCCTGGTTGTATTGGGCGATGGGGAAAATATGGATTTCATCGCCGTCCTGAATCTTGAACGAGGCGAGTTGAGCTGGCGCGGAATTGTCGGGCGAGAGGTCCAAGCTCAGCATGGTGCGCTTTTCGTGGGCTTCGAGGCGCCGCACTTCGACGTGGCGCAACGCGGCCGCAGGCAGAATGCCTCCGGCCAGTTCAAGTGCGTCTTCGACCGTTTCTTCCCCGCTCAGCTCGTAGATCGCGGGCCGCCGCACCATTCCGGTGACCGTCACTTGCGGCCCCATCTGGGGCACCATCAACGTGTCGCCGTTTTCCAGCTTCTTCGCGTCCGGGGAAACGCCGTGCAAAAGCAGGTCGTACGTGTCGATCTCTTCGAGTTCCTGCTTTCCGCGCATGTGCTTCAGCGAGCGCAAAGATCCCCGCGGCGTCACTCCTCCTGCTCCCACAAGCGCGTTTAGCGCTGTCGAGAGCGAGCTGATGTCATAGGCTCCGGGCTCTTCCACTTCACCGACGACGTAAATGCGGATCGTCCGCAGGCGCGAGACGGAGACGTCGGCTGACGTGTCGCGATACTGTGTTGCGATTGCTCTTTGTACTGCTTGCTGGACGTCGCCCAGGGATCTGCCACTGACCAGCAGGGGGCCTGCTTCGGGAAGAGTGACTCTGCCTTGCCGGTCCACGACGCGCACCAGCTTGGTCGAGATTCCACCCCAAAGATCAATCGTCAAGCTGTCGCCCGGGCCGACTACATAGTCCGGACCCACGGGCAGATCCATGGGAATGCTGCGCGGGTCGCGAAGGCCGTCGCGGAAAACTTCCGTGCCAAATCGCTGCGGCGGACGGTCCGTGGAGGGAGCCTGAACGTAGAGGTCGTATAAGGAGGGAATGTCCGCATAGGGGTTTGGCCGGTGGATCGGCATTCCCGGTGCCAGAGTGCGATCCGTCGCGAGTCTCGACTTCCGGCGCGAATAAGTCTCTCCCATCATGTCGGACTTCGTAGGCAGCGATCCGACCGCTTGGTCGGGGGAAACCCCGGTCCCCAAACTCTGAATCGCACCCGACCGCATCTGGTCCATAAGAGCACCGCTCAAGGGATCGGAAGGCATAATCCCTTGGGACTTTGAGTCACCCGGCTGTTTCATTGGGCCGGACGCAGTCAGGAGCGAATCGATGCTGTCGCCAGCTGGGTTGTAAAAAGACCCGTCATTACTGCTGCGTGTCTGCATGATTCGCGGAGACGCATTCAGCGGCTGCCCCTCATTCGGATAAATTGGAGGCAGGTCTCTCTGGGGAAGGTTTTCATCCGGGCTTGAAGTTGTGCGCCTCGAGCGAGAAGGCATTTCCTCTGCACAGTCCCGGGTCTCGTTTAAATCGCACGGCACAGTTTTCGTTTCGCTGGCCTCGGTCTTTTGTGGTTTAAGAGCCTCGGCGTCTTCCTGGGCTTCAATCTGGGCCTGCCGCCTGACGCGCTCCTTCAGCATGAGTTCCTGTTCTTTGCCCAACTCGGAGTCTGGATTGAAGCTTGGGCGCAGGTAGCCATAGCGCTGCACCAGCCTGGTGGCAATCGAGCGAAACGTGACGTCGGTGGTCAATCGGTCGAATACGGCGTTATCGGTGAGATCTTCTTCGCTGACGACCTGCCCGTTATCACTTGCATCCCTGGCGATCCACCGCTTTAGCTCGACCAGCAAACCCGGGTCCTTGATCAATACTTCCTTGATTAGAGCAGGCGCGGCGGCGACGTAATTGAGGTTTTCTTTTTCGAGTTCAGACTGTCCGGCCTGTTGGCGCTGGATGGCGGGCGCGTTTTCAGGAATTCGCTTCTGATCGGACTGCTGTGCCATTAAAGGAAGGCCAAAAGCGGAAATAAGAATAGTGGCGAGAATCTCCAAGCCGCTGAGAAGACTTTTCGATTTGTAAGACATGAGAATTGAATTTGCCTGTGCCATAAAATTGTGCTCCCGTATCATTCCGAAACAGCTCCATGGCTTTCCGCCATGTGGCGTACAGCGGTGAGCAAGCCCTCTTCGGAGGACTCGATATCGCCTGAGTGAATGTCGACAGAAGCCCAGTAGCAAACCGTGTGATTCTCGTGGGGGGCGACAGCGATAATGCGCAGCTCCGGGAAATGACGGAAGAGTGTGTCGCAAATGTCGGGCCGTTTCCCGTGCTCTTCGGCTGTTACGACCAGGAGGTCGGGGGAGGACCTCTGTACGTGGTCGTGGATGTCCGCCTCGTCGGCCACTTCCCCGACGATTTCAATCCAGGGCTGCTCCGCGAGTGTCTCGAGCAGCAATTCACGCATAAGCTTGGGTTTGTTCGCGACCAAGATTCTGAAGGTTCTAACCATTTTGCCCTCTCTCGGCGAACGAGTCGTTGCGAGCCAGTATCAATGGAATTACGTAATTGAATAGGTTCAATGTGGAATCAAAGAAGGGCCAGAGGGCAAACCACCAGAGAGTGGCGCTCAGCTTCCCCGGAGAGGGGCGCGAATGGACTAAGAGAACTTGATGCTAACCGACACGGAGTGCCAAAAATAGACTAATGGGAGATGGGCCAAAGGGGTCAAAAAGGACTAAGCCCTGAATGTTAACAGCAGGTAAAAATTAAGATTTTAGAATCAAACGATAAGCAAAAACCGTCTAAGCAAATTGACTTATTTGGGCCCGGGGCTCGCGGGGTATAAACGCCCGTTGCCGCTGAATACTAAAACAAGTATTGACACCAGTAGTCCGTCACACTAGAGTGGAGTGAACCGTTGGTTACTAAAGTCTTCGATCCGCGCAACTGGTGCGAAGGGCCTTTCTAAATGGGGAGATTGGCTGTATGTCGTGTCCCAACACCACGGCTAAATCCATAGAAGTAAATGTATTCCTTGCGACAGAAAACCGCTTGCTGCGTGATACGCTGGCGCGGCTGCTTAGAAAACAAACGGGAATTCGCGTAGCCGGGATGGCCGCGAATACCGAAAACATTTCCGGTCAGATATTGGGATCGGAATGTGACATGATCCTCACGGATTTTTCTCCCACGTCCAGCAACTCTGCCCCTCTTCGCAATCTCCATGAAGAGAACTCACAACTAAAGATCATCCTTATTGGAATGGAGGACGATCCGGAGGTCTTCCTGAAGGCAATTTATCTGGGGGCCAGAGGTTACGTGCTAAAGGACGCTTCCGCGCTGGAAATCGTCGCGGCGATCCGCCATGTGGGGCGAGGTGACGCGATTTGTCCGCCCAACCTGTGCATGGCCTTGATTGAGCACGTATGGAATGAGGAACAGCGAAATCTGCAATCCCGACGCCTGACGAAAGCATGCAATAGCCGTTTGACGCATCGGCAAGTCCAACTGATGAACCTGGTCGCCGACGGGCTGTCGAACAAAGAAATTGCGACAAGTCTGAATTTGTCCCAGTTTACCGTGAAGAATCATTTACGCCGGGTGATGCGACAGGTGGACGCGACAAACCGTTATGACGCCGTTGAGCTGATTCGAGCGAGCGGACTGCTTGGTACAGGAAGAAGCGCGGCGCCCACCGAATAGTCTCCCAGCAGTAGATGGAAATAGACCGCCCCTCTGGCTGATTTACTTCGAGGACTGAACTTCCGGCTCCATTGCGGAATAAAGAGGTTCTCCCAAGATACTCCTGATAGCGAGGCCAATATCCGCCGGGCCGACGAAATCGTGCCACTCGCGCATAGGGTTTCCATTGGGAGCGAGGACGCGTGTCTTTGGCTGGGCAGCAGATTCGCGGCGAAGCGGGCGGGATTCCACAAGGCTGCTTAAGCCAAGATCGGCAATGGCATTTTGCAGCGGTTCGGGAGAGGCCGGATGCTTGAGATTGAGGGTAATTCTCAGGCGCAGGCCGCTGGCTCGAAACTGCATCTCGAGATTCTTCAAGATTAGCAATTGTCCGGATGAGGCGGGGTCGAGCAATCCGTCGGCATCAATGCTCGCTGGGATTTCCGAAACGACTGTCCATAGCGGCTGTGTCGAGCGGCCTGTACTGGCAGTTTTTCCGCGGGCCTGGGCGCTGCTTATGCTTTTTATCTCTTGTGGCCTCTCGCCGCCGAGACATGGGGTTACGGATGACTCCCATGTCCATGTGCTTCCCTGGTCTTGCCCGGTGCCCGCACGATATTCATCGAATGTCTTGTAGAAATGTCCGTCAAACACCCAGGTGGCGCCATTCTCGCCGCACGTCGTGTACAGGTTGCCTTGGAACGCCATCTTATTGTTGGTATCGAGGGTCCAGGGAGAGCCGGAGTAAATCCGATTCTCGCGAAAACTGTTTTGCGAACCCTGAATATCTCCGTGGTTGAGAATCGCGGGAAAGCTGCCGGGAGGATTCCAATAGACGGTGTTCTTCTCAACGCGGAGGTTCTCGATGGCTCCGTTATTCCACGTCCAGAGGAAAATGGCGCCCTGGTAGCGGGCCATGCGCGGGCTTCTGGCGTTGTTGATGCAGAGATTCCCTTTTACCAGGCTGTCGCGGGTGACGTATCCGGCGCCGAATACGGCAATG
>Ga0210399_10001507_pt1 | contig 18153 bp, 15 predicted proteins | sample IncBWC14MmetaG_FD_150865 | JGI IMG/M metagenome (GOLD analysis project Ga0210399, IMG submission 150865) | Forest soil microbial communities from Barre Woods Harvard Forest LTER site, Petersham, Massachusetts, United States - Inc-BW-C-14-M | ecosystem: Environmental > Terrestrial > Soil >...
GTGATCGTGCTGGCGCTGGGGCAGGCGCCGCTTTTCGCCGGCCTGCTGCTGATATCCGGTTGGGCGCGGCGCACGGCATTTCTCTGGGCGGTATTGCCGCCGCTGGGGATTTGCTTCATTGAGAAGGTTTTGTTCAAGACGATGCATTTCGCCCATTTGCTGGGCTATCTGGTGACGGGCGGGACCGCGAATGCGTTCTCTTTCCGGACGCCGAGCGGCGGGCCGGTGGATCCGCATTTTATTCCTTTGTCGCAAATTACTCCGGGGAGATTCCTGAGCAGTCCGGGGTTGTGGATCGGGCTGGCTTTCGCGGCGGCATTTCTTGCCGCGGCGGTGCGGCTGCGGCGGCAGCGCGAGCCGATTTGATTCTCCGTTGGAATGGGCACGATCGGCTGGCCGGCTGGAAGCCGGCGCTACCGGGTGCGAGGGCCTCGGTTGAATCACGGCGCCAGTAGTTCAAGCGCCAGCCGCGCAAGGAGGTACGAACATGAGTACGGCAGTATGGACAACACGGTTGGAGCTGAGTAGCGTTGCGGACAAATCGCTGAGAGCTGCTGCGCGATTTTGGTTTGTGGTGACGCTCATCGGGCAATTCGCGTTCGCGTTTTCTGTAGCGGCGTTTTATGGGCTTACGGCGATGCGCGGGGATTTTCAGGCGTGGAATAAAGTCCTTGCCCATGGGTACGAGGCCGGCGCCACGATGGGCAACGCCGCGCTTGCCGGACACATTCTTTTCGCCATCATGATCAATATTGCCGGAGCGCTGCAATTGATTCCTGGAGTGCGAAACCGCTTCCCCGCGTTTCACTGGTGGAATGGGCGAATGTTCGTGCTGGCCGCGTTCACACAGGCGATCACGGGCCTTTATTTGACGCTGTCGGGCAGAAGGGTCGTCGGCGACGCAACGCAACATACGATTTCCGTTCTTGGCGCTCTCCTGATCATGTTTTGCGCCGGTTTGGCGCTGCGTTATGCGATGGCCCGCGATTTCACAACGCATCGGCGCTGGGCCCTGCGGTTGTTTCTCGTGACGAGCGGCTCGTGGTTCTTCCGGCTGGGATTTTTCCTGTCGCTGGCGCTGTTTGGCCCCGTCGGTTTCGATCCGACTACGTTCAGCGGCCCGCTCCTGACCTTCTGGTCGCTTGCTCAATACCTGTTGCCGCTTGGCGTTCTGGAATTGTATCTGTTCGCGCAGGACCACCCGGGCGCTCTGCGACGCATGGCTACGGCCGGCGTTCTGTTCGTGCTGACACTCGCGATGGGCGCGGGAATTACCGCAGTCACCATGGCGGCCTGGGTGCCCAATGTCAAAGCGGCGTTGGACTCCCGCAAGTCCATCGCGCAGATGCTTTCGGCGACCATCGCGTCCGGCGGGATAGACGCCGCCGTGAAGCAATACCATGAGTTGAAGGCTGCCGCGCCCACCACTTACAACTTCGATGAGGACGAGCTGAACAATCTGGGCTACCAGCTTATTCGGAAAAACAAGTTCAAGGAAGCCATCCGCATTTTCGAACTGAACGTGAAAGAGTTCCCGAAGTCAGCCAACACTTATGACAGCCTGGCGGAGGGCTACATGGATGACGGCGACAAAGGGCAGGCGATCGCCAACTATCAAAAATCGCTGCAACTGAACCCGAAGAACCGGAATGCGGCCGTGATGCTGCAGAAGCTCAACGTTCCCTGATCGGGCGCCCCCCAACAAGCGAGAAAACAGGAGCAGCAACATGAGCTATTCACTAGCTGGTTCGCGTACGGATTACAACTGCGTACAAGAAAGCTTGAAACTAAACGAGAGCGGACTCACCGTTCATCCCGCAAACGGCGAGAAGGGTAGGCCCCCGTCTGCGAAGAGCCCACGTGGCAAACCGGCGCGTGGGGCAGCCGATCGTCCGCCGGAGCGCCATTCGGGAGAATGGCGTTCCCAGAGGAGTGGGTAAGAATTACAAAATGTGAGGGTGGGTAAAACTTTCTTGGGTACTGGGACGCGATTGAAAAAACGCGTGTATCGTTGGCAGTTCAATCAAATAGCGGGACTTAGGCGAGTGGCCGCTCACATGCATTCCACCTTCAACAGATAGAACACAGCAAGATGGAACTGGGAAGGAACGAAGGAAGGTGAGGGTGAAAACATGGAAGAACTAACCATTGACTCCGCCATCTGTTCGGATTACGAGGGACTGTTGAAAGAGTCGCAGCGCGCGTTGGTGAACTGGAGAGAGCGCAGCGAGGAAGTTTCGCGGTTTGGGTTACAAGGAAAGAGCATCGGCGACGAATTGCAAAAGCTGCAGGCGGATTATGCGACCGCGTATCACCGGCTGGAGCAGCATGGAAAGACCTGCATCCTTTGCCAATTTACGATTGGCTTGACGGAAAGCGAAGCGCCAAGTTCGCTTTTTATTTCGCCGCGGAGAGAACTGCCGGCGTGATTCAGGCGGTTGTGGAGGGACTATCTTCCGTGGCTGGCGATGCCGCGGGGGGAGCAGGCGCGGCGAGAGCTTCGAGGCGAGCAGCAAGAGCATCAGCGAGCAAATCCACCACTTTTCTGGCAGCCGAGCCATCGGGGTCTCTGTCCGGGTTGTACTGAGCGACATCGAGGCCCAGCAGATTTTTCTGCTTCACAAATTCCACGAACGAGCTGCGAACTTCGGCAAGGGAAAGGCCGCCGGAGTCCGGCACGTTCGTGGCCGGAAACTCTTCCTGAGTGATGACGTCCAGATCCAGGTGCACCATGAACTCGCGTGTGTCCGCGTGAAGGTGCGCGAGGGCATCGTGCGCGGATTTTTCGGCGCCGTGCAGGCGGATGTCCGCGGCGTAAACGTGGCGGAGCGGCGAACGGGTGAGAAATTCAACTTCAGGCGGATCGACGCGGTGGAGTCCGTAGATGAGACCGTCGGGCTCGCGGACGAGCGGCGGCTCTCCCCAGAAACGCACGAGTTCCGGCGAGCCTTTGCCGATGATGCTGGCAAGGACCATGCCGTCGAGGCGTCCGGAAGGCGTGCTGGCGGGAGTGTTCAGGTCGGCATCGCGATCAAACCACAATAAATTCACATGCTTGTAGTAGCGGCGTGCTCCGGTGAGAAGGGCGATGATTTGTGTGCAATCGCCGCCGAGGACGAGCACTAGCGCGCCGGCTTTGAGGCCCATTTCCGCGTGCGGCTTGAGTTCGTTGAGCGAGGCGACGATTTCCGGGATGTTGCGAGCGCGTTTGTGTTCCTCGTCGTCGGCAAACAAACGTGGAGCGCAATCGCCGAGGTCAGTAACTTCGTAGCCGATGGATTGCAGGCGTTCGACGATGCCGGCGGCACGGAGCGCGGCGGGAGCTTTTTCGCTTCCGGGGAGAAAAGCGGCGGCGCTGGAAGGTGCTCCGATGATGGCAATTTTGTTCGGCTGACGAACGATCTTAACCGCCAAGGTACGCTCCTTGTGCTGCGGAGAATCGCCTGGCCACTTTTGGTGACCACCTTCTTAGCCACTTGCTTGGCCACTTGAAAGTGGCCGTTACGTTGGAACTGCCGGGTGCAGGTGGATTGCGCCGGGATACTTCCCTGCCCGGCAAAGCTGAAAGATTAGACGGACGCGCAGGCCGGAGTTAGCGGCGCGGCGCGGGTGCGATCGATTGCAACTCCGGAGGAAGCGTGAAACGCACGTCCTCGCGGATCAGGTCGAGATCGCGCTGGTCCGTAAAGCCGAAATTGGCGAGGCGTTCGCTGACCTGCTCGACCAGAACTTCGGGAGCGGAGGCTCCAGCGGTGAGGCCGATGCGGCTGACGCCTTCGAGCCACTGGGGATCAATATCGTTGGCGGAATCAATCAGCTTGGCCTTTCGGTTCAGGCGCTGGGCAAGTTCCACCAGGCGGTTGGAGTTGGAGCTGTTCTGCGAGCCGACGACGAGAATGAGGTCCACGTCCTTGGCGACTTGCTCCACGGCTTCTTGGCGATTTTGCGTGGCGTAGCAGATGTCGTCGCTGGCGGGGCCGATAATTTTGGGAAAACGCTGGCGGAGGCGGGCCACGATTTCCTGCGTGTCATAGAGGCTGAGCGTGGTCTGCGTGAGGAACGCGAGTTTGTCGGGATCTTCCACGTGCAGCGCGTCCACGGCGGCGATGGAATCCACGACCAGCGTGCGGTCGGGAGCTTCGCCGGAGGTGCCGACAATTTCCTGGTGATCTTTGTGGCCAATCAGAATGATGGTGCGCTTTTCGCGGGCGAACTTAAGAGCTTCGAGATGCACCTTGGTGACGAGCGGGCACGTCGCGTCAATCACGCGGAGCGAGCGATCCTTGGCTTCCTGGCGAACGGTGGGAGGAACGCCGTGGGCGCTGAAAACCAGCACGGAATTGGAAGGGACTTCTTCGATAGTTTCGACGAAGATCGCGCCGCGGCGGCGGAGCTGTTCCACCACGTAAGTGTTGTGGACGATTTCGTGATGCACGTAAACGGGCGCGCCGTAGGCTTCGAGCGCTAGCTCCACAATGTCGACTGCACGGACGACCCCGGCGCAGAACCCGCGGGGACGCACACGGAGCAGGGTTTTCGTTTCGGTTTGGGTGGCCATCTGGCTCCTAAACTACTTAAAGTTTAAGCTTCCATCATATCAAAGTAGCGTTTCCCGTGCATCGGGAGGTGTGCCGGATTCGATAAAAGTAACAAAAACCTGTCTTTTGGGACAGTCCAGGCACGCCGCAAGTGAGTAGAATAAGGGATAAGAGAATCCTTATGGCGGAAACCCAGGCGGCGCAAAACCGGCGGCGAAGCGAACGTGTGATGCTGCACATGCCGGTACAGGTCTTGGCGGAAAACGAAGAGCGTCAGCAGATGCGCGTGGAAGCGAAAACGCTGGTCGTGAACGCGCACGGCGGGTTGATGGAAATGAATGAGCATTTGCACGTGGGGCAGTCTTTCCTGCTGACGAATCCGGCTACAGGGTCGGAGATGAGCTGCCGGGTGGTGCGTGTGGACGAATCGGGCATGGAGCACTTTCACATTGCGTTTGAGTTTGACCGGCCGGCACCCAAATTCTGGCCGGTGACGTTTCCTCCCGCGGATTGGGGCCTGCCTTCCTGAACAGACTTCGGACGCGGTGAAGCTACCCCACCAAGAAACCACTAAAATTGAGCCTGGGCGCATCCAACTTTTTGCTGAAAGGCGTGTTAGATGGAATGTGGAGGTACGTTCCGTGGACTTAGGCAAACGAGCGGCGAGCGCAGTTCTGATGGCCGGCCTTGTGGCTGGGGGACTTGTTCTATCCGGATGCGATGACAATAGTGTGGAGATTATTCGTGACCCGGACATTCGCGTCACAAAAGGCATGACGTGGGCTTGGCGGCCGGTGAATGAACCCGAGGGCGGAAAACGCGGGGCCGAAGGGGGCAGGCCCGTGGTATCGCGGGACGTGATTACGCCGGAGCAGCAACCCCAGCCGGCACCCAGGCAGCGGCTGGAGAGCAATCGAGATTGGAATACCGAGGCGAACCGCGACACGCTGAAATCCGCGATTGCGAAGAATCTGCAGTCGAAGGGCTTGACGCAGGTGACGGACCCCGCGATTGCCGATTTCTGGGTGGACTATCACGTGGCGGTGAAGACGCAGAACGCGACGGTGGAGCGCGTGTACCCGGGCTACCCCGGCGTGGTCTGCGGGCCGTATGGGTGCTGGTCTAGTTGGGGCTGGGGACCGCCGGAAGTGGCGTTCCAGAATGTGCGGTATCACGAGGGGACGTTTGTGATTGACGTGGCGTTGCGCGAGCCGAAGAAGCTGGCGTATCGCGCGATCAGCCGGAAGGAATTGAACAACAAGCACACGATTACGCCATATCAGGCGGATGAGGCGGTGAAGCATTTGCTGAAGGGGTTGAAGACGAAGTAGCGAGCGCGAAGGCTTCACTTCGCGGTGCTTCCTCTAGTGCGGGGTCTACGCCTTGCTAAAAAATCACGACATTATCATCGTAAGGGGCGCGTAGTTTGCGTCGCGAAGGACCTCGACTCACGTCGGTGGAAACGCTATTGTTGAGGTCCTTCGGCTATCCTTATCGGATAGCCTCAGGATGACAATCCCTGCCTGAAGTTTGTTGGCTGAAAATATTCAACCCTTGCCAAATGAAGATTACTTGCGGCCTTTGGCGAGTTCGCCTACGGGCTTTTGTATGCGGCTTTGGAAGTCTTCGTAGGTGCCCTTGAAGTCTTCGATTTTGCCGCCCTGGAAATGCCAGACGCGGGTGGCGACTTCGTCGAGGACGTCTTCGTCGTGAGTGACGAGCAGAACGGTGCCCTCGTATTTTTGCAGGGCGATGTTCAGCGCGTTGTTGGATTCGAGGTCGAGGTTGTTGGTCGGTTCGTCGAGCACCAGGAAATTGGGCTTCTGGATCATCAGCTTGCAAAAGATGAGGCGGGCGCACTCGCCGCCGGAGAGGCCAGACGTGGGCTTCAGCGCGTCTTCACCGCTGAAGAGCATTTGGCCGAGCGCTGCGCGAATTTCCTCCTGCGGCGCCTGAGGCTTGAATTGCCAGAGCCAATCGAGTGCGTTGATGCCCTTCGATTTATCGATGGTATAGCCGAAATCCTGCGGGAAGTAGCCGACGGTGACTTCGTGCCCCCAGATCACGTTGCCGGAGTCGATTTTGAACTTGTGCTCGGCTTCGCCGATGAACTGGCCGGCGTTGCGGATGATGGACTTCAGCATGGTGGTCTTGCCGGCGCCGTTGCGTCCGGTAAGGGCGATTTTTTCGCCGCGGGTGACGTTGGCGGAAAAATTCGGGATCACCTTCAAATCGTCGTAGGACTTCGACAGGTGCTTGATTTCGAGCGGCGCGCGGCCGGAGGGCACGTCGAACTGGAAGCGGATGTACGGGCGCTGGATGTTTGAGCGGGCCAGTTCGGAAACCTGCAGGCGCTCGACTTCCTTTTTGCGGGAAGTGGCTTGCGCGGAACGCGTGCCGGCCGAAAAGCGGGCGATGAAATCGTTGAGCTGGGAGATTTTCTTTTCGCGAACCGCGTTTTCCGCTTCCATGCGGGAGCGGATCTGCGTCTTGGCCATTACCATGTCGTCGTAACCGCCGGGATACATGATGATGGTCTGGTAGTCGATGTCGGCGGTGTGCGTGCAGACGCTGTTCAGGAAGTGGCGATCGTGCGAAATCACGATCAGCACGCCGTGATATTCGAGGAGATATTCCTTAAGCCAGTGGACGGAATCGAGGTCGAGGTTGTTGGTCGGCTCGTCGAGCAGCAGCGCGGAGGGATTACCGAAGAGGGCCTGCGCGAGGAGGACGCGGACTTTCTGGCCGCCCTGGAGTTCGCCCATCTTGCGCTCGTGAAGATCGGCTTCGATGCCAAGGCCATCGAGAAGCACGCCCGCGTCGGCTTCGGCGGTGTAGCCGTTCTCTTCGCCGACGATGCCTTCGAGTTCGCCGAGGCGCATGCCGTCGGCGTCGGTGAGTTCATCGTGGGGTTTGGCGTAGAGAGCTTCGCGTTCCTGCAGGGCTTTCCAGAGAGTGGCGTTGCCCATGATGACCGTGTCTATGACGCGGAATTTGTCGAAGGCAAACTGGTCTTGGCGCAGGATGCCGATTTTCTTGGGGCGCGTGATGGTGCCGTGGGTGGCATCCTGTTCGCCGGTGAGGATCTTCATGAAGGTGGATTTGCCGGCGCCGTTGGGCCCGGAAATGGCGTAGCGGCGGCCCGCCATAAAAGTGGTGGTGACGTCCTCAAAGAGGACGCGGGCGCCGAAGCGCATGGTGACGTTTTCAACAGAGATCATAACCTTACAATTTTACCGTAGAACGGGCCGTTCGCACCAAATCAAAGAATGGATGATTGGCGGGGCTTGACATCAATGCTGGCGGGCCATAAGGTCATGCGTCGAAGGCGGACGGCAGCAAGTCTTCACGCGATGCAAACGGGAACGGGTTTCAGGAGCCGGAATGAACAGGCAGAGTGTGCTTGCGGTAACGGTGGGATGCATTTTGTTGGCGCCGATGGTGGGGCTGCTGGCCGGGGAGCCGTTGACTGCGCTGGGTCTGGACACTTTGTGGCCAACGAAAGGGTGGGTGACCGCGACGCCGTCGAGTGTTGGCCTGGATGAAAAGGCTCTTGATGGGCTGGACAAAGACCTGGCTGCGGGAAAGTTTTCGCTGGTGGATAGCTTCACGGTCTTTCGCTGCGGGAAGAAGGTTTACGAGCGCACTTATTCGCACGATTACGCAAAGATTTATGGGAAGCAGGCGAAGGAGAAAGGTCCATTGAATGCGCGGCTCACGGGCCGCTACAACTACTTCGATCCCGATTGGCACCCTTACTATCACGGGACAGATATGCACACGATGCAGTCGGTCAGCAAAACGGTTACTTCGGTGATTATCGGCGTGGCGATGACCCGCGGCGACTTCAAGGCGAGTGTGGATACGCCGGTGCTGAAATATTTCGATGTGGCCAAGGTGAAGAATGTGGACGACCGCAAGCGGCGGATGACCTTGCACGATGCGCTGACGATGACGGCGGGACTGGAATGGATTGAGGATGTGCCCTATGACGACCCGCGGAGTGACTCGAGCCTGATGGAGGCGACCGACGACTGGGTGCAGTACGTGATTGACAAGCCGATGGCCGCGGAGCCGGGGAAGGTTTTTAATTACAGCAGCGGCGTTTCCGAACTGTTGGCCTTCATTTTTAAGAAAGAGACCGGGCAGGACATTGACGATTACGGCAAGAAATATCTGTTTGCGCCGCTGGGGATCAAACATCATTGGAAGCGCACGTATATGGGAGTGATTGATACGGAAGGCGGCTTGTATTTGAAGGGGAGCGACCTGGCGAAGATCGGTTACCTGTATTTGCAGGATGGACTTTGGGACGGCAAGCAAATTGTTTCGAAGGAATGGGTTAAGGAGTCGCTGAAGGGCTATATCGATGCCGAGGGCGATTATAAGTATGGATACAAGTGGTGGCTGCTGAAGCGGACGGATTCCGCGGGCTACGTTTGGATGGCGCGGGGATTCGGTGGGCAGCGGATTATGGTGTTTCCGGAGGAAGGAGTGATTGTGACGTTTACGGGATGGGATATTCTGGGCGACCCGCCGGCGGACAAGGAACTATTTGCGAGGTTATTGCCGGCGATCAAAACGACAACTTGTGTAGGAACGGCTCACTGACACAGGCTGAAGCCTGTGCTACTTGCAGTGCTTGAGGATAAATGCTCCTGGAAAATAAAGTTGCGTTGATTACGGGATCGGGACGCGGCATTGGGCGCGCGATGGCGAAGCTGTTTGCGAAAGAGGGTGCCGCGATTTTTCTGACGGCGCGTACGGAGAAGGAGCTTGGGGCTGTTGCGAAGGAGATCGGGGCGGAAGGCGGGAAGGCAGGGTTTGCCCCTGCGGATCTGACGCAGGTGGCGGATTGCGAGCAGGTGTTCGCGGCGGCGGTGAAACAGTTTGGCCGCGTGGACATTCTGGTGAACAACGCCGGACATTATGGACCTGTGGTGCCCGTGGAAGAGTATCCGCTCGAGGAGTTCGACAAGGTGATGGCCGTGCATCTACGCGCGGCATTTTTGCTGAGTAAGCTGGCGCTGCCGGGAATGTACGAGCGGAAATCTGGCGTGATTCTGAATATTTCCAGCTTGTCGGCGAAAGCCGCGTTTTCGTGGGGATCGGCTTATGCGGCGGCAAAAGCCGGACTGCTGGGGCTGACGCGCTACATGGCGGCGGAGGCGGCGCGCAACGGCGTGCGCGTGAATGCGATCTGCCCGGGGCCTGTGACCGAAACCGTGATGAGCAAGGAACTCGGAAATACGCTGGCGAAGAAATTGAACGTCAGCGCGGAGGATCAGCTGAAGGGATTTTTGAGTTCGATTTTGCAGGGCCGTGGGCAAACGGCGGTGGAAATCGCGCAGGCAGCGCTGTTCCTATGCTCGGATATGTCCAGCGCGATAGTCGGCCAGTCTATCAATGTCGACGGCGGCGCCGCGTTTTTCTAGGTCGTTGCACATTAAGAAAAATTGGAGATAAACGTGGAGATGCTTTGGGACAGAGCGATCAGCCAAGTATTGCCGGATACGCCAGCAAAGACGATTTACCTGACCGCTTGCAACTCAATCTCTGACCTGTCGAACCAGATTGAGCCAGTCTCAAAATATTTCGGCTTGCTCCTTGCTATGGATACTCGGGGAATGGACGTTTCGACTATTTTCGATGTTGCGACCCAACTGCTTGCAAGGGGTCTAGTCTACTTATGTGCCTGGGGACCAGACTGTCAGCGGGTACATGACATCTTTGACGAAGCGATTGTGGAGAGAGAGCTGGAAGAAAAAGCGTCACCGGAAATCTCCGATGGCACTGTGATGACGACATGGCATTCTAAGGAAACATTTAAAGGAGCCCTTTCGTTCTTCGTCCATTCGGCCTTTGCGACAGAAAGCTATGAACATGAGTGCAAAGAATGGGTAATTGCTACGATTGGGAATTCCAAATGGGAGCAAGAGGTCCGCAGGAGCATAAGAAGCGTCGTCTGCGATCCGCTTGCTGATTGATCTTGGGTAACGACAACACGCTCCGAGGGCGTCCCTCAGTGGAGTTCATTCTTGAAAACCGCGCCAGATTTCATGACGAATTTTACGCGCTGGAGTTCGGTGATGTCTTTTAGGGGGTCGCCGGAGACGGCGACGAGGTCGGCCCATTTCCCTTTTTCGATGGTGCCCATTTTGTCGGACCAGCCCAATAGTTCGGCGGCGGTGGTGGTGGCGGTGCGGATCGCTTGCATGGGGGCCATGCCGTATTTGACGTAGTAGTCGAACTCCACGGCCTGGTTGAGTTCGCGCCAGTCGAAGCCGCCGGCGTCGGTGCCGAGGACGATTTTCACGCCCTTTTTCAGCGCCAGTTGGAATGCGGATTTTTCGGTCTCGACCATTTTCGTCCAATTCCCTGCCCGGCCGGGGGCCACGTAGGCGCCGACCATGATCGTCGGCACCCAGTAGATGCCGCGGCGCGCCATTTCTTCCATTTCCGGTTCGGTCAGGCCGTCGCCATGTTCGATCGAGTCCACGCCCGCTTTAAGCGCGGCGGCGATGCCGTCGCTGCCGATGGCGTGGGCTGCTACTTTGTGGCCGAGGCGATGGGTTTCGTCCACGATGGCTCTGGCTTCTTCGTCGGTGAAATTCACATGGCTGTGCAGCACGACGCCGTCGGGGCCGTAGAAATAGCCGTGGTCGGAGTAATACTTGATCCAGTCCGCGCCGTAGCGGATCTGCTCGCGGACGGCTTTGCGCGCTTCGTCAACTCCATCAACATACTGGACGCCCTGGGGAACGCTGATTTCCCAGGAATACCCGTAGGGGCCATACATCCCGGTGGGAGTCATGGCGCGTGTGGAGACCTGCATGTGCGGGCCAGGGACTTCACCGTTGTTGATGGCATGCTTCACGTCCACGTCGGCGTACATGGCGCCTTCGGTTTCGAGATCGCGCATGGCCGTGAAGCCGTGGCCGAGGGCGATCTGCGCGTTCCGGGCGGCGAGAATGGCGCGGTAGGGGATGGACTGCTTGAGGAGCTGCGCGTCGTAGTCTTCCTGGGTGATGTCGCCTTGCAATAGCACGTGGGTGTGGGCATCCACGAAACCGGGGAGCACGGTGGCTTTCGAAAGATCGATCAACTCCACTCCGGCGGGGGCAGAACCGCCGGGCGTCACGCTGACAATTTTGTCACCTTCGACCAGGATCAGCGCGTTGGCGATAGGCGTTTCGCTTTTGCCGTCAATCAGGCGGCCGGCGCGAATTGCCAGATTTTTGGGGGCCGGCGCGGCTTTCTGCTGAGCGTGACCGATTGGGGTGTAAAGGAATGATGCAACGAGCGTGAAACGAACAAGCCGAGCGAAAAAGGAATTCATCCAGTCCTCCAGGGAGCGGCAACGATAACAGAATTGGAGCGGAGAAAAAAGACGGGCATTCGTGCAGGAGAAAGTGGAGGGAATTACATGGGAAAAGAGAAGGGCCAGCCGCTCTCTCAGGACGGCTGGCCCTTTGCTTCACGATACAGATTTGGGAACCGCCCAAGGTCAGCCGCAGATCCCAAATCTGTGTGCTCGGCTAGGAAAAAACAAATCTGTTACGAAACCGGTTGCGAATCAGGGCGCCGAATCGGCCGGCGCGCCAGATCTTCAACCGAGGCAACGCTGCGCCGCACCGCGAGAAGCACCGGGTTCCGGCTGGCTGCCAATTGCGCAACCCCCGCTTCCCAAGTCTTCTGGGCCATGTATAGCGTCGCGATGAAAATTCCAATCACGGCAAAACCGAGAATGAAAATCGCGAAAGCCGCCAGCAGTTCGCGCACAAAGTAAAGCTGCATCGCGGCGATTGTCCCCAGAAACCACCAAATCCATTTGCGACTCTTGTCCTGTTTGTTCATCCTGACCCGCCCCTCTTTCGTGAAGCCCCCGCTGAAAATCTGACCACGGATTGGAAACGACCTTCGCAGCTTGGATGACTCTCCTCGACCAAAGGGTCCAATCTGCGTACCTGTCCCATTAGACAGGGGAAGGGGTTTAAGGGAAATGGTACAGTAGCACCAAAATTAGGTGTAAACGAATCTCCTAGTACGGCCATACCACGACCTGATTCACTGTAACTTACAGATTTTGAATGTGTTATACAACAACAGGCAGAACCGCTAATTTTCGCCTAAGGTTCGAGTACTGTCCTGTGGAAAAACCTGACCTGTGGGACAGGGGACAGGTGGCTGGCCTCCCCGGGATTTGCCCTATTCCCTGGCGTTGGCCCAACGCAAAAATATCCAGACACGAAGAAGAAGACGGGGTCCTGGCGAAGCCTGGCTTTTCTTGGACTAGGCCCTCTTAATCAGGCGCGTGATCCAAACGAGAATCACCGCCCCGACAAAAGCGACAATGACTGCACCAATCATCCCACCGCCCGGCCAGATACCAATAAGCCCGAAGACCCAGCCGCCGACAACCCCACCGAGTATTCCGAGGATGATGTCGATGAGGACGCCGTAGCCACCACCCTTCATAACTTTGCCAGCCAACCAGCCGGCGATCAGACCGGTCACAATCCACGCGAGAAAGCCCATGGTAACTACCTCCTTGGCTCCAAAGGGAGCAATGATCTGGTTTTCGAGCGGGGAATAATGGCTCCAGTGTGGCCTTCGCCCACGGAATCGGCAAGCTTCTCTTTCGCTTGTAGAAAAGCAGCCAATGCTCCTGGGAGCGACGGCGAGCGGGCAGCCCGGGGCGGGCAGCCCGGGGCGGGCAGCCCGGGGCGCGCAAAGGAATGCTGGCTAGCCGTTTGGGGTATCCCTTATACTACTGCGAGTATCGGGGTGAGTGTGGGTCGCGCATTTCTTGCGCGTTTTGGCTTCTACGTTCGGGGGACGCGGGCTTCCCAACTCCAACAGAATGAGTGAGTCCGGAATCTTCCGGCCTTTGCAGTATTCCAAATACGGAGATGTCTTCGATGAAGTCTTGCCGTTCCGGAGTAATCCATACATTTTTGATTCTCGTGCTTTCATTTATGCCCTTGATGCTCGTCGCCTGTTCCAGAACGGAACCAGTGGCGAAAGGTCCGGCCGCGGCCGGGCAACGAGCGAGTTCTCGGCCCCTCGTAGTCTTTATGACCGATTTTGGGACGGCCAACGATGCGGTGGCCATTTGCAAAGCCGTGATGGTGGGGATTGCCCCCGATATTCGGATTATGGACATAACTCACCAGGTGACTCCGTTTTCGATCGAAGAGGGGGCGCGATTTCTGGCGGGAGTGACGCCCTACTATCCTGGGGGGACAGTGTTTGTAGGGGTGATTGATCCGGGTGTGGGCACCAGCCGCAAGGCGGTGGTGGTGAAATCGAAGAGGGGACAGTATTTTGTGGTACCGGATAACGGGCTGGTTTCTCCGGTGATTGACCGCGATGGGCTGGACTCCGCGCGGGAAATTACCAACACCAGTTGGATGATCGGGGAGGCTATCTCCTCGACTTTCCACGGCCGCGACATTTTCTCGCCAGTTGGGGCCCATCTTGCCGCGGGTTGGGATTACACGCTGGTTGGGCCGGAGGTGCAGCAGCTCGTCCGGCTGACGCCGAAGACCGCCAGTGTTACGGACAAGGGGATCGAAGGCGAAGTGATCGCGCTGGATGATCCATTCGGTTCGCTAATCACGGATATTCCCGGCGATGAGTTCAAAAATCTTGGCTACAAAGTGGGTGACCGGGTGACGCTGCTATTGAACAAGAAACCGTTCACCGCGCCATATACGAAGACGTTTATGGATGTGCCTGTTGGCGATCCGCTGCTGTACGTTGATTCGCGGGGGAGAGTCGGGCTGGCACTGAACGAGCGGAATTTCTCGGCGGTGAACAAGATTGCGCCGCCGGTGCCCATTTTTATTCCGAAAAAGGGTGCGCCGCTCGGAGGGAAGTGATGCGGGAGAATTGGAAGATGCGTCGTTTTGTTTTGCTTTCGCCGTACTGGCGCGTTCGTCTAACCAGGCGATGTACAGGATTGCGGTGGTGTCGCCGCGCGGGTGAGGCCGGCTGATACTTCCGCCGGCGGGATAATTGCCACGGGTCAAATCAGGCTGCACGGGCTTTTCGCTGGTGCAGGGATTCCATCACTCGAAGGATGGATCCCAATAGAAAAAGGAACAGGTCATGAACTTACGGAGCGCAGTTGTTTCGGGGTTGCGGTTGGGATTTGTATTTCTACTCGTCTTCATACTCAGTGAGAATTTCGGGAATGTGGCGGCGCAATCTTTCCGCGGTGGGATTCGCGGAGAAATTACGGATGCGCATGGGTTGCGCGTGGCGGGGGCGAAAGTGATCGCGCGGAATCTGGGCACCAGCGAAACGCGCGAGGTAACTGCTGACGCGGATGGCGTGTATCGTTTTCTGGAACTTCCCGCGGGAGAGTATGAAGTTTCGGCGGTGGCGCCGGGGCTTCAGGAGTCGCGCGTTTCGCGCGTGCGTGTGGAAGTGGGGGCAGAGACGATTATCGGCGTGACGCTGAGCCAGGTGAAGGATCGTCAGGACACCGTGACTGTGGTCGAAACGGTGCCGCTGGTTGAAACTTCGAGCACCACCCTGTCGCAAGTGGTGGACCGGCAACTGGTGCAGGAGTTGCCACTGAATGGGCGCGACTTCGGGAAGCTCGTGGCGCTCACTCCCGGTGTGACCGTGGAAGGCTCCGGCGTGGCTGGCAGCGAAAAGGGATTTGGGCAGTTCAATATCAACGGCAACCGCGACCGTTCGAACAATTACAATCTTGACGGCACGGATAACAACGACCCGTTCTTCAACAACTCGGCTTTAAACCAGGTGGGCATTACGGGCGCACCGGCGACGCTGCTGCCACTCGACGCGATTCAGGAGTTCAGCATCCAGTCGCAATTCGGCTCCGAATACGGGCGCAACTCCGGATCGGTCGTGAATATTATTACTCGGTCGGGGACGAACGTGTTGCATGGTTCGCTCTACGAGTACAATCGTAACTCCGCGTTCGACGCCCGCAACTATTTCAACACCGCGCTGCAGAATAACGGCGCACCGAATCCACAGTCGCGGTTTAACAACAATAATTTTGGCGGATCGGTTGGCGGCCCCGTCATTAAGGATCGGGCTTTCTTTTTCTTTGCGTATGAAGGGCAGCGCGAACGCGTTGGCTCAGACTTTGCGCTGAAGGTTCCTTCGAAGGCACAGATCGCCACCGCGCAGGCTCTCGCCGTGAACAATCCCGTTTCGACGGTGTCCAGCGTCAACCCGGCCCTCATCAAGATTACCGACCTGTTTCCCACCAGCGACACGAATTCGCTGGCGTATTCGGTGCGCGACAAAAATGACAGCAACAACCTGATCGGAAAAGTCGACTACCAACTGAATGAGAATAACTCCTTGAGCGGACGCTATGCTTTTGGGCAAAGCGATCAGGTTTTTCCGCTGGGTTCGCTTGGAGGATTCGGCAGCGGTTCGCGGCTGGCGAACTTTGCCCAGATTTCGCCGACGCGCGTGCAAGTGGTTTCCGTAAACTGGCTGACGACTTTCTCGACGACGAAATACAACGAGGTTCGCTTCGGCTATTCGCGATTCCGCACCGGATTTAACTCGGCGGATGCGACGCAAGGGAATCCTAATTTCATTGATCCGACCGCGCTCGGGTTGAATATGGGCACGGGCCACGCGGGCTTGCCCGAGATTGATTTCAACGGCGACCTCGAGAACCTTGGCGCGACCGCTTTCAGCGTGCCCCGCGGGCGCTTGAGCGAAACGTTTCAGATTCTTGACAATTACACTTGGATTCGCGGGCACCACACGTTCAAATTTGGCGGCGAATATCACCGCTATGATGTGCAAAGCTTCAACGACAACCTGGAACGAGGTTTGCTCGGCGTCAATAAGACCCCCACGCTTTCCACGGATCCGATCGTCAACGAACTTGCCAACTTTTATATTGGCAACATTTTTGGCCAGGGAAACAGCGGCAACACGCAGCGCTTCACTTTTAACAACAATTTTGGCTTCTTTGGCCAGGACGAGTTCCGCCTGCGTCCCAACTTGACTGTCACCGCGGGTTTGCGCTGGGAATACATCGGGCCACTCGGCGAAAAGCACGACCTGCTCTCGAATTTTGACGCGAGCAATAACCTTGTACGGGTTGGGTCGCCCACGCTGCCGAACGTGTATAACCGCGACTTGAACAACTTTGCGCCAAGACTTGGGATTTCGTGGAACCCGCGCCGAAATACAGTGGTTCGCGCGGGCTACGGATTCTATTACGACTACACGCCGCAGAATAACCTGATTGCCAATTTCACTACTTCGGCGGGTATCGCGACCAACCCGGTTCCTTCGCTCGCTGGAAGCCCCTACTTTGTCGGCGCGCTGAACTTCGATTCCACTTCGTGGAACGGTACTTCTACGAATCCGGTGTTTACACCGGTGCCGGCGGGCACTCCGCAATCCATCTTTATTACTGACCACAATCTGCGCACGCCGTACGTGCAGAGCTGGAGCCTGAACATCCAGCAGGAGATCAGCCACGCACTTGCGTTAGAAGTGGGCTATGTCGGCAGCAAGGGCACGAAACTCACGCGCCTATACGACGCCAACCAGGGCCGCGACTCCGGAATCAACAAGCCCGCTTTCCCGCAGTACTTAGCCGTGGATGTTTTTTCCGGCGGGGCGAATTCCACTTATAACGGTTTGCAGACCACCGTGCGGCTGCAACAGTTTCGTGGCTTCACGGGCTTCTCGACTTACACCTGGTCGAAGTCACTGGACGGCGCATCTGACGGCATCAATTTCAACTTTGCCAATGCTGCGTTTCCCCAGGACTCGACAAATTTGCGGGCCGAGAAAGGCCCGTCCACTTTCGACACGCGCCATCGCTGGACCACAGCGATCAATTATACTGTGCCCGAAGCGGCATTCCTGCCGCACATTCTTGCGGCAGGCTGGCAACTAAATTCCATCATCACGGTGCAATCGGGCCGGCCGATCAACATCATCACCGATGCGGGCGGCGTGAACTTCAATTTCGTCGAACGCCCGGACATCGTTCCGGGTATGAACCCGATTCAATCGCACTGGACACCAACTACCGGCTACTTGAACCCGAAGGCGTTCGCTTATCCTGCGATAACGGCGAGCGATCCGAACGGTTACTTCGGCAACCTGGGCCGGGATGAAATTTTTGGCCCGGGCTTCTGGAATTATGACTTCTCCGTGAGCAAGAATTTCCAGTTGTGGGAACGATTGCAGCTTCAGTTCCGTTCGGAATTTTTCAACATCTTCAACCATCCGAATTTTGCGCTGCCAACCAACGTGATCACTCCGGGTTCTAGCTCGGCCGGAGCGATTACTCAGACGCCAGACGTGGCGCAGGGGAATCCGGGACTCGGCGGCGGCGGGCCGCGTGTTGTGCAATTCGGCCTGCGTTTGCAGTTCTAGTGGATAACTTCACAGTCCAGCCCTTTTTCAAACAGGCGCGGGAAACCGCGCCTGTTTTTTGCCGATTTGCTTTTTTCTGTGCAGGGGCCGACAATCGGGAGAATTAGGCAGGAAAGAGGTTTGCCATGGCTGATGCCGTTATCGTTTCTTCCGTTCGAACTCCCGTGGGGCGCGGTTTCAAGGGTTCGCTTCGCACCACGCGGCCCGACGA
>Ga0210399_10001511_pt1 | contig 18134 bp, 18 predicted proteins | sample IncBWC14MmetaG_FD_150865 | JGI IMG/M metagenome (GOLD analysis project Ga0210399, IMG submission 150865) | Forest soil microbial communities from Barre Woods Harvard Forest LTER site, Petersham, Massachusetts, United States - Inc-BW-C-14-M | ecosystem: Environmental > Terrestrial > Soil >...
CCGATCCTCGTTACAGAACAGGACGGCTCCACTGTCCAGACTGCCTACGATCAGACTTGCGCCCTCAATACCAACACGCTCGGTACTCTCGTTACCGATGAAGCTGGCAACCAGCGCCGCTCTTGCACAGATGGCCTGGGACGGTTGGTAGAAGTAGACGAACCCGGAGGCAGCGTTTCGGGGTCGGCGGAACCGGGCTCGGGCAGCGTGACGATTGCAGGTAGTGAGGAAGGCCCGGTGAATTCGTGTCCGCCAAATAACTGCCCAATCTACGACTCGGGGAATTTCACCGTCACGGTCAACGGCATGGGCGTGGGAGGAGCGGGCTACAGCTACGGCGGAACGGACACACCTTCGACGATCGCTGCGGCCCTTGCCACCGCCATCAACAATGATAGTTCCAGCCCGGTCACGGCTTCTGCGAGCGGGGGTACGGTTAGTGTGATCTCGAAGACTACGGGATCGTCAACCGATTACTCCTTGGCAGTATCGATGAGCAGCAATACGACCTTTTTCCCCACCCCGTCCTTCACCATCTCACCTTCTGGTACGGATCTTACGGGAGGCATGAACGCTGGCCTCAACCTTTCCACTCCCTTCGTCACGCTCTACAACTACGACACGCTTGGCAACCTCATTTGCGTGGAACAGCACGGCAGTGCGACGAACGGAAGTGGCTGCTCCTCCGCGCCGAGTGGTGATCCCACCAACCCGTGGCGAATCCGTCGCTTCACTTATGACTCGCTATCCCGCTTGCTCACAGCGGAGAATCCTGAGACCGGGTTCCTGGCCGGACTAATCACTTATACCTATGACGCCAACAGCAACCTTCTAAGCAAGAAAACGCTCTCTCCCAACCAGGGGCTCACGGGCACAGCAACGGTCACAACCAGCTATACGTATGATCCCGACAATCGCCTGACGGGAAAGAGCTATATGGACACCTACACTGGCAATCCCGCAACACCTCCCGTGCTATATGGTTACGACGGAAGTGCCCTGACCACTTGCGTTAAGACGCCACCGTCGTTGACGGACACCTATCCCAAACCCCATCGCACGTCGATGTGTGACGGCTCGTCGACAGTTCCGGGTTCGGGATCGGCGTCCTGGAGTCACGACCAGATGGGCCGCGTTCTGATCGACAAACGCTTCATCGGCAGTGTTTCGTCGGCCCAGACGGTGACCTACACCTACAACGCGGACGGTTCAACGCACACCGTGGCCACTCCTGACGGCAAAACCGTCACCTACGTCGTGGGTGCTGCGGGACGACCGCAGAGCGCGGTAGACAACAGTGGGAACAACTACGTCACCAGCGCAACCTACGCTCCGCCGGGAGAACTGCAGACCCTCACCAACGGAGCTTCGATTCACGGAGCGCTCGCCTACAATCCCCGATTGCAGCCGATGCAGATGTTTTATGGCACCAACACGCCTCCCGCGATCACTTCGATGACTGCGGCCTGCCCCAGCTTGGTGGGCAACATCATGAACAAGACTTACAGTTTTTCCCTGGGGGCGGGGGATAACGGAAACGTGGTTTCCATCGCCAATTGCCGCGACACGACCCGCACCCAAAGCTTCACCTACGACGCGCTGAACCGGATCGAAAGCGCCCAATCCAACGGAACGCAGTGGGGCGAAACGTTTACTATTGATGCTTGGGGCAATCTCACGAACGAGACGGGGATAACGGGCAAGACTAATCATGAGGGGCTCAACACCTCAGCCGGTCCCGGTAACCAGCTTGTCGGTTTTGGTTACGATCCTGCCGGGAACATGACCGGCAACGGAGGTACCACCTACGTTTACGACGCCGAGAACCGACTGGTCTGGACCACCGGGGGATATCGCTACATCTACGACGGCGACGGCAATCGGGTCGAGAAATGCGTGGCGGGGAGCGCGACCACGGCCTGCCCAACCAGCGGCACCAATGGCACGCTTTACTGGATGGGCGGTGGCAGCGCCGCGCTCGATGAAAGCGACCTCTCGGGGAACATGCTGGAACAGTACGTGTTCTTTGGCGGTGCTAGGGTGGCGCGGCGCGACGTGTCCCCCAGCGCGGTACACTACTATTTCTCCGACCAAGTGGGATCGCACAGCGTGGTCGAGAATGCGACGGGAACAGTGAGTGAGCAGGACATCGACTATTATCCCTACGGCGGCCAGGAGAACGACTACTCCCCGAACGTTACTCAGCACTACAAGTTCAATGGCAAGGAACGGGATACGGAGAGTGGGCTGGACAACTTCGGAGCGAGATTTGATGCCTCGAACCTGGGCCGGTTCATGACGCCGGACTGGGCCGCGAAACCCATCGCGGTTCCCTACGCGAACTTCGGGAACCCGCAGAGTCTAAACTTGTACGCCTACGTTGAGAACAATCCCGCGACGTTAGGCGATCCTGATGGGCACGGTGCGGATTGTACCGGAAACAATTGGCTAAGCTGCGCCGCTCCCAAGGTGGCGGAGGCAAACGCCGACCAGGAATGGGTGGAGGGTGGCCCGCCGTCTCCGGGGCGGCAGCAAGAGCAGGCAAAGGCGCAAAATACGACTCCGGTCCCAACATCACTACACGTCGAAAGCGCAACCGACATGACGCGCTCGAATCCGGCAATGAACTACGGAATCTTTATCGACGTTAAGTATCAAGTTCTCGATCAGAACGGGAAGCCGATCCAAAGTGACAAGATGCAGCCCATGGAAAATGGGACATTTGGAAACGGTGATAAGTACTCTGGTCCGATCGTTAGCAATAAGGCTGACGAGAATCATACCCAGGCTGACGGGACATTCCACGACAAACCCGTTGGCGACGTTCATCCACGGCAGCCGACTGATCCTATTAAAATCCAACAGAACATCACCATCGTAATGGGCGATAAGGAGTACAAAGTACGAACTCAAACGTACACGGTCACAAGCGGAGGGTATGGCAAAGGGAGAATTGTCAATGATTCGGGAGATATCGATGTCACGCGGCCATAGGTCTGTGATGATTGTCGCGATTCTTGTCGCATGCGGGGTGTTCTCGGGCTTGCCAAATAGTTCGTCTGCACAAGAACTGGACGGTGTGCCAGAGCATGTAGTTAAGGTCGCTCTAAATCCAAAATCGGAAGCAATCTACAGCGGAGTCATGCGAAAGCAACTCATGCCCATGGGCGATGCTGCAGCCGTTGCCATTACGAGAGTCTTGGCCGGAAAACGTCCGCAGTCGGACACCGTGGATCGAGTCTTCCTAATAATTGAGTTTTCGTTTGACTCCCCCGAAGCAATTGTTAATCAAGCGGACCGAAAGCCCAAGACGGCACTTTTCGTATTAGCCTCTCTCGACCAGGAGGCACTGAGCACTGAGCAGAAAAAGCATTTAAGTGAGCTGAGGATGAAGTTAGAGGGGCTGGCTTCAGACCCGGAATCACGACCCTAACCCTAGCTTCGAAGGAGGGCGTCCAGCAAACCGAAGCCATAGCGCGGAGAGACACGAATGCGTCACCTAGTCCTGATGTTGCTGTGCGCTCTTGCTCCCGTGGCAGCGAGCGCAGCGGAAGGCCCACAATCGATAAATATCCATGCGAATTGCGACGGGAAGATTCCCTCTGCGGTCGTAGCCTCGTTCACGGAAGCAATCCGCGCCTCACAAAAGTATCATCTGGTTCCCAACTTCAGCGATGAGGGGCGGCAGGGGGTCGTGATGACGGTGCATATGGCCTGCGCGGAAATGCACGACGTGGTGGGTATCGCAACCAGCTACGGGTGGGCCAAATGTTATAGCGAGAAGGAGTGCCATATCGCGCTTGATGGACGCTCGATACGAGCGGTCTTGTGCGACGAGAGCGCCCCGGCAGAGTGTGGGCGAACGCTTTTTAAGGTGCTCGAAGACTTCATCAAGAATGCGGAGCCGTCTGAGTTCAGCCTGTAGGGGGCGATCCCGAAGCCGACCAGAGTGCCTGCCGTTCGCGTTCCTGGGCGGCCAGGGCGAGCGATCCGGGAGCGGGTGAGGTCAGGGGCAGGTACTCGGGTTGGTCGGGTGGCCCAATCTTTGATCTCGCCTGACACCAACCACTGAAGAGGGTGCCCCATCCTCGCGTCCTTTGCGAGGGTGGGTGGCAGTCTGATTACATCATAGGGAGTGCTTGCCCTCGTCGTGATTTCGTATCGCACCTCGTGCAACTACTTGTGAAACACGACCGCTGCTATCGTCGGAGGATTTAGAGGTGGATAAGGCTCTACCGCCAAGCCAAGGTTGCCATCTCCATTGAGGTCTCCGACGCGCATATCGTACCCGCCCGGCCCGGAAACAAAGTAGGAGAGAGTAAACTGCCCTCCGGGCTGGTTGAAGAACATAGCCACTTCATTGGTCGGATACAGCGATATCGCCAGGTCGAGACGGCCATCCCCGTTGAAGTCTCCGACCTCGAACGCACCCGCCTGCACCTGCCCCCCAAGGCTTAGCTGCCCCGACTGATAAAACGTGCCGTCGCCCTTGCTGTAGTAGATTAGGAAAACGTCGCTGCCATCGCTGAGAACCAGGTCGTCCTTCCCGTCGCCGTCAAGGTCGCCCACCGCCATTAAATACCCTTGGGGAACGTTCGTGGGCACGGTCTGAAAGGTTCTGTTCCCCATATTCACGAGGACGGAATTTCCACTCAGGATATCCAACCGACCGCTCCCCGTGAAATTGCCAACCACAAAGTTTGGCCCGATTGCGAGGGGCACGGGCGTGTACTGATATGAACCAGCTCCGAAGAAGATTTCGTTCACCGTAACAATGTCGGGGTGGCCGTCGCCATCCATGTCGGCCAGGTGGATTGGCCCAGGAAGGGATATTGTTGGGAGCGAGATCGGCGAGGAAGAGAAGCCGCCCGCGCCGTTGTTCGGCCAGATGACAAGGCTGTTGTCCGTGGTGCCAACCACATCGACCAGCCCGGAGCCAGTCAGGTTTTCCACGGCGAAGCTAGTGGGATCGGTATCGAAGTCAAAAGCGAATAAACTGTCGCCCTGATTCAGAAAGACGATCCCCGGAAGATATTGATTGAATTCCGTATCATCGACACCCCCTATGAAAATGTCTGGCAACCCGTCGCCATTGACATCTCCCAACGTGATGAAACCTAAACTTTGTAGCGTGAGAGTAAGCGGAGTGGGGTAGTTGCGATCTTTTCTGCCCAGCGAGACCCCAACAAAGTTAACGCGATCATCGACAACGACATCGGGCAGACCGTCGCCGTTAATGTCTCCCACGCCGATGGCGACTCCTTCAGGGCCGACGATTGGCCGTGGCGTGAAGTTGCCATGACCGTCGCCGAACAGATACATGATTTGCGAACCGTTCGGCCCAGCCAGGTCGGGAAAGCCGTCGTGATCGAAATCACCCGCCACCAACGTATAAGGCAGCGGGATGTTCATGCTCGCGACTTGCGTAAATGAGCCGTTCCCGTTGCCGCGAAAGGAATACAGGGTAGTTGTCGTCGAACCCAGCAATGTTTGCTCAACCACTAAATCTGGAATGCCATCCAAATTGAAGTCGATCACGGTGGCAGGGCCGCTAATACCGGTTAGGCCCGCCGCCACTTGGTCGGTGAAGTTTCCTCCACCTCGATTCACCAAGAGGTGAAACGTATTGGTCCCGGTGGTGTAGTCAAATAATGGATACAGAATGTCAGGCTTGCCGTCTTTGTTAAAGTCTGCAAGAGCAAAAAGATTGTAAGCAGGTGCGGCCAGAGTCACTGGCGGAGCAAAATTACCTCCTGTTGCGTTTTTCAGCCAGACGAGAGCGCCTTGAACGTAGAGAACCAAGTCCGGCTGGCCATCGCCATCCATATCCGCAACGCCAAGGACGCTAGGATAAGGCCCGTTGACAGTTTGCTGGGAAGTTGCTGGCTGGAAGTTTCCATGACCGTCGCCGAGCAAGATTGATACGGTGCTGGTTTGGGAGTTGTCGCTGCCGATCGCGATCAAGTCGGCGTTGCCGTCCCCGTTCATATCCGCGACAGCCACCGCATAAGCCCCTACGACGGACACGTACTGAGCCGCAGATAGAGAGCCGTCCGCGTTGCCATCGAGGATCGCAATTTCGTTGTCATTCCAAATCGGCACTAGGACGTCTGCGAATCCATCTCCATTTACATCCGCAACTACAACGGACGGAGGATCATTCTCGTTCCCCACAAGGTAGGCGGGAAGCGCGCTCATAACCGACGGGACCGGCTGGGGCACGTACACGGTGAAGGGAGAAGCGTTGGAAGTTCCCGCACTCGTCTGAACCGTAACCTGGTGGGTCCCAAGAGTAGTGCTGACGCTGTCGCTGAGGGTAACCATCAGCCTGCCGGAGTCTACGTAATTTGTGTAGACAGCCGGTTGTCCGTCAATCAATACCTGCGGCCCGAGGTTGAAATTCGCACCAAAAACGGTAAAACTCCCGAGCAGCACGCCCAGCGTGACACTTGCGGGCGCGATCGTCGATATCGACGGTGCGGGAGGAGGAGGTGGGGGTGGCGGCGGCCCAACCGATGAACTACCGCCCCCACATCCGGCTAGTGCCGACGCCAGCGCCACAGTCAGAAGAGCAATGGAGTTTCGAGTCGTCATGTCCTTGATTCATGCAGTCGCGAACATAAAGATTCAGTGTTTCAGAAACAGACTGCGTAGACATGGGATTCTACTTGATAGATAAGAACAACGTAGATCGATCTGCCGATTCGAGCCTAGCTAGTTGGATGCAACGCTCCTGATTGCCGAAACCTCCACCGATTCCGCTAGAGCGTGCCAATGCCTCGGATGCGGGCGGTAGCCCTGGCGAATTCGGTTGGCGTACGAGGAATGCTTTCAGTCGTCTGGCCAAGAGCCTGAAACCTCCCATTCACCTGTTATCAACAACTTACGAGGAAATTTAAGATATATAGAGGGACTTTTCAGTTACGAATGTCCGATCTACCAGGACACCTTGACTCTCGGCCGGAGGCTAAAACGTCGAGGCTCGATTATCAACGACTTACCGGGAAATTTATACTTATGGAGGGTCCTTTTGTTAAGACCCTCCCGTCTATAGTTCTTAGCTGAGGCATCCCGCCAACCCCGCGCAGGCCGCATTGCAACCAGAGATCCGAACAGGTTTCCACCGCTTAACGGCGCTGGATCTTTGATTGCAAGCAAGGGCGACCTCCGACTGGGGGTCGCCTTTTGTCTTTGCTGGGGAAGTATTAAGGAGTCCGGTGACAACGAACGCAGTCATAGGAACACCGAGTCAACGCGCACGTCGCGCCAGACGCGTTGCAGGCTACATCTGTCACGTTGCTCCCTCGCGAAGTGGCGTGTTCTGGGTGATTCTCAAAGATGAGAGCGGGGTTGAGCACTTCGCTTACGGTCCGAACTTTTTGATGTTTCCAGCAATACCCCGGATTGGCCAGCAGCTCACGTTTGTGCGCCTGCCGCCACTATCCGGCTCCAAGTTTCCTCGGGCCATCGAAGTCGATGTTCGAGGCGCACGACACTAATTCAATCTCGCATAGCTCAGCTATTAGACCGGATCTTCCAGGCACTGTGTAACCGGCGAGCGCAAACAACGGACCTGTCGTAACACTCTCTAGCCAACCGAAACATGGTTCCTCGCAAGAGGTTTTCCGGGCAACGTGCAGGTGGTCGATCCTGCAATCGGGCATACGCCCCGGTCCTTAGTGAAATGTTCAAAAACCACGGTCAGTAGGCGCGCAGTGAAATTCAGTACACCAGGCACTGCGCAGGTTTGGGATGAGCCACCAGTGAGATGGCTCTGATGGTGAGGCTGAGGCTATTTCACCAGGGAATGCCCGACGTGTGTCTGGAACAAGACTAAGGAGTAGCAATGGAACTAAGAGAGTTCGCACAGAAGCGGTCGCTGCCGGTAAGGCGATCACGGCAGGATGACACCTACAACATCGTCGGCAAGCTCGCCGAGATCTACCAGTACAGCGACAACGAGTTGGCTCTGATACTATGCGGCGGATCTTCCGGCACGGGTCGTTGGGCTCGCGTTCGCAGTAAATGTCTTACCGCTGGAATGACGCTACGCCAGAACGGTGACGACGAAGGAGCCCTATCGTTCGACCCGGAGAACAAGAAGCAGGCCAGCTTGGCCGTCAAGACAACCGGAGCCCGTCCCAGACGACGGCTGTCAGCCGAGCATAAGGCCAAACTCTTGGCCGCTAACCGGCACACTCAATTCGCCGGACAGCACCCGGTTCTAATGGGGCCTTCAAGGAGCAAAACTGATCCTCCGAATGAGGCGGTGGGGTAAACCTCGACCAGAACAGTTTTAGTGGCTTGGGAGGCCGGTTAGAACCGTGTTGTCCGCCTGCCCACGAACTGCAAGAAGGAAAGGTTAAACGTCATCCCTTGTTTACAACACCAACCTAGGCTCTATAATTGGTGCCCATGCGCCGTCGGGTGGCTCCGCATCGTTACGTTCTCTCCAGAATGCCTGCTGGGTGGCAAAGATTGCTGGTGCTGACCTGTGTTGCTATTCTGCAAGTATTCTCCAGCTGTGGTGGTGGCGGCTCTGGCTCCGGCGGCCAGCCTCCCCCTCCTCCTCCACCTCCCCCCTCGAATCCTGTGCCAGCCATTGTTTCGCTAAGCCCGAATTCTGTAACAGCGGGTGTGGCGACGTTCACATTGACGATTACGGGAGACAATTTTCTATCCTCGTCAACTGTCCAATGGAATGGTAGCTCGCGCGTTGCGACCTTCTCCTCAAGCACTCAGTTGCAAGCGCAGATCACAGCGGCGGATATCGCCAGCGCTGGGTTGGCTTCAGTGAGTGTCACGAATCCAGCTCCCGGTGGTGGGAATTCGGGATCGGCGGAGTTTACGATCAACGCAACTTCGAATCCTGCGCCTTCGATCACATCCCTCACCCCATCTTCCGTGAACGCCGGAAGCTTTGGATTCATCTTGACCGTAACTGGCTCTAATTTCATTCCTTCTTCAACGATCGAATGGAATAGTACGGCTCTTTCCACGACGTATCTCTCCGAAACCCAACTCGAAGCCCAGATTCCCGGAACCGACGTTTCTGCTTCTGGATTCGCCGATGTGGCCATCGTGAATCCTTCTCCTGGTGGCGGAACATCCGCACCTGTAACGTTTACGGTTGCCTATGGACCGATGGTTGTCAGCCAGTCAATAAATGACTTGGTTTGGGACTCGACGCATCAGCGGATTTACATCTCTGTGCCCAGCCTTGGTGGGACCTACGGCAACACCGTTGCAGCCCTAGATCCAAACACGGGCTTGATCCAATCGTCGCAGTTTGCAGGCAGCGAGCCCAATTTGCTGGCCATATCCGACGACGATCAATTCTTGTACGTAGCGCTTGATGGATCGTCTTCCGTCCAGCGCTTTACCCTTCCTAATCTTCTTGCGGACATTCACTATTCCCTGGGGACATCAGGTCCATCCGGTGAATATGGCCCGTCTTTTGCGCTCGACCTCCAGGTTGCACCTGGTCTCGATGACACAAGTGCAGCCGCACGCGGCAGCTTCGTAGTCAGTCCGGTCGCGCAGGGAGGGATAGCGATCCATGATAAAGCTATTCAGCGGCCGACGGCTGCTGGCCCTCCCGCTGGTTATTACGATTCCCTTCAGTGGGGATCGGATACGGCTCTATACGCTATCAACAACGAGATTTCCAGCTTCGATTTCTACACTTTGGCGGTTGGCTCTACGGGAACGGCGCTTGTCAACGATTACCCGAACGAATTCTCAACATTTTATGTGAGGCTGCATTATGACAGCGGCACTGGATTTGCGTATACCGACGATGGGTACGTAATCAATCCTGCGAATGGCCAGCACGTCGGGCAGTTTCCGGCGTCTGGGTTAATGGTGCCGGATTCAACCCTCAAGAGCGCATTTTTCCTGGGGCAGACGCAGGCCCAATCCGGTACAACCAACTTCATGATTGAATCATTCAATCTGACAACATTCGCAGCAACAGCTGAGGTCACTGTGCCAAATGTGCAGGGGAATCCTCAGCATTTCATCCGCTGGGGCGTGAATGGGCTGGCATTCAATGACGATGCGGGTTTTGTCTACATCCTCAATAGTCCTTTTGTCACAGACGGTGGTAAGCGAGTGACAACGCCGCAGCGCTACCTGAGCCCGGTCGGAAGGACTAGCTTGCTTCGAAAGGCGATTCGCTCCTCGAACGTCATAGCGAATGTCAGATCGAAACGCAGGCTGAAGTCGAGAGATTATTCAGCGAATTCTGCCGTTCCTAATCCTGCTCCGTCAATGACGGCGCTGAGCCCAAGTACTGTCACCGCAGGCGTGAATGCTTTCACCTTGACAGTTACCGGAAGCAACTTCGTGTCTCCCTCCACAGTTGAATGGGGCGGGAATCCGCTCCCAACTGAATTTGTGTCGAGCAGCGAACTGCAAGCGCAGGTTAGTGCCTCTGACGTGGCAGCTGCTAATACAGTCGTGATAAATGTAGTAACTCCTAGTCCAGGAGGGGGCACTTCGCCTGCCTTGATTTTCGGCATCGTTCCGGCGTCCGGTTCGATTCCCGTGATCCAGTCGCTTTTTCCGGGTTACATTGTGGCTGGCAGCGCCGGATTCACCATGAACGTAAATGGGCTTGCATATTTCAATGCGTCGAGTGTGGTCGAGTGGAATGGGAGTCCCCGTTCGAGTTATCTAAACGGCCCTGGACAGCTACAGGTTCAAATCAGCGCCTCTGATGTTGCAACTCCTGGGTACGCTCAGGTGACCGTAACCAATGCAGGGCCTGGCGGAGGCATATCCAATGTGGCCGAATTTCAGATCCTTTATCAGCCGACGGTCGTCAATCAAGTGTCGAATGACATGTTGTGGGATGCAGTTAACCAGGTCATGTACATATCGATCCCGAGTACTGCGAGCACGCACGCTGACCAAGTGTGCGTCCTCAACCCCACGACTGCGGCGATAGGGACCTGTCAGCCAGGCAGCGAGCCACATAAGCTCGCGATCTCTGACGATAGTCAGTTTTTGTATGTCGGAATGGACGGCACTGGCTCAGTACAGCGCTTTGTTCTGCCCAGCTTGACTCCTGATATCAGCTATTCGCTAGGTACCGAGCCGGGCACGGGGTCCCTATACTATGCACTTGACCTTCAAGTTGCTCCCGGTGCCCCCCATACGACAGCGGTTTCATTGGGTACGGTAACGGACCCCGCTGCGACGGGTGGAATTACTATCTACGACGATTCCACGCCCAGACCGACAAGCGTGCTTGGTTGGGGACCGACTCAAGATCTCTATGACTCACTCCAGTGGGGTGCCAACGTGACCGAGTTGTATGCAGCGAGTACCGAGGGTGGAGGTGATTTCTACACGTTGAGCGTGAGTTCTTCCGGAGTCGTGCTCGACCAAGACTATCCTTCGGTATTCTGGAATGAGGGCAAGATTAATTACGATGCAGCTAACGGCCTCATCTACTCAGACGATCGATTTCATGCAATCGATCCTTCTACCGGAATGCCTGTCGGCATTTTCGAGGTGGGAGGTGGATGGCCCATGGCCCCTGACTCAACTCTGAACACGGTATTCATGCCCGTCCAATACATATGGCAGATCGAGTCCCCGAATTACACCATCGATTTGTTTGACATGGCACACTACACTCTGATTGCCCAGATTCCTTTCTACACCACTCCCGCAAATCCCATTCTGTACATCGGTCGATTCATTCGATGGGGCACCAACGGACTAGCGTTGAACGATACTCAAGGAAATATTTACCTGATTTCTGGATCGTTTGTCAGCGGGAACCAGAAATCTGCCTCGCAGCGGCGGGTGAAGCCAGTTCACATGCCATTGGCCGCTCACTGATGCCGCGTCGTCAGTCTTCCCTTCTCGGCGCACTGCCGCCTACACCCGATAATCACGATCAAAAAAGGACAGGATGAAATACGGAGAGCCTTGTCTCCCCAACAGGCAGAGGACTTATCAGAATGTTAGATCGACGAATGCAGGAACAAATCATCTCCGAAGAGACTACCCGCTTCATGGACAGTAACTTTGGACAACTGGACTTGTCTGGCTCACCAGACCTTAACCATCCTCCGGCAGAAGACAAATTTGAGCTGCAGGACCGGCACGGCTTTAATCGAGTGGACGAGTCCGGTCTCGCGGGTGTCAACCTGCTGAAAGAGCTGCTGGCCAATCCGCCCGGTGAAGTCGTCGAGGAGATTGCAAAGGAGACGCACAATCCCGAGCTGATCTCCGAACTGGCTAATGAACGAGCGGAGGAAGTCGCCCACGAGTTTCGCCGCCGCAATCCTGACTACTTGAAGTGCGACGCGAACTGGCGATCAATCGTAGAGACCTTGGCGCACAACCTTCTTGGCGAAGACGACCTGGACACCGAGGAAGCTCAGGAGCTGCTGATCGCGGGTGGCCATTGGACGTTAGAGAACCTAACAGCAGCGTTTCGCACATTGGACCGAGTCGGAGCGCTTGAGTACCCGGTGAACCAGCCACGCCCGCTCAAAGAAGCTCAGCGCCTTCGTGCGGAACAGTTGGCAGCGAATGGCGATGTGCTCGGTGGGATCGTGGAGTACGTGAAGGGGAGGATTAGCGAGGAAGCTGCGGACGAAGCAGCGTTTACTCTAGCCGATCCGCTTGCCTTTACCACCGATCCCCAGATGCGGCCGATCCTTGAAGAGGCGTGCTTCTTCTGCTGGGAGGCTTACAGAAAAGACTATTCGCCGTCGCATGATAGGCGCAGATTCCTTCGCGATTACTGTGCTGGTCGCTTTGTGACGGTCGCGCTTCTCGATGCTGCTTGGGAGGAGTGCAAGCGAGTCGAGAAAGATGTTATGCGATCAGCACTCCTCGATCCAGTAGGCACAGAGACCGAGGAGATCATTGCAGGTCCCTCATCGCTGGATTGCCTGGACGACGGGCGCATTGATGACTTGTACCATCGGACCCTGCGCGAGTATGCCCGCACGGCTAAGCGGCAAGCGGGTTTGCTTGTATAGACCGCCGATGCCGAAATTCATGCAGCCAAGAACGAACCGCCGATGACAGTCCGAGATTTACACCTGCGCTGCCTACTTATGCGTGCCCCGACTCGCTATTAAACGAGAAAGAAGAGTGGGCGCAACACGCGCCACTCCCAGGAAATAATCCCACGTCCCGATTCCTAAAAGTAGATACCGCCCTCGCGCGGCTGGCGGAGAACCCCGAGGCGACAATCGTCGAGCGACTCAGGGCGCTCCGTTTACTCAAACGAGCACCACTATTAATGCTTCGCCGGTTACTCGCCCGCTCGCGAAAAAACCCAGGCAGCGTGCCGCTGCGGATCGTTGCTGCGGCCACGTTGGTCTATGCACGTGAGGTCTCCATTAGAAAAGGCAGGCCGAAGAAAGAGAAGAAGGCAGTGGATAGCGAGCAGACGAACCCGCTGGGGATATAAGCCATGTCCATCACATTCGCACAAGTCAAGGCCAAACTCGCCGATGATGAGCGTAAGCGGCAGGCTAGGCTCGAAAAAAGGCGCGGCTACGACAAGGCGGGCCGTGAAAGACGTGCTCTCGCGCGTGCTCTCGCGGAGGGCGGTCTACAGGACCTGCCTGCGCTGGTAGCTGCGGCTGTTGAGCAAGCGCCAGCGCCAGCAACACCAGAGCCGCCGAAGCCGGTTGACGCGACGGTCGAGGAACTTATCGCCAGACTCGTCGCTATTCGTGAGCGCATCTTCCGACTTCGCGCCTCGTTCGCAGTCACTCTGAGTTCTGACAACGCGATGGAAGCGAACCGCTACCTGGCGCTGTTTCAAACCATCGCACAACAGCTTGAAGAAATGGACGCAGACGCGCTTGCCAACATCACACGCGGCTTTGAATCGCTGTTGCTATCGCCTCCATTTTCAACGCAGAAAGCAACCATCCCTATTGAGACTCAGCGGATCGCGGAGCTGCGCTGGGAAGTAAGCCATAGTCCTGCACAACGCGAACCTACACCACCAGCCATAAGCGACGGATTGTCATGGATGCTATGAGCCAGTTCATCTCGGCGACAGAAAAAATATACAGGGAGCTGTCTCGGCCCCGACCGCCTCAGCCGCAACCCGCGTGCGCCACCACCGAAGTGAAGCCGATCACGTTGAGCAGGGCCGACGTTATCGCCATCGCCAGTCACGGACGCACAGCATCGGCAGAAGAACTACAGTACATCCTGGATCACGTCAAGGAGCTGTCTGTGACCAAGGAAGAGCGGGCTGCTGTCTCGCTCTCGCTCAACATGCTAATGGCGCAGCGAGCACGCGGGGGCTTTCGCAATGATCCGGCTGCGAAGTTCCTGAGCCAAACGCTTGGATTTGCAGAAACGCCTTGGGGGTTGATAGAGCGCGCGTGGATTCACGAACACATGCGAGCTGGTGCTGAAGCAGTCCAGCGCTGTCGTCACCACTTACCGCCGTTATGCCAGTGCTGGAGCGCAACTCGCGCGATTCTGTATCAGGCCAGCGCCGGTGGGCCAAAGACGCCGGAAGCGTGGGCCGCTACGCAGATCTATTCCTTCCTTGAACAGCTTGAACTCGCGAGCAGACCCGAGAGGCGCGAGAATACAGCGCCAAGATCAGACTACGAAGATGGCCACTATCCTGACATGGCATCCCGGTTCAGATGGCATACATCCACAGATAGCCAGTAACCAGCACACGGCCTACGGAACAGAAGACCGTCTACACAGCCGCTCCTTACTTACCGAGGGTAGGATGCCCTACTATAGCCGTAGTAGATGATGCAGATAGCGTCAGGACCAGCACCCCAGCCCGACTCCACGCACACCCGCAGTTGGCGTCACACGCAATCCAGTCCGCCACACGAACGAAACGCAGCTAAGCGGCAATAGGACGAATGAGGGTTACACGACGTAAGGGAGTGTCTAGCACAATGGTAGACATTAACAGATCACCGGCGCTTCATCTCGCAACATCAACTTCACACCACAAGGAATTAAATATGTCGAACAGCGATCAGAACCGCGAGCAGAACGTCTTGTTTGCTCAAACCCCCACGCAGCTCAACCCCGGCGCAGCTTTGCCGAGTGACTTCCAGATCGAAGACCGTGACGGCGGGCAGTGTGGCGACAGCGAGGCAGAACGCGCGAAGCTACTCGCCGAAGCCAACGCCGACAATATGTCCAAGCTCAGCGATCCGCTGCCCGTCCGCAACGAGGTCCCCCACAGTCGGTACCCAGACTAAAAGGAGCGGGCGAAGATGAACAGGGCCCAGCGAAAGAAACTGCACGCAGCCATCAACAGCTTAACGCCGGATCAAGTGGCATCCATCGTCAGGCAGACCAACCCGCGCGCCAAAGGCCCAAAGATCGACGTGCTTGCAAAGCAGATCGTCGCCGGAGCGCATTGGCAGGTATCGGAGCGAAGGATGCAGCGCGGATAGAACAGCACCAGAAATAAAACCGCCCACGGCAATCGCGCCGTGGGCATTCTTTTGCCTGCTCGATGCTAACTACCACGCTGGCTTAGTTGCATTCAACCGTGAGTAGTCGCCTGAATAGCGACATCTGGTGTCTCTGCGTGCAATAATCCGCAGCATGTACGTCCTGACGCTCGTCCTCTTTTCCGTTCCGTGCTTTCTGATTCTGGTTGCTTGGAGCCGAGCAGTGAAGGCGAAACAGGCGGCTCCAAGGGACTGGAGAATGAACTGCCTAATCGCCGCGCTGGTGACCGGGAGTTGGATGATTGTTGCCGCATTGGCGTTCCTGTTCGCATGGCTGCACGCTGGCGGAGATCCTCACGGGATGGGGACACCACCCGGACTTTGGCAAGTTCTGCGCTGGGTGTTCTGGTCGGCGCTTTTGGGAACAATAGTTTTGACGATCCTTGCAAAAGGGCGCGGAAGGCTTCTTATCCTTGCAGTAATAGTCAGTACCGTTCTTGCAGACTTCATAGTGATTAGGCTGGATTTCGACTAAAGATGTTGGCACTCCAAATCACGCCGCACGCAATGCGCGTGACAATGTGTTAACCGACACCTTCAGCTTCTTGGCGATAGGCCGCAAGCCCAGCCCGCCCCGTTGCAACTCGCGAGCGCGCTTCACATCGACCAACACCGCGCGCCGTCCCAACACCTTCCCAGCTTTCACAGCACGCGCGAGCCCGGCCTTAGTCCGCTCCGAGATCGCGATCCGCTCCTGCTGAGCCATTAAACTCATCACGGCCACAACCAGGTCCTTCATCACGCCGCAAGAATCCAGGTACGGCTCCTGATAACTCCGCCAGGCCACGCCCCAGGAATCCAACCGCTCAAGATAGGTCAGCGTCATCCGCACGCCCTCGCGCGAGAGACGGTCCAGACGCCAGAACAGCACCAGGTCAAACTGCCGCTGACTGGCGGCCAGCATCATTCGTTCAAACTCCGGCCGCGACTTCTTCCCGGAGCCGCTCACGGTGTCAACGTACTCAACGGCAACCTCCCAACCCTGCCGCGCCGCAAACTCGCGGAGCTGGTCGAGCTGATTCCCGTTCTCCTGCTTATCGGTACTCACCCGCGCGTAGACCGCAATCTTCATTGGCTCCCCCCTGTGTCATCATTCGAACGTTGGTTGCTACACCGTTTGTGGTCCGCAAGTGGCTGATAAATCGTGCGCCGTTCGCCTACCGTTTGTTGATACGGCCACGCGCTGCCCTACGATTCCTTCTTCAGGTACAGATCGATGGCGCGGCGAACGAGTTCTGACATCGGCGCTCCGGTCTTCGCCCGTATTTTTTCTAGCTTCTCTTTCTGCTGTTCGTTGAGGTAAATGTTAAGTCTGGTCTTCTGCATGGTGCCCTCCGAGTGCCAGTGTACATCATCTGGCACTACGCCGCCAGGATCTCTGTCTCCAGAGTCATCAACGCATCGCGAACGTTGTTGCACGAGTCCTTAACGATGCGCTGGAAGTTCGGCAAGTCCGCGCCGCTCGTCTCCCGTTCCCAGATGCTGGCCAGCAATGACGTGATCTCGGAAGACATGCCGTAGCTGCTGAAGTCGATGCTCCGGCAACGGCTGAGGAACCTCTTCTCTAGGGTGTCGGTGGCATTGCAGGTGAACACGAAGATCGTGTTTGGCGGGAACGCTGTCGCATCCAACTTGCTCAATAAAGCCAACTGCGCTGCAGGTGACATCTGGTCGGCCTCGTCTATCAGCACGAGATGGAAGCGTACAGCGTGCCATGAATCAGGTTGGCGCGGGGAGTAGTGGCAACGTCGGCAAACATCTTGGACAGCCTCCAGCGTACATTCCTTAGCTGGGATGTGGTGAAGCTCCGCTGGCAGCTCTGTGGCCAGCGCCAGCGCCATGGTGGTCTTACCTGTACCGCTCGGCCCTAAGAATATCCACGCGCTGGGATACGGCTTGGCAGCGAACGCCGTGATGATCTTCTTTGGCCGCTCCAGACCTACGAAGTCCTGGATGCGTTGCGGCCGGTACCGCTCGGCCAATGGTTGCGGAAAGTCGAATGCAGTCTGTGATGTCATGTTCTCCTCCGGGACTAGGTACATCGAATGCACGGTGAGCCCAGCGCCCACCGTGCCTACGTCGTACCTAGTTGGAGTTGGCCAGCACAGCGTCTAGCAGGCTTGCGCCAGCAGTGGCCATCGGCCGCGATTGAATGACGCTATGTACTGGCGCGCCAGCCGTGCTTTCCAGGATGACTTCCAGGGCTTGCGTCTTCAGACGTTCCCCCGTTCCCAGCACAGCGTTCTCCGCGCGGGCTTGGTCCACGGTGTAGCCTTGCCGTGCATCTGTGATCCGCGCTGTGCGGTAGTGGTCTGTGTACTCAGTTACCGCGTTGAGCAAGTTGTAAGCCGTGCCACGGATGGACGGGAATGCGTCGCTGTCGTTGGACTCGTAAAGCCTCAGCACGTCGGCCAGGATGTTTTCGCGCCGCGTGATGTTCTGTTCTTTGTCCTTCGGAGCTGGGAAGAGCCTATCCATCACGTTGGTCATCGACTCACGCGTGATACGGCGATTGGCCAGCATCTGGAGTTTGTCCTGGAGTTTAGCCGCGTCCATGACTACGCCGTCCATGGTCCGCTTGGCATCTTCGAAGCGCGCGTTCGCGTTCTTCGTGTGTTTTATCCGCAGGATTCCGGTATTAGT
>Ga0210399_10001512_pt1 | contig 18130 bp, 12 predicted proteins | sample IncBWC14MmetaG_FD_150865 | JGI IMG/M metagenome (GOLD analysis project Ga0210399, IMG submission 150865) | Forest soil microbial communities from Barre Woods Harvard Forest LTER site, Petersham, Massachusetts, United States - Inc-BW-C-14-M | ecosystem: Environmental > Terrestrial > Soil >...
CCCGCGAAATTGCCGTGATGGAGGGCGTCACCGCTCCGATCGACGCCCGGCCCTTTGCCGTACCAGAGGGCGACCACGCCGTCGACCGTGGAATGAGGGTAGTGGTCGAGCATCTGCGTCCCGCTGATCGCCGTCGCCGCGAGCTCTTCGTTGGCGCCGGGCACGTGGAGGATGTCATGCTGGGGCAAGAGACCGCCGGCCTGCCCCAGCGCGAGGTCGTAGCCACCCAAAGGGGATCCCGGATAGCCGCTGATAAACGTGCCGATGCGAAGCCCGGCCTTTCTGTCGCGGCGGCTCTGGTCGATGGGGAGGCGCACCAGTGCCTGCATCCCCGTGAGGTAGACCGAACCCTCTTCGCGGCGATAGCGGTCGCCGAGAGCGAGTGGAGTGGAGGGGGCGTCTCTATTCATGGCATTAGGGCGAGACGTTTGCGGAACAGATCCCATCACCCATCGAGACAAGCCCCTCGCGAGGCATCCAAAAGCGGGAGTCTAGCGCAGGCGGGTTCATTCGCCGGGGTTCCATGGACAGGCATTTCCCCCAGGACGGGGAGCTTGAGGGGGGAGGGCGAGCGATCGATACTTGCGTGATAATGCTCTATTGTACTAGAGTTGAACAAACTGGCAAATGGCGGCGTGGCTGGGTGATTCCGAGCGCGGCGCGATGGGGTTTCTAGGATGGCGAGGAAGGACAGTCTGAAGAGCCGGGACCATCTTCAGGGCGTCTCCGAGCTGGGGCTCGAGTACCGCCGCCACGCGCCGCAGTCCTGGGCACTCCAGGAGAGGGCGAGTGCTGTCCTAGTCGACGGTTTGAGCCACGGTATCCGTGGCATCGCAGGGGTTGCTCCCCGGATCGTCGAGGCCCGGGGCGCCTGGATTCGAGACGAGGAGGGTCACTGGATCCTGGACTTCTGGCAGGGACACTTCGCGAACATCCTCGGCCATAACCCAGAGTGCGTCACCGGGCCGCTTGCGCACGCCCTCGCGGAGCGGCGAGGTCTGCAGACCGGCCTCGTCCACGAGTCCGAGTGTCAACTGGCGGAGCTTCTTAGCCGGCTCACGGGTGCTGAACGGGTCCGCTTCACGACCAGCGGCGCGCTCGCCACGATGTTCGCCGTCCTTCTGGCCAGAGCCTTTACGAACCGAGATCTCGTCCTGAAAGTCGGCGGCGGGTGGCATGGAGCCCAGCCCTGGAGCCTCAAGGGCGTGCGCTTCCAGAACGGATTCCAACGGCCGGAGAGCGAGGGTCTCTCCGCGGCTGTACCCGCCCAGGTCTTGGTCACCCGCTACAACGATCCCGATGCGCTCCAGGACGTGTTCCGACGCAAGGGGAATCAGATCGCCTGCTTCTTAGTCGAGCCGTTCGTGGGTGCGGGTGGCCTCCTACCCGCGCGCCCCGACTTCCTTTTGGAAGCTCGACGTCTCACCGAGCACTACGGTGCCCTCCTGATCCTAGACGAGGTGATCTCCGGCTTCCGCTTCCGGGCCGGGGACACCGGGCGCCTGTTCGGCATCCGAGCCGACCTGAGCCTTTTCGGAAAGATCTTGGGGGGCGGGATGCCGCTTTCCGCCGTGACCGGCCGGAAGGAGGTGATGGCCCTGCTCGGGGAGGGCTCGGGGCGGGTCAGGCTGCCCGGCGGTACGTTCTCAGCCCATCCGGCGGCCCTCACCGCCGGGAGGCTCATGCTCGAATACCTGGAGAAGAATCAGGCGCGTCTCTATCCGCGGCTCGAGGCGCTCGGCGAAGCCGCGCGGGCGATCGTGGAAAGGGCGCTGGGGGCAGAGGGCATCGACGCTCTCTGCAGCGGCGGCGGCAACGAGGCGCTGCCCCCGAGTTCGCTCGTCGGAGTCCATTTCCGATGCGCTGAGGGTGGGTCCCTTGAAGCGCCCGACGATGTTCAAGACCCGGAGCTATTCGATCCCGTCCTCGGAGAGAAGCTCTTGAGGCTTGCCCTGCTGCTGGAGGACGTGCACGTGGTGCACGGGGTAGGTGCGCTGTCATTGGCCCACGATGATTCCGATCTGGCTTTTCTGGAGGCCGCTCTTCACCGCGCCGCAGGCCGGATGAGGCCCTACCTAGGCTGAAGTGTGGGGAGGTCGCGCGGCGAGGGCACGCACAATATCTGGAACGAATCGGGCGGCGTCAGCTTCGAGATCGCGCAGAGACCTCCACCGTTGAACGCGACTTTCGGATGGCCAGTCGCGTCTAAGGTACGGGCGTCCCCAAAAAAGGAAAAAACGAGGAGGGCATGATGCGCTGGCTGACAGGACCCGTACTGGCGAGCCTGATTGTGACGACGGGGTATGCTGCGGCCCCCACTCCCGATGTGCAAGATGCGGCGGGCCAGCTCGAGACGTTCGGAGCGCGGCTCGAGGGGGTGGGCTTCTCCGGAGCCCTCCTCGTCGCCAAGGATGGACGCATCCTCCTCTCAAAGGCCTACGGCTACGCTGATCGGGCTCGAGGCATTCGCAACACGGTGGACACCGTCTTCCCGGTGGGCTCGATCACGAAGCAATTCACTGCTGCGGGGATCCTCGCGCTGGAGCAGCGCGGCGCGCTCAGCACGGGCGATCCAATTACCAAGTACTTCCGCGATGTTCCTCCGGACAAGGTAGGCATCACCATCCACCACCTGCTGACCCACAGCTCGGGGTTGGTGGGGAGCCTCGGTGGGGATAAGGAGCCAATCGGCTGGGACGATTTCTTCAAGCTTGTGATGAAGAGCAAGCTGCTCTGGCCGCCCGGAACAAAGTACGAATACTCCAACGTCGGTTTCAGCGTCCTGGCCGGGATCATCGAGCACGTGTCGGGCCAGCCCTGGGAGCGCTTCCTCAGAGAAAACCTTTTTCTCCCGGCCGGAATGCAACAGACGGGCTGCGTGCTCCCGAAGTTCGCTCCCGATATGGTCCCCCACGGCTACCAAGACGACGACGACGTGGGGACCTTCATAGCTGACTACGGCCCCGAGGGGCCGTATTGGCACCTCCGCGGCAACGGCGGCATCAACTCGACGATCGGCGACATGTACCGCTGGCACCAAGCGCTTCTCGGGGATACCGTCCTCTCGGCGGAGTCGCGCCGCAAGGCCTTTACCCCCTACGTGCGAGAGGGCGACGACGCCGATTCGTTCTACGGGTATGGCTGGGCGCTGTTCAAGTCGCCCCGCGGCACAAACATCGTCACGCACAACGGCGGAAACGGTATCTTTACGGCGGAAATGATCCGCTTCGTGGACGAGGGGGTTGTGGTGTACGGCGCCGCGAACGACTCGGCTTTTGCCGCATGGGAGCAGACTCCCCGCCTAGCCGCGCTCCTGTTCGGCGGTACGGTGGAAGTGCCGCCCGCGGTCGTGGCGCTGCCCGGGCCGGCCCTCGAGGAGCTGGTCGGGCACTACACGGTGCCATCCGGGTCCGGCTTCGACCTACAAAAGCATGGTGGCGGATTGTTGGCCCTGCCGGACGGACAGGAGGCCGTGAACGCCCTGGCGGCTGTTCGTCCGCAGTCCCAGGCCCGCTATGCGACGGTGGCCGCGAACACGCAGACCCTCCTGGAGAGGATCGTTGCGGGGCGGACCAGCACCGCTGATGGTGACTCCGCCTGGGACGTCAGCGAGGAAATGTACCGACGCGAACAAGCGCGCCGTCAGCGCCTGGAGAGCGACCTCGGACGCCTGAAAGCTGCCCATGTACTCGGCACCCTGCCCGCCCCGGAGGGGAGGGGCCGGGTCATTGCGCGGCTCGACTTTGCGAAGGGCTCCCGGTATCTCCGTTGTCTCTGGGGGCCCGGTGGCCGACTCTGGCACATCCGTGAGCTAGGCCAACCGGTGGGAGTCCAGCTCTTCTCGGAGTCGCCGACCGTCCTTTTCTCGTACACTCCTTCTAGCGGCGGCATCCGTCGTGTCGAGATCGTGAGGAGGGTCGACGGCCGTGTGGAGGCACTTGCGCTGCAGACGCCGTCGGGCCCCGTACGCGCTACCCGGATGTCCCCGAAACCGTCGTCGGGATCGTCCGGATCCGGAGAAAGCGAGCGGAAGCCATGACGTCCGGAGCGGACGCATTCTCGGCGGAGGTGAGTGGGGGCACTCGACGTATGCGTTGCCCGCGCTCAACTCGACTGGGCCCCAAGGTCCTATTGCTCGCCTTTGGCGTTGCCACGGTCGCGGGGGGCGCGCTCGGAAGTGAACGCCCCGGGGCCGGAGCCGCCCCCGTCTCAGCATGGCGGCTGGTGGTTCTGGGCGTTGTGCAGGATGCCGGCATGCCGCACCTTGGCTGCACCCAGTCCCCGTGCAGGGACGCCTTTGCCGGGCGGCTCCGCAGGGAGAAGGTCTCATCGATAGGCGTCGTAAGCCGCTCCTTGGGGAAGGCCTACCTTTTCGACGCCACCCCGGACTTCCCGGCGCAAGTTGACACGCTGACCGGCGGCCGCGTGCCGGACGGGATCTTTCTCACGCATGCTCACATCGGCCACTACACTGGCCTGATGTATCTCGGCAAAGAAGGGATCGGCTCCCACGATACCCGCGTCTTCTGCACGACGCGCATGGCACGATACCTCAGAGAGAACGGCCCCTGGAGCCGCCTGGTGGCGGACCGAAACATCGCGTTAAGCGAACTGCGGCTGGATCAGCCGCTTGAGCTAGAGGCCGGTCTTAAGGTCTCGGCGTTCAAAGTGCCCCATCGCGACGAGCTCAGCGATACGGTGGGATACCGGATCCAGGGACCCACTGCCACCGCGGTGTTCATCCCCGACACCGACGGTTGGGAGAAGTGGGATCGTAGTCTCCGCCGGCTCGGAGACGAGGTGGATCTTCTTCTAGTGGACGGTACGTTCAGCGGCACCGAGGAGGTGAAGGGCCGGAGCTTCGATGAGATACCCCACCCGCTGGTGCCGCACACGCGTGAGCTGCTGCGGGGAACGCGGGCCCGCCTGTGGTTCATCCACCTCAATCACAACAATCCCCTACTGAACAACGCCGAAGACGTGCTGAGGGAGGGGATGGAGTTCGCTTTGTAGCCACGCCCACCATACGATTGTTCACCACTTGACATGCTCAACAGAACACCATACCCTCGCCTCCAACAAAGGCAGGACGGATCGCCGAGCGTTGACACGGTGGCGCTGGAGGCATCCGCTGACGCGCAGAACCGTAGACTCCCGAGAGCCGAGGGCGTAAGGCGGATCTGATAAGGCTGGAGTGCACGTGTCCAAACGTCAGAGTGGTGTTCTTGACCCCCTGCCCCGGAGCCTCACTCTGCCGGACCTGGTCTGGATCGTCGTGGGCACGGTGATCGGATCCGGCATCTTCATCGTGCCGGCGGTCACCCTTCGCCAGAACGACGGGTATGTCGGTCCGACACTGGTCGGATGGACGCTCGCGGGCGTTTTCTCCTGCCTGGGTGCCCTGACCTATGCGGAGCTGGCAGCGATCAAGCCCGAAGCGGGCGGGCTGTACGTCTACATCCGGGATGCCTTCGGTAGGCTCCCCGCGTTCCTCTATGGCTGGACGCTCCTGGTCGTGATTGGTACAGGCTCCATAGCGGCCCTCGCCGTGGCCTTCGGCATCTACCTGCGCGAGCTGTTCACGCTGCCGCCGTGGATGACAAAAGTGGCAGCCGTCCTCGCAATCGGGCTGATCTGCGCGCTCAACGTGCGCGGCGTCCGTCAGACCGCCGCGGTTCACGCTACAGTCACCGCCCTGAAGCTGGGAGCGATCCTTGCCATGTGTGCTGCACTGCTCGCACTGGGGAGGGAGGGCCCGGCAGTAATGGCACGGATGTGGCCGGACGCGGCCCTCGGCCGCCTCCTGCCAACGATCGGCATGTCCATGCTGGGAGGGCTGTGGGCCTACGAGGGATGGCACTATTGCAGCTTCTCGGCCGGCGAGGCCCTCGACCCACAGCGCAATCTGCCGAGGGCGCTCGGGATCGGCATGGCGATCCTGGTGATGGTTTACACGCTTGCCAACCTCGGGTATGTGGTGACCCTGGGACCGGCCCGCGCCGCGGGAGCCGAGCGGGTGGCCGCGGCCGCCACATCGGTGGTGGCGGGCCCCATTGGTGCTGACCTCGTCACGATCGTTATCCTCTTGTCCATCCTCAGCGCAGCCAACGGAACCATGTTGACGACACCTCGTGTCTACTTCGCGATGGCACGGGACGGTCTCTTCTTCTCGTGGCTCGGCACGCTTCATCCGCAGTACGCGACACCGGCACCAGCGATCCTCGTGGCGGCCATGTGGGCGTCCGTGCTCGCCGTGTCAGGGACATTCGAGCAATTGCTCAACTACGTGGTCTTCTCGGCGTGGATCTTCTACGGCCTGGGGGCGGCAGCGGTATTCGTGTTCCGGCGACGTTTGCCTGGCCCGCGGGCGTTTTCCGTGCCTGGGTACCCCGTGACGCCAATTCTGTTCCTTGCCGCGGCCGGGCTTCTCGTCGCCAACACGGCAGTGACGCGGCCGATCATCGCGGCGGGGGGAGCGGCCGCGGTCGCGGTTGGGCTACCCGCCTACCTGCTGCTCTCCGGCCGACGGTCGCAGCTGGACGCGGGCGGGAGCCAGGGCGTGGTGCCAAGGGCATGAAGTCCCAATGCCGACCTGTGGAGCTCCGTAAGATTGAGCCCCGAAGGATGAAAGAGGCAAAAATGCTGAGGTCGGGCCTGGTCGCCTTGGCGCTGGTATGGAGCGCCGCGGCGCCACGCACGCTGGCAGCGCCGCGGCTGAACGTGTTCATTTCCACGGACATGGAGGGAGTCGGCGGGGTTGTTGGAGAAGCACAAGTACAGGCCTCGGGTTACGACTACGATTTTTCCCGGCGGATAATGACGGCGGAGACGAACGCGGCGGTTGCCGCGGCCTTTGCGGCGGGCGCGACCCGCGTCACCGTGATCGATGCGCATGGCTCGGGCACCAACCTGATGGCCCGCGACCTCGATCGACGAGTCATCCTGGTCTCCGGCTTTCCCATGCCCGGCGGGATGATGCAGGGGATCAGCTCCGATGAGGACGCGGTCGTGTTCATCGGGTACCACGCGCATGCCGGCGTTGCCGACGCCATCATGGGACACACCTACACGGACGGTCTCCGCCGGGTGGTGCTGAACGGTCACGAGGTGGGGGAGTTCGGGCTGAACGCGGCACTCGCGGGACACTTCGGCGTACCGGTCGTATTCATGTCAGGTGACCGGGCCGCGATCGATGAAGCACGAGGCCTCTGCCCCGCGATCGAGGGAGTTGTGGTGAAAGAGGGCCTCACCCGGTCGGCCGCCCGCTTGACGCACCCGGAGGAGGTTCAGAAGAGGATCTCGGACGGCGTTGGGCGGGCGCTGGCACGCCGCTCGGGGGTCCCCCCGGTTCGCCTGACTGCTCCCATCACCCTCGAGGTGGAGCTCGCGACGACCCTCCAGGCCGACAACGCAGCCCTCGTGCCCGGCGTCGAGAGGGTCAACGGCACCACGGTGAGGTACCGCTCCGACAGCATGGTCGACATCTACCGCTTCTCCATGCTGGTGGACCGGCTAACCGGATGATGTGGCTCTCTGGCGCTCGGCCCGGATTCATCACCTGCGCTTGGGCGCTGCTGTCCCTCGCCGGAACGCTCTCGGCCACGGCCGCTTCCCCGACCAAGCTCAAGGTGTTCGTATCCGTCGACATGGAGGGGATCGCGGGGGTCGTGGTCGAGCGACAGACAGGCCCGGAGGGTCACGACTACGCTCTCCATCGCGAGCAGATGATGGCGGAGGCCAACGCCGCGATCGCGGGCGCCTTCGATGCCGGTGCCACGGAGGTGGTGGTGCTCGACTCGCACGGTAGCGGCACGAACTTGCGCCCGGACTTGCTCGACCCTAGAGCCTCGCTGATCTCGGGCACGCCGCGGCCATGGGGGATGGTGGCCGGCCTGGACGGGAGCTTCGATGCGATGGTCTTCGTGGGCTACCACGCCAGCGGCTCCGTTCCGGATGGTGTGCTCGCCCATACGTTCAACCTGTCCCCGCTGTCGGTTCGACTCAATGGGCAGGTCGTCGGCGAAGGAGGATTGAGCGCCGCGGTGGGGGGGCATTTCAACGTCCCCGTCGTCTTCGGCGCCGGTGATCGCGCCTTCGTGCGCCAGTTCCAGGGGCTTAGGACAGGAGCCGAACTGCTCGCGACGAAGGATGGCCTTTCCAGCTCGTCGGCCGCGCTCGTCCACCCCTACGTCGTGGTTGAGGGAATACGCAAAGGCGTCAAGGCCGGGCTCGAGCGCCGTGCGACGATCTCTCCCTGGCAGCTGGGCAAACCGATCACGCTTGAGGTTGAGCTGGGGAACACTGCTGAGGCGGATCGTGTGATGCTTATTCCAGCGATGGCCCGAGTGGATGGCCGCACCGTGCGATACGTGGCACCGGATGCGCCCACGATGTACCGCATTTTCGTCCTGATCGATCGTCTCACGGGCCGCTAGCCCACCGCGTGGGGTCCACTCGCCGTGGGGCCGCGCACTAGAGATCGCACCCGGAGCACAGGGCATGGTCGAGTGCGGCCGTAGGAGCGCCCCGGCAAGGCAGAACTCAGCTTGTGAGACAATGAACCAGAGGCGGTCATGTCGATCCAATTGGGACTGGGACTGACGGCAATACTCCTCACACCGTTTGGCCTATCCGATGCCGTGTCCTTCGACCAATCCGCGAGCGCCTCGGATCCCTGGCATGTAGCCGGACCTCCGACCGTCATCTCGCAAGAGGTTCGATTCAGCAACGCCGGTGCAAGTCTGGTTGGTACGGCCTATCTCCCGAACACTGGAGATCGCTTGCCTGCCGTAGTGGTCTTGCATTCTGCGGGAGCGGCGACGCGGGAAGCGGCTCTCTACCGCCATCTGCGAGAAGGATTGCCTGCGTTGGGTTTCGCGGTGCTGATCTATGATCGGCGTGGGAGTGGCCAGTCTTCCGGAAGCCTTCAGGGCGCCGACTATGAGATGCTGGCCGACGACGCCGTCGCCGGACAGCACGCGTTGGCAAACCTTTCCCGCATTGATCCGGCCAAGATCGGGTTTTGGGGACTGAGCCAGGGTGGTTGGCTCGCCGTGCTGGCAGCGGGGCGCAGCCAGAACGCCGCCTTCGCGATTTCCATCTCCGCGCCGCTCGTCACCGCGGATGAACAGATGCAATTTGCGACGAGCAACTTGCTCGCGGTTCGCGGCTTTTCTCAGGAGGATGTTCGAGAAATGCTCGAGACGCGAAGGGCGTGGACCGGCTACCTACGGGGCACAAACCCACGTGAGGTAGCAATCGATGCTCTAGGCAAGGCACAATCCAAACCCTGGTTCAACCTTACCTACATGCCCAAACCATCTGATCTCGCTAATGATCAAGCGATCCGCAGGAGCCTGGATGATGACCCTGTGGCGGCTGTTCTGAAGGCTAGGGTTCCGCTGCTCTTTCTCTATGGAGGTTCCGATCCATGGGTTCCCGTCGCTCAATCCATGAAGCGGCTAGAAGCGTTGAGTGGTCAGCGCCACAACATTGAGAGCGGAATCATTCCTAACGCAAACCACGAACTGATGTTTCCGGTGAAAGAGACGATGCAAGTGAACGCTGATACAGATCGCAACGACGCTCCGGAAGCACCCAGTTATTTCATGTTACTCGGATCTTGGCTCTCCCGCCGCTTCCCGAACCGTTGAACAGTCCGTGCCTTTGCCGCGTCGTCTAATGTGGGGGCACGTATCATTCGGCTAGTCTGGGTCACAAGAAGGGCTCAATCTACTGACGTGCTGCGTCGCGCCACGATCCGTTCATTGCAGGCTTCACGTCCTGAAGAGTCGGGTGTGGTCGCTACTCTTTGCGGAACACAATGTCCATGAGGTCGGGGGTGATCTTCTCCGCTGGGAAGGCGTCGACGTTAGTCATCAGGATCAAGGTCGCGTCGGCGTCGAACGACTTGATATAGTCGGCGTTGAAGATGCCGTTCCCGCCAATCACCCGGATCCGTAGCGAGCCGTTATCGCCTTTCTTGACGTAATGCTCCTTGAAACCTGCCCTGGCCGTGACGGGCAGAACAGGGCCGTTTTGCAGGGCCTCCATCAACTTCTGGAGGTCCGCTGCCGTGGCCAACATCCCACCATTGCCGCGCAAGTTCCATGAAGGCCCGTCTGACGCCCAGGGATGGTCGAGCGGGCTTCCCCAGCGCTTGCCTTTCTCATAGCCCACCGCGAGATCCTCACGCGCCCAAAGCGGGATTTTGTAGCCGATGTTAGGCGTGCCCGCGGGTGTTAGGATGCTCCCTTGCACGTACCGTTCATACGGCTGGCCAGAGACCTTCTCGATGATCATCGCGAGTAGGCTGTAGCCGGCATTGGAGTAGCGGGCCTTCTCGCCTGGTTTGCCTATCAATCTGGACGACAGAGCCTTGTCTAGCACCCAATCCCGAGCTACGACGTCGTAGTCGTCGCCGAAGATGTCGTCCAGTCCCGACCTGTGACTCAATAGTTGTTGCACAGTGATCTCGGCTTTGTCGGGCGGGACGTTCGCGAAGAACCTCGTGATCGGGTCGCTGACGGCGAGCTTTCCATCCGCTTGGAGCTTCCAGATGGCGGACGCGGTGATGGGCTTCACGATCGAGCCGATGTCGAACACCGTCCGGGGCGTGATCGGTCGACCAGCCTCCCGATCGGCGAGCCCGTAGCCCTTTTCCAGTATGACGCTGTCTTTGCGGATCCAGAGGACTGCTCCCGAAAAGCCGCTGCGCTCGAGGGCCTGCAAACGAGCATCGACTTCCACGGCGAGGATGCTTGCACTGGGTCCGGGGGGGGCGGCGCCCGTGGCGGCGGCGAAGGAGAGGCAGCCACAAGCGGCGAGCCCGGGAGCCAGCCAACGGTTGATGTTTCTTCTCACCATGTTTACCGCCGCTCGGTTCGGACGCCACGTCCCGTGAGCTCATGGCTGCCGAATACGGTTCGCTAGAGTCCTGCCATTCCCCCCGACCCTCAGTTGCGCGGGGATGGATAGTCCGGCTCGACAGAGATTCGAGGCTGGGCATCGAGAGCCAGAAGGAAAAAGCCCGTCTCGAGGTCGCTCTGGGGGCCCTGTGCATGCAGGCGGAGCAAGTCCGCCGCGTAATCAAAGTCGCGGTAGGGGGGAAGGCCGAACTCAGCGTTGTAGTTGACGGCGGTGATCTTGCGGACTTGAGTCTTGATCTCCTCGAGCGGAGGTAGCAGATGTGGAGAGTCAGGGCGAAGACGAAGGATATCGAACGGGGTGACCTTGTCGATGTCGGTGAACGGGTCCTTGCGGCGTAGGAGCTCGTTGATTGCCGCGACGTTGATCGCCGAATCAAGAACGTCTGGCCAGAGTTCCCCATTCCTCGAGAGGTCCTTGGCGACCAGATAGGTCTGGAAGGCAACCTCGGCGCGCAGGTCAGGAACATCCGAGAAAAACTCGCCCTTGAAGGGGAGTCCGTGGGATCGTAGCTTCGACACTGCGAGAAGGAGCCACGGATTGCTACGCCCCTGAGGGGAGGCCTGTGTCGGGACGAGCTTTCCCGGGACCGGCACGAAGTCCGCCCCCGTCTTCAAGCCGGCCGCCTTGGGCAGGAGAGCGGTTGCATTGGCTAGCTCCAGATCCATCGCGCGCAGGCTTCCAACCAGGAACTCGTGAGCCTTGTCCCAGAGTTGTCGATCATGGGTTGCTTCGCCTGCGGACGCCACGAGGATCGCGCGGAGAGCCAGGCCTTCCGGCTTGCTCCAGTCCGCGGTGGGGGATAGACCACGGGCGACTTCGGCGGCGATCCTTCCTGCGGCGCGGCGTTCCGAGTCGCGAGCCGCCGGGTCTGGTTCCCGATAGCTGAGTTCGGCCAACACGACCCCGGCATAGGCAGCCAACTCGCCGGTCGACGCCAGTTGGCGCTGGGCCCAGTTGCGCACGCAATCCAGGTAGCGCGCATCTCCCGTCTTGTCGAAGGCGGAGAGGAGGCCCCAATAGAACGCGGCCGCACCTGGACTCGGAGTGCGGGGGGCCGAGCGTTTGGCGTCGTTTTCGAGCGCTTGATCCGCCAGGTGCTTAAGGAGGTTGCCCTTTGCAAGCTCCTCCATGCGGACGGCCTTCTTGCCGGCGTCGGTCACGGCCTCCTTGCGATTCCGGCCAACGAAGTGCAGGAAGGAGTCCTTCAGAGGCTCGCCCTGGGCGAGTGGAGTCTGGAAGCCGAGTAGCTCGCCCACTGTGGGGGCCACGTCGGTCTGGTAGGCGGGCCTATCGACCACGACTCCCTTCTTGGTGTCCGGACCCAGCACGAGCAGCATGATGTGCCGGCAACCCTCACAGAGATCGCCGTGCTCGGCGAACCCCTCACGAACGCCGTCGAGGTGGTACCCGTGGTCATTCGTCAGAATCAGGGTCGTATGGCCCTTGTAGTAGGGGTCCGCCTCGATCGCTTCCCAAAGCTGGGTCAGGAGTCCGTCTTGGTGCTCGACGGCCTTTGTATGCCAGTCCCAATGTCCGCTGTGCGCCAGGTGGTCCGTAGCACCGAAGTTTGCGAAGACAAGTCGGGGGCGGTCCCGCTTCAGGGCGTCGAGGAGCTTGGCAAGGACGTCGGAGTCGTTTTGAAGTGTGCTCTCTCCGATGTCGATTTCGAACTTAGGCTCGAACCGATTCGAGTAACCGGGGAAGGACGTTGTAGGGTCGTACGCGTATCGGCCCTTTCCGAAGAGAACCCACACTTTCTCTGCCGCGACGTTTTGCTCGTCGGCGAGATAGTCGAAGATCGTGGGCATTGTTTGGCGTGCCCCCCGGTTTCGCATCTTCTGCCATGTTCCCGTGGCGAGCGTCGAGTGTCCGGCCTTCGTAATGGTCACGCCGTTGTTGTAGAAGTGACTGTAGAGCGTCCCTTGAGGACGCAACTCCTTCCAAAGGCGAGGGATAAATCGATGCTCCGGGTCACCAAACGTCCTCTCCCAAGAGACGCCATCCATGACGGCGATCACGACGTTCTCCGTCTGATAAGGTCCCGCGGCTCTTGCGGGTACGCCGACAAACGCCAGAGCAGCAAGCAACCACTGTGCGCGTCTCATGGCCTCCCCCTCATCGCGATCCTCCCCAGAACCGGGTTTTCGGACCTTTTAATCGATATTGCTCAACATGTCAACACTTGACTACTTAGGAACCCAGCTGCTATCCAAACTAGTGAACAATAGCATTGCTCAACACGTCCGATGTGGCATATGCTGGCGAGTGATAGGGTTCGGGCTCGCCGGCAGCAGCACCCGATAGGCCGTCTCCCGGCATGCTTTGGGAGGGGATGTCATGACCAAGCCATCGTGCGCGCTTAGAGCATTGCGCCCGGTCGTCCTCTTTGCCCTGAGCCTGCCCGTCGCGTGTCTACTCTGGAGCGCTCTGCGCGCCCAAGACTCCACACCCAATCCGTACGACGCCAAAGCCCATTACCGCAAGCAAGAGTTCATGATCTCAATGCGCGACGGCGTCAAGCTCTACACGGCGGTTTACCTCCCACTCAAGCAGGAACCGGCCCCGTTCCTCCTGTTTCGCACGGTTTATGGTGTTGGAGCTTACGGACCCGACCAATTCGCCCACCAGATGGGGCTTTCCGACCAGTCTCATTCGATAGAGGACGAAGGCTTCATTTTCGTTCGTCAGGACGTTCGCGGGAAGTTTCGCTCGGAGGGTGCATTTGGCACCATGCGGCCGATCTTGGCTGAGAGGCACGGAACGCAAACGGACGAGAGCACGGATACCTACGACACGATCGAGTGGCTGCTGAAGAACGTCTCCGGCCACAACGGCCGTGTGGGCCTCTGGGGCATCTCGGCGTCCGCCACTCAAGTGCTCTACGGAATGATCTCCCCGCACCCGGCGATTCGAGCCGCCTCTCCTCAGGCGCCAGCGGTTGACATGTTTATCGGAGACGACTTCCATCACAATGGCGCGTTTCGCCTCTCCTACACGTTCTTTTGGCTCTCCCGGAACGCTCGGGTCCGTAGCGGTCCGTCAGACTCGGAAGGGCGTCCTTTCGACATGGGCACGCCGGACCAGTACCGGTTCTATCTCGATATGGGCCCGCTCAGGAATGCGAACGCTAGGTACCTCCACGACCAGGTTCCTCTGTGGAACCAGTACATGGAGCACGGCAGCTACGACGAGTTCTGGAGCAGTCGCAACATGCTTCGGCATCTGGTCAAGATTCCCTTTCCTGTTCTTACCGTCGCTAGCTGGTTTGATGCTGAGGACTTCTATGGCCCGATGAGCGTCTATCGACAACTCAAGACCACTTCACCGGACGCCCGCAGATACCTCTTCGTCGGGGCCTTCGAACACGGCGGCTGGAACGAACATCCCGACGGCAATTCACTAGGAAACCTCAGGTTCCAGGGCGACCCAGCCGTCTTCTTCCGCGAGAAGGTCCAACTGCCTTTCTTCCGACACTACCTAAAGGACAAGGGACCGCTCGACCTGCCTCCCGTCCTCGCATACGAGACCGGCGTGAACGAATGGCGGAACATGACCGAATGGCCGCCGCAGACGACCGAGAAGCGCTTGTTCCTGCGGGAGAACCACGGCCTCTCCTTCGATCCTCCCACGCAAGCAGGGGTCGCATACGACGAATACGTCAGCGATCCCGATCACCCCGTGCCGTTCACAGTGGAAGTGCGCCGCAACCCCGGTCAACTGTGGATGGTGGAAGACCAACGCTTTGCGGCCACCCGCCCCGACGTACTTGCCTACGAGAGTGAGCCGCTAGCCGAGGACCTCGTGGTAGCGGGCCCGCTCACGGCGCAACTAGTCGTATCAACCTCCGGGACGGACGCTGACTACATCGTCAAGTTGATCGACGTCTACCCAGGCAACGCGCCCAACGACTCTCCTAGGGCCTGTGGCCCGCCCATGGGTCACTATCAGCTCATGCTCTCCGCCGAGGTCTTGAGAGCAAAGTTTCGGGAAAGCTTTGTCAAGCCGGAGCCGATGAAGCCTGGAGTTCCAACTGGGCTGACGATCCACCTCCCCGAGCGCCTCCACCGTTTCCGGAAGGGTCATCGTCTCATGGTGCAGATCCAAAGCACGTGGTTCCCCATCATCGATCGGAACCCACAGCAGTTCGTCGACGTCTATAGCGCCAAGGAGGCGGACTTCCAGAAGGCCGCCCAGCGTGTTTACAGGAGCGGCGACCATCCGTCATACCTTACGCTCCCGCTCCTAACCGACGGCAACAGCGCTTCCGGAGGAGGCCATTGAGCGGTGAGAGCGGGAGAGCGTGTGACACAAACGGCTCCGGTGGGTACGATTGCAAATGGCGTAGGCGGCTGACACACACCGCTGGGTACCAGCTGCGAATTGGACGGGACCACTTCGGGGCGGGACGCGCCAAGTTCCCCCGGCTGGCGCTGGCAGCACACCTCGAGGGGCCGGGTCAGAGGCCGCGCTACTCCTGTGTGGTGTCCACGAGCGACCAGTATCCTGCTCATAAGATCTAAGCGTGCAACACCCGCAATCGACAGACTGTTCTTCCAGTAGAACTCAACGGGTTGGTGAGGTCGGGTCCGCCGTGTGCCCCAATCCGCGCTGGTGCTGGATGTCCACTAACGCGGAGCGCTTCCCGAGATGTCCCCAGGCGAGCAGAGCGTGACAATGCGATTCCTCCTTGCCGCTTTGAGTGTTCTGTGCCTTGTTGATGACAATGGGAGTCAGCGAGAGCCAGTCGTTGGGCATACGTCACAAGACACCCTCCCCGGCCTGAAAGAGTGCCTCCAGCGTGAACTGGTGCCAAGGGGCTTTGCCGGCGCGGTGCTGGTGGGGGATCGTGATGCGACGCACTTTCAGCAGAGCTACGGCCAGGGCCTCACCTCCGAGACAAAGTTCTATATCGCGTCGATTTCGAAACAATTTGCCGCCATCGCGGTGCTGAAGCTCCAGGAGGGGGGCCGACTCAGCGTCGCAGACGAGATCTCGAAGTTCCTGCCGGCCGTACCTGTGGACAAGACGCATATCACGCTTCATGAATTACTGACGCACACCTCCGGCTTGCCACAGCAGTATGCTGCTGATGGCATCGTCGACCGCGGGGCGGCAATTCGGGCGGTCTTGGCCGAACCCTTGCAATCCGCCCCAGGCGAAAAGTTTCGCTATACCAATGACGGCTACAACCTCGTGGCGGCGATCATCGAGATCACTGCGCGCCAACCGTACGAGGCCTTTCTTAGGCGCGAACTGCTAGACCCCATCGGTCTGGCCGACACAGGCTTTTGGGGCGAACCGACGACTCATGGCGCACTAATCGCTCCCACCATGCGCCCGATTGAGCCCACGCCGAATTGGGGATTCCGCGGGGCCACTGGAATGTACTCAACCACGACTGACCTGTATCGCTGGACCCGCGCCTTGCTTGACCACCGGATCCTTTCGAGTGCGACCACGAACGCGCTCTTGCAGCCCTATGTTTCGACGTCCGCTGGCGACTATGGCTACGGCTGGTTCACCTCCGCGACGCCCCAAGGCAATAAGCTGTGGACGGCGGGTTACGAGGACTTTGGTCACAGCGGCATTGTCACTGCGTATCCAGGGGGCAGAATAAGCGTGGTACTTTCAAGTGCTGGAGAGGTAGGGGGCAAGCCGGCCCGAGACGTCGCGAATGCAGCGATCGACCGTGCGCTCTTTGGGCCAAGCTCGCAGTGCGGTTCGAACCCGATCATCGAGGCGCTCGATTCGACCAAGCACCTCGTGCCCTACAGCGTGAGCCTTGAGGTCACGACCTACGCGGGACGAAAAGGGGTGCGGCTCTTGAACCAGCCGCCGCTCGGCTCGGATACGATGGCGGTCGTTCAAGGAACCGACTTACAGGACGGCACGATTGATGTGGACGTAGCCGGCAAGCCTGTCGCGGGTGCGTCCACGGGCGCTCGGGGCTTTATCGGGATTGCGTTTCGGATCGGCACCAATCCAGCGGAATACGAATGCTTCTACCTGCGCCCCACGAACGGGCGTGCCGACGACCAACTCCGCCGGAATCACTCAACACAGTACATCTCCGCACCGAAGTTCGACTTTGACCGCTTTCGCCGAGAGGCACCAGGTGTGTACGAGTCATACGTCGACCTGATACCCGGAGCTTGGACGCACATCCGTATCGTGGTGCGGGGGCAGTCCGCCAAGCTCTTTGTCAACGGAACCAGTCAGCCCGTTCTGATCGTCAACGACGTCAAACACCCCGCGCGCTCCGGGCCCGTCGGCTTGTGGATCGGGGACGAGACCGATGGCTATTTCAGCAATTTGCGAATAGAACCTGAGGGGTGAAGACCCGCGCCGGTCCGAAATCGGTGCGGGGGCTGCCGCTAAAGCCTTGGAGGCCAGCCAGTGACGCGATCCCTCCACGACGTCCAGACGCCCGCTGTCCTTGTGGATCTCGATATCCTGCAGCGCAACGTCTCACGGATGGCGGAGGCCGCTCGCCGGTGCGGAGTTGCGCTGCGGCCACACGCCAAGACGCACAAGGTTCTCGAAGTCGGGCGGATGCAGATTGCGGCGGGTGCCCGCGGCCTCTGCCTGGCAAAGCCCAGCGAGGCCGAGGTTTTCGCCGCCGCGGGCTTCGACGACATCTTTCTGGCCTACCCGATCGTCGGGCCTGACAAGGGGCGGCGTCTCCTCGCTCTTGGGGATCGGCTTCGTTTGACCGTAGGCGCGGACAGCTTGGAGGGGGCTCGGACGCTGGGGGACGTATTTCACGCTGCGGGCCGGCGTCTCGACATCCTTCTTAAGATCGACGTCGGCTCGCACCGCGTCGGCGTTCCTCCGGAAGACGCGCTTGAGATGGCGCGTCGGCTCGTGGAGCTCCGAGGCCTACGGCTGCGTGGCGTTTTCACCCATTCTGGCCTCGGCTATCACTCGATGACGCCGGAAACGGTGGTGGAGGCCGGCCAAAGCGAGGGCCGGATCATGGCCGAAGTCGCTCAAGCCCTGCGGAACGAGGGTCTTCCGGTGGAGGAGGTCAGCGTTGGCTCGACCCCCACCGCGCTCTCCGCCATGGCCGTGGGCGGTGTGACGGAATGCCGGCCCGGAACCTACGTCTACCAAGACGCCTCTCAAGTGAACCTCGGTACGTGCAGTCTCGAAGACTGCGCGCTGACTGTTCTCACGACAGTGGTTAGCGTGCCCGCCCGCG
>Ga0210399_10001513_pt1 | contig 18122 bp, 12 predicted proteins | sample IncBWC14MmetaG_FD_150865 | JGI IMG/M metagenome (GOLD analysis project Ga0210399, IMG submission 150865) | Forest soil microbial communities from Barre Woods Harvard Forest LTER site, Petersham, Massachusetts, United States - Inc-BW-C-14-M | ecosystem: Environmental > Terrestrial > Soil >...
TTGGGGAGGGGGGGAAGGAGAGAGGGGGGGGGGGGGGGAGACAAAGATGGCATGGTAGGCGAACGCGAATTACGAAGAGCGGCCCGTCCGCCGCGTTGGACGGAACCTACACAACAGCGCGGGGGCGTGAGGCGGGATTAGGAGGTGATACACTTTTCGCGCGATTGGGAAAGGGAAGAGCCTGCCGCCCCTCCGGGGCTGGAATGTTTTTTGATGCTGAACCCAGCGCTTACGCACTGGGCTAACTTCTGTCGCGCCTCCGGCGCTTGCTTGAAGAGGAGAGTGTGGCTTGATTGAAGTGGGGCTAGTGGGATTTGGGTTGGCGGGGCGGGGGTTTCATGCGCCGGTGATTCAGGCGGTGGAGGGATTGCGGCTGGCGGCAGTCGTGCAGCGGACGGGCGACGACGCGAAGAAAATTTATCCGGATGTGCGGATTGTGCGGAGCCTGGAAGAGTTGTTGGGGATCGAGACGATTCGGTTGGTGGTGATTGCCACGCCGAACCAGACGCATTTTCCGCTTGCGATGAAATGCCTGGAGGCGGGGCGCGATGCGGTGGTGGACAAACCGTTCACGAATAGCGTGCAGGAAGCGGTGGAGTTGGTGCGGGCTGCGAAAAAGTTGGGGCGGATTTTGACGGTGTATCACGACAGGCGATTCGACGCGGATTTTCAGGGGCTGCGGAAATTGGTGGCGAGCGGGGAACTGGGAAGGATCGTAAGGTTTGAGGCGCACTATGACCGATTCCGGCCAAAATTGAAGCCGGGAGCATGGCGGGAAGTGCCGGGGCCGGGGAGCGGAGTGTTGGCGGATTTGGGGCCGCACCTGCTGGATTATGCGTTGACATTGTTTGGGACGCCGGAGCGGGTGACGGCGGATGTGCGGATTGAGCGCGAAGGATTTGCTACGGATGATGCGTTTGATATCTGGCTGCATTATCCGAGGAGCTTGATGGCGGTGCTGGGGGAGTCGATGCTGAGCGCGGTGCTGCGGCCGCGATTTGTGGTGATGGGGACGAACGGGACGTATTTGAAGAAGGAGTTTGATCCGCTGGAGAGCGTGCTGCGGACGAGGACGCCGGGGCCGGGGAAATCGTGGATGCTGGAGAAGCCGGAAAACTTTGGAGAAGTGACTCAGGTGGATGGAGAGAATGTTCGGAAATGGAAAGTGGAATCGTTTGGGGATTGGCGGGATTTTTATGCGAATGTGCGGGATGCGATTTTGGGGAAGACGGAATTGCAGGTGACGCCGGAGCAGGCGTTGCGGGTGATGGTGGGGTTGGAGTTGGTGAGGGAGAGCAGTGGGAAGAGGTGTTCGATGCCGTGGAGAGAGGCCGTGGTGTGACGGGTCCGACAGGACATGTGTGAACCATTTTAGGTTGAGGTCCTTCGGGCATCCTCGTCGGATGCCCTCAGAATGACAATCGTTTGTTTTTCGCGTTAGCGGCAAGCACGCAGTCACAACGTTTTTGCCTCTTTGGCATGGGAAGAAGCGAAGAGTACGGCGTATAATTTGGGTTTGGAAGAAGGAGCGGGAACCTGGCTATGAAAATTGAACTTGCGCCGTCGATACTGGCGTCGAACTTCGCGCAGCTTGGGACCGAAGCGCTACAGGCCGTTGAAGGCGGCGGAACGATTCTGCACGTGGATGTGATGGACGGGCATTTCGTGCCGAATATCACGCTGGGGCCGCCGCTGGTGAAGAGTTTGCGGAAAGTGGTGAAGGTGCCACTGGATTGCCATTTGATGATTGAGAATCCGGATCTGTTTATTCCCGAGTTTGCGGATGCGGGGGCGGATTGGATTTCGGTTCACCAGGAGGCTACGGTGCACCTGGACCGGACGCTGCACCTGATTTCTTCGCATGGGTGCAAGCCAGGCGTTGTGATTAATCCCGCGACGCCAGTGGAGATGCTGACGGAGGTGCTGGACCTGGTGCATCACGTCCTGGTGATGAGCGTAAATCCGGGATTTGGGGGGCAGAAATTTATTCCGAATGCGTTGAACAAGATTGCGGCGCTGGCGCGGCTGCGCGCGGAAAGAAAGCTGGATTTTCGGATTGAGGTGGACGGCGGCGTGGATCTCGAAACCGTCGCGGACGTGGTGAAGGCGGGGGCGGAATTGCTGGTGGCGGGGAGCGCGGTATTTGGGCACGGAGATATTCGAGGGAATGCGGCGAAATTGCTGGAGGCGGCGCGGGCGGCGGTTTTGGCGAGAGCGTGAGCTGGATTGCAGCGGGGTGAATTTGCACGCTGAGTAAGCGAAAGTTGGAAGAGCTTCTAAATTAGAAGGCGCGAAAACATTCTAAGTTGAGGTTCTTCGTACATCCTTGCCGGATGTCCTCAGAATGACAAACTCCCCTTTTTGGGCGGGTTTCCTCAGGAAAATGCGGGCCGGCATAAAAGCCAGCGCTACATTGAAGACAGAAAAGAAAAGACGGCCCGCCTCAGAAGGCGGGCCCTACAAGGGATTGCCGGGGTTAGGCGGCGAAGCTGATTACTTTGGATTTGGAGCCGGATTTTTTGGGTGGCGCGGCTAGTTCGCGTTCGGCGCGAAGCCAGTCTTGCATGGGGTCGCCGGGAGTGGAGCCGCGTTCGAGATAGATTGCATAGGCACGTGCGGCGATTTGGTCTTGCGTGGGTTTGGATTTTGTTGGGGCGGCTTTTTTTGCTTTGGGCGCTGGGGTTTCTTTCGTTTTTGGCATACTTTTCTCCTTCCACAAACTAATTTCCATTTTAGGGGGAGTGAAAGCGCGTGCGCATGGGTTGATTGTCGCGCGTTGTTGTTAGCAATACGAGGGAAATTTTGGATTGGTTGAAGAAGAGATTTGGATTTACGAAGAATAAGGATTACCACAGAGGGCGCGGAGAGGGAGGGGCGGAGGGCGCAGAGAAGCGAACGGCAAGACGGATCAATTGAGTATTGTCATTACCAAAGACCTCACACGCAAAGGCGGCGTGTGGGGCACCCGTACCCGTGAAATAGGAAAAATCAGGCTACGGTTATGTCTTTGCTTAGGTAGACGTCCTGGATGGCGTTCAGGAGTTTTACGCCGTCGGCCATGGGGCGCTGGAAGGCTTTGCGGCCGCTGATTAGGCCGGTGCCGCCGGCGCGCTTGTTGATGACGGCGGTGGCGACAGCGTCTTCGAAATCGTTGGCGCCGGAAGCGCCGCCGGAATTGATGAGGCCGGAGCGGCCCATGAAGCAGTTGGCAACCTGATAGCGGGTGAGGTCGATCGGGTGATCGCTGGCGAGGTCGGTGTAGATGCGCTTGTCGAACTTGCCATAGCTCGAATCGCCGATGTTGAGGGCCTGGTAGCCTCCGTTATTTTCGGGAAGCTTTTGCTTGATGATGTCGGCTTGAATGGTAACGCCGAGATGATTGGCCTGCCCCGTGAGATCGGCGGCTAGGTGATAGTCCTTGTCCTTTTTGAAAGCGTTGTTGCGGAGATAGCACCAGAGAACGGTGGCCATGCCGAGTTCGTGAGCCTTGGCGAAGGCCTGGCTGATTTCGATGATCTGGCGGTCGGCCTGGTCGGAGCCGAAATAGATGGTGGCCCCCAGGGCGGCTGCGCCCATGTTGTAGGCTTCCTCGACGGTGCCGAAAAGAATCTGGTTGAACTGATTGGGATAGGTGAGGAGTTCGTTGTGGTTGATTTTAACGATGAACGGAATTTTGTGGGCGTACTTGCGGGCGACGGAGCCGAGGACGCCGAAGGTGGAAGCGACGGCGTTGCAGCTGCCCTCGATGGCGAGCTTGACGATGTTTTCGCCGTCGAAATAGTCGGGATTCTTGGCGAAGCTGGCGCCGGCGGAGTGCTCGATGCCCTGGTCGACGGGTAAGATCGAAAGATAGCCGGTGTTGCCGAGGCGGCCCGTGCCGAAGAGCCGTTGGAGATTGGCGAGCACGCGGATGTTGCGGTCGGTGAGGGCATAGATGCGGTCGATGAAGTCGGGGCCGGGGAGATGCAGGCGCTCCTTTGAAATTTTGGGGGACTTGAAGCTGAGGAGCGATTCGGCTTTGGAGCCGAGGAGTTGTTCGATATTGCTAAGAGCTGCGGTGGCCATGTGGTTCTCCTGGAGAAGTAATCAGTTGCCGGGGAAAAGTAATCAGTAATCAGTTTTCAGTAATCAGTTAGAAAGTGCAAGACGGCTAACAGCGATCAGATAACAGATAACGGGAACCAAAACCTGCTGGACCGTACGCGGTTCACAGAAATTCTACTCTCTAATGCCTACCGCTAACATTTTAGCGGCGTCGCGGTCGATGAGCCAGAGGGAGTTGCCGCTGGCGGGCTGAATGAACTGAGCGGGAAGCTGTTCGGGTTCATAGGGCCCTTCGAGAACGGCCTTCAGGGCGGGAGCCTTGTCCGCGCGGGTGATCAGGAACATGACGCGGTTCGCGTGATTCGCCGTCTCAGCCGTGATGGTGATGCGTTCGGTATAAAACTTGCCGACCCAGTTGCGAACCACGATGCGGCCGGGGGCGTGCAACGCCTTGGTGCCGGGAAAGAGCGAAAGAGTGTGGCCTTCATCGCCCATGCCGAGAAGCACCAGGTCGAAGCGGGGATACTCGCCGTCCTTTAACTGGAAGTATGCGCGCAGAACCAGCTGATATTCCAGCGCGGCTTTTTCGGTGTCGGGATATTCGCCCTTGATGCGGGCGATCTGCTCGGGCTTCAGAAGGCCTTTGGAGAAGAGCGCTTCGCTGGCCATGCGGAAATTGCTTTCGGGGCTATCGGGAGGAGCGTGGCGCTCGTCACCGAAGAAAACGCGCATTTTGTCCCAGGCGATTTTGCCGCGATAGGCGGGGTCGTCGGCGAGCATGGCGTAGAGAGATTTGGGCGTGGAGCCGCCGGCGAAAGCGACGTTGAAAACGCCATTTTTCGCGACGGCTTCGGAGGCGGCTTTGACGAATTCGTCCGCGGCGCGGCGAGTGATCGTAGCGGGGTCCGCGAGGATGCGGATATCGCGTTGGGCCGGTGCCGGCATCAAGTGGTTGCAGCCTTTTGCTCGACAACGTGTTTGCCTCGGAGATCGACGTCTTCTTCACCGATGCGGCGCCAGACGCGGCCATCGCGTGCAAGCAATTCATCGGCCTCCGCGGGGCCCCAGGAACCGGCAGCGTAATTTGGGAAGTTGCGCGCGGGAAGGGCGTGCCACACGTCGAGAATGGGCTGGATAACGCTCCAGCCGGCTTCAACCATGTCGGCGCGCTGGAAGAGAGTGGCGTCGCCGGCCATGCAGTCGCGAAGGAGTCGTTCGTAGCCGGTGCTGTGTTCGGTGCCGAAGTAAGTGTCGTAGTCAAAATCCATGTTGACGAGCCCGAGGCGCATGACGGAGCCGGGAATCTTTGCGCCGAAGCTGAGAGAGATGCCTTCCTCGGGCTGGATGTGAATGACCATGCGGTTGGTTTCGGTATTTTTTACAGTGGTGTTGCGGAAGAGGACGAAGGGAGTGCGGCGGAACTGGACGACGATTTCGGTGGTGCGCTTCGCGAGGCTCTTGCCAGTGCGGAGATAGAAGGGAACACCCGCCCAACGCCAGTTGTCGACCAAAAGTTTCAGGGCGACAAAAGTTTCGGTGTTGGATTGCGGATCGACGTCGGGTTCTTCCCGGTAGCCCGGGAGGCGCTTGCCATTCACTTCACCGGGGCCGTATTGGCCGCGAACCGCGTTGGTGAGGACTTCTTCGGGGGTGAGCGGCTGAATGGCGTGAAGAATTTCGGCTTGCTTGTTGCGAACTTCATCGGCGTCGAAGGAGATGGGCGGCTCCATGGCGGTCATGGTGAGGAGCTGGAAGAGATGATTGGGGACCATGTCGCGGAGAGCGCCGGCGGTTTCATAGAAGCCGCCACGATGCTCGACGCCGACGGTTTCGGCGGCGGTGATCTGAACATGGTCAATATAGTGGCGATTCCAGAGGGGTTCGATGATGTTGTTGGAAAAGCGGAAGACCATGACGTTCTGGACGGTTTCTTTGCCGAGGTAATGATCGATGCGATAGATCTGGTTTTCGGTGAGAACTTTTTTGAGGTCATTGTTGAGCTGGACGGCGGATTGCAGATCGTGGCCAAAGGGTTTTTCGACGATGACGCGAGCCCACTTGCCGTTTTCTTCCTTGGTCATGCCTGCGGCGCCAAGTTGCTGGACGATGGCGGCGAAGAAGCGCGGGGCGACGGCAAGGTAGAAAAAATTGTTGCCGGTGCACCCGTGGTTCTTGTTCACCGTCTCAAGTTGAACCTGAAGGCGCTTATATGTGTCGGGATTGGCAAAATCGCCGGGGACGAAATAGATGCGCTCAACCATCCAGTCCCACATCTTGAGTTCGATGGGATCGGAGACGAATTGCGGGATTTCCGCGGTCAGCGACTTGCGGAAGGATTCCGTTGTGAAATCGCCTCCGGCGACGCCGATGATGGCGAAGTGCTGGGGCAAGACCTTTTCCTGCGCGAGATTGAGCAGGGCAGGGAGCAGCTTGCGCTTGGTGAGGTCTCCGGTGGCGCCGAAGATGACCATGGCACAGGCAGCGGTGGGGCTGGGAGCCTCGGCATGATTGGTGTTCATGGAGCACGTTCCTATCTTGAGTTGGGGCGCGCGATTTCCGGCTTCGCGGCTTAGTGCCCGGCTTTCTTTTCGAGGTGACCACCGAACTGGAAACGCATGGCGGAAAGAAGCTTGGCTGCAAAGTCGTCTTCACCGCGCGAAATGAATCGCTGGTAAAGCGAGGCGGTCAGCACAGGCGCGGGAGCGGTGGACTCGATGGCGGCGAGGATGGTCCAGCGGCCTTCGCCGGAGTCGGAGACGCGGCCGGAGAAGCGCTCGAGCGTGGGCTGATCGAAAAGAGAGATGGCGGTGAGGTCGAGCAGCCAGGAGGCGACGACGCTGCCGCGGCGCCAAACTTCGGCGACATCGGCGAGATTGAAGTCGTATTGATAGTGCTCCGGGTTTCGCAGCGGTGTGGTTTCGGCGTCCACTTCGCGGCGGGATTTGCCGGCGTTGGCGTGCTTCAGAATGTTCAGGCCTTCGGCGTAGGCGGCCATGAGGCCGTACTCGATGCCGTTGTGAACCATTTTCACGAAATGGCCGGCGCCGGAGGGGCCGCAGTGGAGGTAGCCTTCTTCCGCGGTGCCGGCAGCTCTTTCGCGGCCGGGCGTGCGGTCTACGTTGCCGCGGCCGGGCGCGAGTGTTTTGAAGATGGGATCGAGGTGCTTCACGATGCCGGGCTCGCCGCCGATCATCTGGCAGTAGCCGCGTTCGAGGCCCCATACGCCGCCGCTGGTGCCGACGTCAACGTAGTGAATACCTTTGGGAGCGAGTTCCTTGGCGCGGCGGATGTCATCAATGTAGTAGGAGTTGCCGCCGTCGATGAGGATGTCGTCCTTGCTGAGTTTGGGAGCCAGATCGGCGATGGTGGCGTCAACCACGGCTGCGGGAACCATCAGCCAGATGGCGCGGGGCTTCTGGAGTTTGCCGATAAAGTCGTCAATGGAAGTGGAGCCGGTGGCGCCTTCGCCTGACAGTTGCTTCACCGATTCCGGGCTGCGGTCAAAGACGACGCATTGGTGGCCGTTTTTCTGGAGGCGCCGCACCATGTTGGCGCCCATCCTGCCCAGTCCGATCATGCCGAGTTGCATTAGAAGTTCCTCCGCGAGAAATTGAAAATGAAAATTTTGAGCTAAGCCAGGGCCTGTTTGATCGCTTTCGCGAGTTTCGCGAGATCGCCTTTCACGTTTTTGCCGAGGTGAATCCGCAGCGCCCGGCGATCGCGATCAGAGAGCACGGCGAAATCGCCGCGCGCCTGAGCGGCCTTGACGATCCCGAAGGTGTATTTCTGCCCGGGGACGGGAATATCGGCGGCGTCATCGCAGGTGAGCTGGAGAAAGACGCCGGAATTCGGGCCGCCTTTGTAAGCCTGGCCGGTGGAATGGAGAAAACGTGGGCCGAAGCCGAGGCAGGTGGCGGATTTTTTTGCGTCGCGAACCTGGTGACGAATGGCTTGCAGGGATTTTTCATGGGCGTCGTTCATCTGGATGTAGCCGAGAAGAGCGAAGTAGTCGCCGGCGCCGATGCGTCCGAGATGCGTGCGGAGGACTTCGGAGAGATTCGAATTGTTTTTGAGAACCGTAGCGTTCTTCTCGTCGGCGAAGAGCTTCAGGCCCTGGTCCTCGAAGAAGGGAGCTTCGGAGGGCAGCTTGCCAGTGGCTTCATATTCGCTGGTGAGTTTGCGGGTTTCGATTTTGCTGGCTTCGACGTCGGGTTGGTTAAAGGTGTTGATGCCAATGATGGAGCCGGCGGTGGCGGTGGCAATTTCCCAGCGGAAGAATTCCTGGCCGAGGTCGAACTTGGTGCCGAGGACGATGCGGACGACGGGATGCCCAGCTTTTTCGAGAGCGGTGACGGCAGCGTCCATCGCGCGGTTATTTTCCTTGGCGAGGCGGAGATAGGCGAAGACGCGGTCGTTACCGTAGACGGCGGGTTTGCCGATTTTTTCGCGATCGACTGGGATGATGCCCTTGCCGACTTTGCCGGTGGATTCGGCGATGAGCTGTTCGAGCCATGCGCCGAGATCGGAAATACCCGGGGAAGTGAAGATGGTGATTTTGTCGCGGCCGTGATTCGCGGCGACGCCGAGAATGGTGCCGAGGATGACACCGGGATTTTTCTCGGGAGCGGTGGCGGGGCCGCAGGCTTTCACCATTTTCTGGGTGATCTTCAGGAATTTGGAGAGGTCGAGGCCCATGATGGCTCCAGGTACGGTGCCAAAATGTGAAAGCGCGGAATAGCGGCCGCCAATGCCGGGAACGCCGGGGAAGATGTGGCGGAAGCCGCCGTCCTTCGCGACCTGCTCCATCTTGGAGCCGGGATCGGTGACGGCGATGAAATGGCTGCCGACTTCTTTTTCGCCAACCTTCTGGCGGATGCGCTCGTAGAAATACTGCTTGAAGATGTTGGGCTCGAGGGTACTTCCGGATTTCGAAGAGACGATGCAGAGCGTTTTTTTCAGGTCGAGTTTTTTCTCGACAGCCTTGACCTGGGCGGGATCAGTGGAATCGAGCACGTGAAGCTCGGGATAGCCAGCGAACTTGCCGAAGGTGAGGCGCAGGACTTCGACGCAAAGGCTGGAGCCGCCCATGCCGAGAAGGACAGCGTGGCGGAATTTGGCTTTCTTGATTTCGGCAGCGAGTTTTTTGAGGTTGGGGAGTTCCTTGAGCTGCTCTTCGACGATGGTCAGCCAGCCGAGCCACTTGCCTTCGTCGGTACCGGTCCAGAGGGACGGGTCCTTCTGCCACAGGCGCGCGACTTTATTATTGGTTTTCCAGTCGGCGAGTGAGGTCTTCAGTCCTTCGGCCAGGGCTGGGGGCAGCTTGTAGGAGATTTTGTTTAGACTCACGCTTTCACTCCGGCGCTCTTCCCGGTTGCTTCGAGAAGAGTCTTGAAGGCTTCCGCGAAAAGTCTTACACCGTCGACGACGAGCTGTTCGGTGACTTCCTTCATGGAGATGCCGGCCTTGGCGAGATTTTCCATGTGGCGAGCGGCGCCGGGGACGTCTTCCGTAAGGCTGGGGCGGAGCTTGCCGTGATCGCGGAAGGCGTCGAAGGTTGCGGGCGGAATGGTGTCCACCGTATCCGCGCCGATGAGTTCTTCGACGTAGAGGACGTCGCGGTACTTGGGATTCTTGGTGCTGGTGCTAGCCCAGAGGAGGCGCTGGGTCTGTGCGCCTTTCGCGGCAAGAGCCTTCCAGCGCGGGCCGCCGAAGAGTTCCTGGTACTTCTCGTAAGTGAGTTTGGCGTTGGCGATGGCGATGGTGCCGTGGAGGCTTTCGAGAAGAGTTTTGGCGTCCCCGGCGGCGGATTTCAGCAGGGCGTCGATTTTGGAATCGATGAGGGAGTCAATGCGGCTGACGAAGAAGCTGGCGACGCTGGCGATGTGGTTGATGGGCTGGCCTTTGGCGGCGCGGGCTTCGAGAGCGGCGATGAAGGCTTCGGCAACTTTTTCGTAGGCGGACTGCGCAAAGAGCAAAGTGATGTTGATGTTCAGGCCGTCTTCGAGAAGTTGGCGGATGGCGGGGACGCCCTCGGGAGTGGCGGGAACCTTGATCATGACGTTGGGGCGGTTGACGGCCTTCCAGAGGCGGCGGGCTTCCTCCATAGTGCCGTTGGTGTCGTTGGCGAGCAAGGGCGAGACTTCGAGGCTGACGTAGCCGTCGCGGTGCTTGGTCTCGTCGTAGACGGGACGGAAGATGTCGCAGGCATCCTGGACATCACGGATGGCAATCTTTTCGTAGAGTTGCTTGGCGTTGAGGGATTTGGCTTCGGGGGAATTGAGGATGTCGTTGTAGAGTGTGCTGCCATTAATGGCTTTTTCAAAGATGGTGGGGTTGGAGGTCTGGCCGCGCAAGCCATCCTCGGCGATGAATTTTTTCAGGCCGCCACCGGTGAGCAGGTCGCGGCGGATGTAGTCCATCCAGGGAGACTGGCCGTAGGCGAGGAGGCCTTTCAACGGATTGGCTGCGGACTGAGTTCCGGTATTGGGGACGGTTGCTGAGGTTGTCATAACACTTCTCCTTATAGTTTCAAAAGGGCCTTCAGACTAATTCTACGCCCCTGCGCGGCAGGGGGCTTGAGATTTCAACTCTGGCACATCTTGTCCTCGAGAGCCTGCACCTTAGCGAGGCGGCGCACGTGCCGCTCTTCGTTGGTGAATTTTGCGCCCATGTAGGCGCGCACGAGCTCTTCGGCTACTTTTTCGCCGGTGATGCGGGAGCCCAGAACGAGGACATTGATATTGTCATGCTCGACGCCCTGGTGGGCGGAGTAGGTGTCCGTGACCATGCCGGCGCGGATACCGCGGACTTTGTTGGCGGCGACGCTGGCGCCGACGCCACTGCCGCAGATGAGGACGCCGCGTTCGGCGCGGCCGTCGAGAACGGCCTTGCCGACGGCCTCGGCGAAATCGGGATAGTCGGAGGGGTTTTCGTTATAGGCGCCGACGTCGAGAACTTCGTGGCCGAGCGAAGCCAGCAAAACGCCCATGGCATTTTTCATTTGAAAGCCAGCGTGGTCCGAACCGATGACAACTTTCATAGTCAGGTTACCTTCCGAGGAGCTGCTTCGCGGCAGTGACGACGAAGTCCGGGCCGAAGCCAAATTTTGGCAAAAGATCCTTGAGCGGAGATGAGGCGCCGAAGGAGTGCATGCCAATCATCTTGCCCTTGGGGCCAACGTAGCGATCCCAGCCGAGCGTGGCGGCCATCTCGATGGAGACGCGCGCGGTGACGGCGGCCGGCAGAACGCTTTCTTTGTAAGCAGCGTCCTGCTGATCGAAAATTTCCCAGCAGGGCATGCTGACGACGCGCACCTTGATGCCTTCGGCCTTGAGTTTTTCGTACGCGGCGACGCAGTGCTGAAGTTCGGTGCCGGTGCCCATGAGAATCACTTCGGGTTTGCCGCCATCGGCGTCAGCGAGAACGTAGGCGCCTTTGGCGACGCCGGATGCCGGGGCATATTTTGCGCGGTCGATTGTCGGCATGGGTTGGCGGCTGAAGACGAGAGTCGAAGGCCCGTGCGTGTGTTGAATGGCGACTTTGTAGGCTTCCGTGACTTCGTTGGCGTCGCCAGGGCGAAACACGAGCATGTTGGGCATGGCTCGGAAAGCAGCCAGTTGCTCGACGGGCTGGTGGGTGGGGCCGTCTTCGCCGACGCCGATGGAGTCGTGAGTGAAGATGAAGAGGACGGGAATTTCCATGAGGGCGGCGAGGCGCATGCTGGCGCGCATGTAGTCGCTAAAGTTGAAGAAGGTTGCGGAGAAGCCGCGCAGGCCGGTGAGGGTGAGGCCGTTGACTGCGGCACCCATGCCGTGTTCGCGGACGCCGAAGTGGATGTTGCGGCCCTTGTATTCGTTGGTGAAGAAATCGCCGGCGCCTTCGAAGACGAGATTCGTCTTGTTGGACTTGGCAAGATCGGCCGAGCCACCGACGAGCCATGGAATATTTTGTGCGAGGGCGTTCAGAACTTTGCCGGAGCTTTCGCGAGTGGCCATGCCTTTGGGGTCGGCGGGAAAGTTGGGGAGATTTTTGTCCCAGCCGTCGGGCAGGGCGCGGCGCTGCATTTTGGCGATCCGGGCAGCGAGTTCGGGAAATTTTTTCGAGTACTCGGCGAAGAGCGCGTTCCACTTAGTGCGCTCTTCGTTGCCGCGCGCGCCGACGCCGTTCTGGAAGTGCTGGTAGACGCCGTCGGGCACGAGGAACTTGGCGTCCTCGGGCCAGCCGTAATTCTTCTTCACCAATTTGACTTCCTCTTCACCGAGGGGCTCGCCGTGGGCTTCGTAGGAATCCTGTTTGTGCGGAGAGCCGTAGCCGATGTGGCTGTCCACGACGATGAGTGTGGGCTTGTCGGTGGTGTTGAGAAACGTTTTGTATGCGCGGGAAAGTTGCAGCAGATCGTTGGCGTCGGCGACGCGGGTGACGTTCCAACCGTAGCCGACGAAGCGGGTCATCATATCTTCGCTGAAGGACCAGCTTGCCGGCCCGTCGAGAGTGACGCGATTGTTGTCGTAAATCCAGCAGAGATTCGAAAGGGCGAGGTGGCCAGCGAGAGACGCGGCTTCTCCGCCGACACCTTCCATCAGGTCGCCATCGCCGCAGACGGAATAGACTCGGAAATTGAAAAGATCGAAGCCGGGCTGATTGAAATTGGAGGCCAGCCATTTTGAGGCGATGGCCATGCCAACGCTATTGCCAATGCCCTGGCCGAGCGGGCCGGTGGTGGTTTCGACGCCGGTGGTGATGTGCGATTCGGGATGTCCGGGAGTGCGGCTGCCGAGCTGGCGAAAGCGCTTGATCTCGTCCATGGGGAGGGAAAGTTCTTTTTGCACTTCGCCATTTTTATTTACGGCGCGGACACCGGCGAGATGCAGGGTGGAGTAGAGAAGCATGGACGCGTGGCCGGCGGAGAGAACGAAACGATCGCGATTGGGCCAGAGAGGATCGGCGGGATCGTAGCGTAGAAAACTTTGCCACAACGAATAGACCACGGGAGCCAGCCCCATGGGAGCGCCGGGATGGCCGGAGTTGGCCTGCTGCACGGCGTCAATTGAAAGCGTGCGGATAGTGTTGATACAGAGCTGGTCTAATGTTTGCTGGGGTACCGCGGTTTGCTGGCTCACAAGAGCTCCTTCGCAGGATAAACGGGGATGCCCACGGAAGAGGAACGATTGCCGGGGACACCGCTCGGCAGGAAGCGGGGGCATTGTACTGCAAAAACCGGCGATTTGGCGTACCTCTTACGGTTACAACGGATTACCTGGGCGGGTTACACCGTCCCGGAACTTTATCATAAGACGAAAACTGTGATGAACGAGCGGGGGACAAAGTTACGTTTTAGGCGCAGGAAGTTAGGGAGAAGCGACTTTGCGGAGGGAGACGAGGTCAGTCTCGACAGGGACGCCCTTGGCGATTTTCACGTGAAGGAGGGCCTCAAAGGGCTTGAGTTCGCCGGTGTCGGATACCGAGAGGCGCAGAAGGAGTTCCTGCACGGATTTTTCGCGGCAGGCGTACTCGACGGCGCCCTGGGTGCCAAAAGTGGTGGTGCCGGCAATGATCATGACGGAGCGCGAGGGGTTAAGTCCGGGGATGAAGGCCACCAGGGCATAATCTTCGGTGAGAAGCGCGTTGGATGGAGACGCGAGATAGGATTTCTGTTCGCCGGGTTGCGGATGGACGTTGAACACGGCCAGGTCGCCTTTGCGTGGGCCGTCGGGCATGCGTTGGAAGACAAACTCACGGGTTCCAGGGATTTCCAGCAGGTTCAGATTTTCCGAAGGAGAGCCGACGAAAATTAGGTCGGTATTCTGGGCGTCATCGAGCGAGAAGAGGCTGCCGCGCTTGACGCGGAGATTGCGGTGCAGAAGGCCGAAGACCTGGTCGAGGCTGTGGACGGCGATTACCTCGCCGACGCCGGTGTAGTGATCCCAGATGACATTTTTCGGGTCGCGGGCGGAATTATAATAGCGCATGCCGGTTTCGGGGCGGCCGACGAACGCGGCGTTGCTGAAGACGACCCAGGGCTCTTCGGGGCCCTTGAGGAAAGGTTTCCAGAAAGTCTGGAAGGCTGCGGGTGCGGGTTTCACATCACCGGCGAAGGTTGTAGGAGTGGACTTGCGCGTGAGAAAGAGGGTGAGGAGCGAGCCCACCAGGAGAAGAGAGAGGACCACAACGGAGAGGAGCCATACGCGGGGAACCTGCTCGTCGACGTGGTGAGAGTGATCCGGAACGGGATGGGAGTGCCGGTCGGATTTCGAGGCGGCATCTTTTTTGTGGAATGCGAGGGTGTATGTGCCTTTGGGAAGTTCGATTCGAACAAGGTCGTCGGAGCCTTCGCCGGCGTAATACTCAGAGAGCTTTGTGCGAAGGCGGCCGGCCTGGACACGGACCATGGAATCGACGGCGGGATCGAAGTCCGGCGGGCGGCCGAACTCTTCTGTAGCAATTTGGTATTCCTTTACGGGAGTGCCGGGGTGCTCGATTGCGTGGTGAGCGAGATAGCGCAGGAGCTTACACAGAGACTCTGAACCGTGGAGGACGGCACTGGCCGCAACCTTCTCCACCTGGCGTAGATGTTGCTCCCTGTCAGACATGCTGCCTGTAACCCCAGAAAAATCGCGATGTAACAACGTAACAAACGGTGGAAGCTACTGCAAGGGCAGAGGTTTTTGATGTAACAGTATCAAACGTGGCGAGACTTCTTTCTATAGCAAGCATTTGAAAAATTGATGCACAACAAGGGTGCATTTTTCTCGTTACGGGTGGTCAATTCTAAGAGGATGTTTCGAACTTCGGGTTCCTTGGCTGAGGAATCCCGTTCCAACGCAAGTCGAGAGGCGTTAAGGGAAGGCACTGCCCGGTGCAGATCAGGTTCGGGTGTGGACAGAGTTATTTCGAAAGAAGAAAAGGGGCATGGAATGAAGACGAAACAGATGCGGAATTGGGTATTGGTTCTGCTGATCGTCCTCTCGACGGCGGCAATTTGCCTGGCGCAGAGCGATACGGCGCGCTTGCAGGGAACAGTAACCGATCCCCAGGGAAATGCGGTTGCTGGGGCGACGGTGAATGTGACGAGCGTGGAGACGGGGCGCCTCTCTACGGCGACGACGAGCGAGCTTGGATATTACACAGTTACGGCGTTGCCACCCGGAAACTACCGGTTAGACATCGCGCAGAAGGGATTCAAGAAGGTTTCGCGGACGCTGGAACTGCAGGTGGCGCAGTTGGGCGTGGCGGATTTTCAACTTCAGGTCGGCGAAGTGACGGAAACGATCACGGTGGAGGCAGGGTCGCCGGTGATAAACGCCCAAGACTCGGCGTTGGGTACCGTGATCGAGGCTAAGCAGATCGAGGAACTGCCGTTGAACGGCCGCAATTTTACGCAGCTCGCCCTCTTGGTACCCGGCGTCGTAAGAGGCAGCGGCAATGCCACGGGCTCAAACGGCAACGCGGAAACCTACCGGTACGGCCAGGAGGGCGGCGCGTCGTTGGTCGTCAATGGAATCCGCTCCCAAGCTAACAATTTCATTTTGGACGGGATTGACAACAATGAGGCGTTGGTGAACACGATTGTGCTTTTCCCTCCCGCCGACGCCATTGATGAATTCAGAGTGCAGACGAACATCGCGCCTGCGCAGTACGGCCGGGCGGGTGGTGCACTGGTGATCACCAGCATCAAGTCGGGCTCTAACGACTACCACGGTAGCGTTTTCTGGTTCAACCGCAACAAAGCCCTGAATGCAGAAGATTTCTTTACCAGCCCGCACACGCCCACTCCGAGTTTCGTGCGCAATCAGTTTGGCTTTACGGCGGGCGGACCCGTGATCAAGAACAAGCTCTTTCTGTTTGGAGATTACCAGGGATTGCGGCAAAACGTGCCTAGTGGGCCAGCGTATTCCACGGTCCCGACCGATGCCATGCGGGGAAAGGGGACGGGAGCCACGGCGGGAGAAGCGGACTTCTCCGCGCTGCTTGATTCCACAATGACCGCCGGACTTACCCTGCCGACAAATGGCGTCATTTACAATCCGACGACCGATGGCACGGTGTGTAATCCTGCGATTAAGCCCCCGCTTCCCGGGTCGTGCCCTTCCACGAATCCCAATGGGGCGATCCAATTCATGGGCACCGGAGGGCAGCCCAACGTCATTCCCGCAAACCGGTTGAACCCCGTGGCTCTGGCTTACCTCAATGCCTATCCGGAGCCGAATTGCACGCACGCCCAAGATCCCAATTGCAATCCCATCCAGCACAATTTCAAGCTCAATCGAACAGTTATCGAGAATTGGGACGACTGGGACATCCGCGGTGACTACATTATTGACACAAAGAACTCGCTATTCGTTCGCTTCAGCAGTGGCCATTCGAATCAGACGAACACTACTTCCTTGGGAGTTCTTCCTTCGGGCTTCGGTTCCGGTACCAATTTCAACTACCCCGCTGGAGCTTCAATCGGCCTAACGTCAACAATCAGCTCGACGATGGTCAACGAATTTCGCAGCGGCTACATCCGGACCAAATACGGATACGAACCCCCCTTGAGCAGTACCGCCTGGTGCACAAAGTTCGGCATCTCAAATTGCTATAACATCGTGACCGGCGGCATCGCACTGATTGGGGCATACGCGCAACAAATCGAGTACACAGGAGATTTCGGACCCTATTTGGTGCCGCAGACCGGTTTCAACTACAACGACACCCTTACGTGGACGAAGGGCCGCCACACAATAAAAGTTGGAGGGACCATTCTTCGCCGAGAACTGAACCTGTTTCGCCCGAATTACGGCAAGGGCGGTTTCCGACCTGCTGGAAATGGAAATAGCCCCTGCTGCAATGGAGGCTCAGGGCATGTGGATACCGGGTACGAAGTTTCCGACTTACTTGCGGGTTTCGTGGACGACTATGAGGTTGGCTCGCCCCTCGGTACGGTCGGAACCCGGACTTGGGAGAACGGTTTCTTTGCCCAAGACGACTTCCGTGTTACTCGCCGCCTGACACTGAACCTGGGACTCCGTTATGACGTTCTCACCTGGCCGACTGAGGTCCAGAATCGCCAGGCCAATTTTGACCTTGTCACGGGGGCTCTGATCGTGGCAGGAAGCAATGGGGCGCCCAGAACGCTGATTCCTAACGACTATCACAATTTTGGTCCGCGCCTCGGCTTTGCCTATGACCTGCTAGGTGACGGGAAGACCGTGCTGCGTGGCGGCTACGGCCTGTTCTACTTCATCGACCGCGGGGGCATTAACAATCAGTTGGCACAGAATCCTCCGTTTGCCGGAGTACAGACGGTAACCTATGCGCAGGGCTACCGCATCACGCTTTCGGGCTCTTTGGATTGTGGTCCGTCGGCGGTACCGCCAGCGCCGACTACGCCTTGTACGCCGGCGCAGCTCATTTCCACGAACGCTACCGGCCCGTTGCCATCGGGAAGCTTTGCCCTCGGGACAGGGCCAGGACAGCTCAATCTAGCTGCGCCAACTGGCGTTAGCGTGGTTGCTGTACTTCCTTCCAACATAACGCCCATGGTCTCCGAGTGGAACCTTCAAATACAGCACCAAGTCGGCAACAACCAGTCCGTAAGCATCGCCTACGTTGGCACACACGGGGCGCACTTGGTGCGGAATTACGATACCAACCAGGTTTTGTTCAATACAGGTGCGAAGCTCTATTCGCAGTTGGGTAGCATCAATACCCAGGATACAAGGGGCAAGTCGGACTACGACGCCTTGCAATTGCAGTACGAGCATCGCTTGTCGCATGGCCTCACGGTGACGGGCGCGTTTACGTGGTCGAAGACCCTCGACGACGGCTTTGGCAACCTTGATGCAGGCGGCGGCAATGTTCCGCAGTTCTATAAGGACTACGGGATTGAGCGCGGTCTGTCCAATCAGGACGTGGACTACGTCTTGTCTTCCAGCGCGTTGTACGAACTGCCCTTTGGGCGCGGCAAGCGGTGGGGCAGTGACGTATCCAAGTGGATGGACTACGTCATCGGGGGCTGGCAGATCAACGCCATCTACACGTTGCAAGGCGGCACGCCGTTCAGCATTACCGCCAGCGGCACTCCCAATACGGCTCGT